>Ga0209717_1000605_pt1 | contig 43421 bp, 30 predicted proteins | sample AD_UKC048_MetaG_FD_184418 | JGI IMG/M metagenome (GOLD analysis project Ga0209717, IMG submission 184418) | Active sludge microbial communities of municipal wastewater-treating anaerobic digesters from USA - AD_UKC048_MetaG (SPAdes) (version 2) | ecosystem: Engineered > Bioreactor > Anaerobic >...
GCCACATCATCATGGCGTCGATGTTCACATCTTCCACGCGGATGCCGGGATATTCGTTTTTGCTCATGTCCTGGGCTATCTTCAGCATCATGCCTGATGTTTCGCGGATCACATTGGGCTTTTCGCAAACCGTAACTTTGTCGAAACCACGTTTTTGGGCATACTCAAAAGCAGCTTTGATGATACGGGTACAGAATTTTTTGGTAGTGATACGTGTTGATACAGCCAGTTCTTCGCGAGGGCACCATTCGAAATTCGGTTTGAACCGCGGATGTGACATCAATGCATCATAAACGTTATCAGGAGGGTTCGTCCATTCAACGCCACCGTAAAGGCCTTCGGTGTTCTGACGGAAGATCATCGTATCCACGATCGGTTCGTCGACTCCGTTGCCGGCATTGCGGCGCACGAAGTTCAGCGGGTTGCCTTTCAATGTCTGACAGGGACGCATACAGATGTCGAGGCCGAATTTCTGACGCATAGTCACAATCGGACTGTAATAAACAAATCCTTTGCCCTGAAGTTCAGGGGCAAGCTCGGCTGCTGCTTTGTCTTTGGGCTTTGAAGTTATTGCTCCGAAGAGTCCGATCTTATGTTCTTCCAAAAGTTTGATGGTGCGGTCGGGCAGGGGATTTCCTTCTTTACACCAGAATTCCCAGCCGATGTCGCCGTTCACATAATCTGCATGAAAGCCTGCTGCATCAAGCACTCTGATAGCTTCTTTCAATACTGTTACTCCAATGCCGTCGCCAGGCATTGCTACAATGGTTCTTTTTGCCATAAATCTATGTTTTTTTGAGGTTTAGGTTCTTTTTGGAGAACAAAATTATTACAATAAACCATATAAAAATACTAAAGCAAAAATAAATTTTAGCAGTTCAATGCATAATATGTCATACCAGTGATTGGGAATCATTAGGAAGGAGGAATCAATTATTTATTCAAAAGTTGTAATTTTATGGCAAAAAAATAACTATGAGAAGAATACTTATGGCCGTTTTGATGCTGCTGTTGTTTGTATCATGCACACCAAGGCCGAACGAAAAAGGAGAATATGTGGTCAGCCCCGGCAAAAATGCTGATGAGATCCATATTAAATTCAACGACGACGGCACCCTCGGATATATCAGTCAATACAGGGATGGGAAACCTGAAGGATTGTATCTGAATTTTCTTAAAAACCGGAATCCTGATAATATGACTTTTCTGAAGGAAGGAAAAAATTACGGAACTGGTTTGGTGTTTCATAAAAACGGATTGTTGAACAATTTTGGTCAGTATGTGGATGGCGAAAAATCGGGATGGTTTTATGTTTTCGACCGCAACAGCATTCTTACAGGTAAAAGGGAGTATGTACTGGTCAATGGCAATAGTTATCTGAACCAGTGGATAGAATACGACCAAAACAGCGTCCCCGACAGGTTGAACAGCAGTTATTTAAGCCTGAAGGCCGTCAAAGATACGATCAAAAACGGCGAAGAGTATCTGTTGAATGTCAGTCTTGAAGCCTCATTTTTCAGGCAATATATGCTGCTCATTGTCGGGCCTTTTGATGAAAAGTTCAATCTTCCGCCGGGCGCTGCCTGTGATACCATAAAAAGCACCAATTACGCTGCTCTATACAGAACCAGTGCATACAAAAACGGACTGAATACGGTGAGGGGTATGGTACAGGAGATAAAGCTAAAAGACAATAATAGTGCATACGATGTGCGGAAGATATATTTCGCTAAAGATTTTTTGGTACATAAATAAATGCCAACCCTTTATATTATGGTAAAACAAATTGTATTCATCATTACTCTGGTCGTCACCATGGCGGTATTTTTTTACACGATAAACCGCATATACAGGTTTTTTACATTTACCAGGCCTTTTCTTTTAAAAAGCTGGGGCCGCCGGTTCAGAGTGATGTTAAAAGTGGCATTTTTTCAGTCGAAAATTTTCAGACGTCCGCTTATAGGTTTTTTACATGCCCTGGTATTCTGGGGATTTTGCGTAATACTGATCGGGAGTATCGAGATGGTCATCGATGGTGTGTCCGGAACGGAACGGGCACTGGCTTGCCTGGGAGTTATATATAAGTTAATAACGGCCTCGGGCGATATCTTTGCACTGCTTATCATCATTGCCATCTTTGTTTTTTTTGTACGCAGGCTACTATTAAAAGTGCCGCGTTTTGAAGGAATTGAAATGAAGCCTAAAAATCACAGGGATGCGGCTCTGGCGCTCACACTGATACTGATTTTGATGGTCTCATTGCTGGGGATGAATACCTTTTATATTACCTCAAGCCAATTGCACCAGGCAGAAATACACGGGTTCTTCCCGGTGAGTTCAGTGATTGCAGGTTGGGTCGGCGTGGGGGAGGAAGATTTTGAGTTTTACCAGTTTTTCTGGTGGGTACACATATTGTTGATATTTGTATTTGCCAATATTTTGCCTTATTCCAAGCATTTTCATATCTTCTTGTCGATTTTCAACGTGTTACTATGTAAACTCGATCCGTTGGGCAAACTTCCCAACATGGAACATGTCACCCGTGAGGTGAAAATGATGCTTGATCCTTCGCTTGCATCGGCGGAGCCTTCGTCGGCACAGCAGGAGGCCATAGAACGCTTTGGCGTGAAAGATGTGGAAGACGGCACCTGGAAAAACTACCTTGATTCCTTATCCTGCACACAGTGTGGCCGTTGTACTTCGGTATGTCCGGCAACCCTCACCGGAAAAAAACTTTCGCCGCGTAAAATCATGATGAATTATCGCTCCCGCATGAATGAAAAAGGCCCCGGAATGATAAAGAACGGAAAAGAATTTGATGATAAAAAAGCCCTTATTAATGATGACTATGTTTCGGCAGAAGAACTTTGGGCCTGCACCACCTGTAATGCCTGCGCGAAGGAATGTCCTCTGATGATCAACCAGCCCGAACTGATCATGGGCATGCGCCGCTACCTGGTGATGGAAGAAGGCATTGCTCCCGGGCAGTTGAAAACCATGTTTGCCAATATTGAGAACAACGGCGCGCCCTGGCAGTTTTCGCCGGAGGATAGGATGCTTTGGGCGGATGAGTTATATTTCAAGCAAAGAATTTAATGAGCATTACGAATATGCGTTCAATCTAACGAATATGATGGTCGCGTTTAAACAGAAAATAAAATGACTCTTCTGCCTCCAATCCCCAAACTACTGACAACTGACCCGAGGCGGCGGACTTCAGACTCCCGACTCCCGACTCCTGACTCCCGACTCCTGACTCCTGGCTCCTGACTTCAAAAAATCAATATAAAGTGTATAATAACTTAAAAACTAACCCTTATGGATGATAAATTCAAGATAGCTGTTCCTGTCATGGCCGAACTTGCCGCCATGGGCGAAAAACCTGAATATCTGTATTGGGTGGGCTGTGCCGGCGCTTTCGACGACCGTTATAAAAAAGTGACACAGGCCTTTGTAAAAATCCTAACACATTTTAATATCAGTTATGCTGTTCTGGGTGCAGAAGAAAGCTGTACAGGGGATCCCGCACGGCGTGCCGGTAACGAGATGCTTTTCCAGATGCAGGCGCTGACCAATATTGAAACTTTCAAAAAGTATGATGTTAAAAAAATTATAACTACCTGCCCGCACTGTTTCAATACCCTGAAAAATGAATATCCCGACCTGGGAGGAGCATATGAAGTGGTGCACTACACCCAATTCTTGCAACAACTGAAAAGCAACGGGGTACTAAAAATCGAAAACAGTATTTTTTCGGATAAAACCATCACGTTCCACGATCCCTGCTATCTGGGGCGCGGCAATTGCGAATATGAGGCTCCGCGCGAGGTAATAAACGCAGTGACGTTGCACAATAATGAAATGAAAAGAAACAAAAGTTTTGCTTTGTGTTGCGGAGCTGGAGGTGCACAGATGTTCAAAGAAGCCGAAAAAGGGGAGAAGGAGATTTTTATCGAACGAACGGAAGAGGCGTTGGAAACGGGCGCCGATATCATTGCCACTGCCTGCCCGTTCTGCATGACCATGCTTACCGACGGGCTGAAATATAAAAACAGGGAAGAAGATGTAAAAAACCTGGATATTGCTGAGCTTATTTCGATGGCAATCGGATTGTGATCAGGAATGTTTGAAGCCCAGAATAATTGTTTATCATAAAATAAATAATAGCCCCGCCCTTCCTTCGAAAAACTCAGGAAACTGGCGGGGCTATTAATGTTTTTCCTTGCAGGATAAATTCATGAATTTATCCTGCAAGCGGATTTTAAAGACAGACCGGACGATTTTTCACATCCCTTTTGATAAAAGAAATCCTGCGATTTCTTTTTGCCCGACTTCCAATGCCCATGCGGAAGGACTGTATTTATCCTTGTAGGTAATACATTTATAGGTGATAACCCCGTGTGTAACCGATCCGCCCAAAGTTTTAACCGTATAGTCCGGGTTAAATTTCCATAACATTTTTTCAGCCAATAATTTCACAATGTCCATAGAGCCGGCCTCAATTGCCCAATATATAGGTGTTTTCTTTGTAACCGATACCAGGCAGTGTAAATCCACGTTGTCAGGGATGTTTTGAGGTCTGACAGCAACGTAGCCCTCCACACCGATATTAATGTCGGCACCTTTTTCAATCAAAAATGCTGCAATATCAGTCTTTTTATTTGCCAATGCCAGATTAAGTGGCGTATAATTTTCGCCTCCGGTCAGGTTTTGTATATTCATCAGCGACATTCCTTTGGCTCTGGTGTTGATATCAGCTCCTTTTTCCACCATCAGTTTCATCAGTTCCAGATCGCCCACCTCTGCGGCCTGGCAAATAGGAAATATCTCAGCCAATGATTTATCTCCGGAGTGGTAGTTAATTGAAGTTTTGGGATCTGCTCCGTTTTGCAGCAGGATTTTAGCAATAGAAATTTTCTTATAAAACAATGCCCTGCCAAGCGCATTATATCCGTATGTTGTATTCGCGTCATTTACATCTATTCCTTTTAGCAGTAATAGTCTTAGAATATCTTCAGCCCTTCCGCAGCGCGTTTCATCAAGGTTCTTGAACCAGTCGGGAAATTTCATTCCATACGAAGTTTCAAATGTAGGGATTTGTGATTTCCATCCATCAATCCGCACTTGTGGCTCCTGGGCAGACGATGCAAACGTATAAATCAGATTGCCGTTTTCGGCATCTTTACTATCTGTTTTTGCGCCGGCATCAAGTAATAACTTAACACATTCAACACAATTTGAATTTCCGACCGCATAGTCCAGCGGTGACTGCTTTGTGTCAGCCTTAGGCGGACCGGCAGCCGCGATAAGGTCTTCGTAAGATTTTATCATCATTTTGTTTGCTTTTTTACCTTTTGCCTTTTCATCGTCAAGTAGTTTCTTGTAGGCGTTTACCATAGGATCACCGGAAATAATAATGCCTTTATTAACATCAGCCCCTTTTGCAAGCAACAGTTTGATCACATCAACTGAATAATATACCACTGCGTTGTATAAAGCCGAATTGTTGCCAGCGTTAGGGTCGGCGCCGTTGTCGAGAAGATAGGTAACAACTTCAGGCCACATGACGGCATACCCCATCGGAACAAGACCGGCGGCATCCATCTGGTTAATATTGGCGCCCGCACTTAATGCTGTTTTTACGCCTTCAAGGTTTCCCTGTTTACAGGCTGTAATAAGATCTTCCTGCGGTCCAGCTGCGCAAACCTGTATCATTGCGAACAATAACAGGCTAATCGAAAATAGTTTTACTGCTTTTTTCATAACGTAATAATTAAATTTTTACAAAAATACTTTATTAATTGTTAAATACAAAGAATAGAACATTATTTTAATAAATCAGAATTAAGTTACGGATTCGGCATACTCAAATGTTCAGGGAAGCCGGAAAATGGGAGAAGGAGATTTTATTGAACGTACGAAGGATGTGCTGAAAAACGCGCTGAGATCATGGCAGCAGCCTGCCCGATTATACGATGAGTGTTTTTTGTTTTTCAGTTTGTTTCCTTGGCTTTATTGGGAAAGGAGGATATTCTTCTATGATGGAGTGATTGATCGGGAATCCACCATAGTAAAAAATTAATTTGTAATAGATATTTTTTATTTTATGAATCCTGCAAGTATAAATACAATACCCATTATTAAAGAGCCAGCCATTTTCCAGTACCTGCCAAATCCTTTCATGATAAGAAAGGTTTTCGGATGGTTCTCGTCATATACGATTTCGACCATTTCGTTTATTTTATAAGCATCTTTTCTTCCGCCGATATAACTTCTTTTTACAATAGTTTCTCCTGTCAGGGTTTTATATTCAAGTACCGGAAAGTATTTATATGCCCTGTTGCCAAACTGTACGATTTCCTTTACAACTGCCTTCACTCTGATGCCATTTCTTTTCAGTTTTAAAAATCTGAAAAGTGAAACAAATGAAAATAATATGAAAAACACTCCAACGAGTTGAAATACTTTTCCTGCTGTAATTCCATCGCTAAAAAAGTCCGACATAGTTTAGATTATTTTAATGAATAGTGTTTTCTCTCCCGGGGATCGCCTGTAAACCAATATGAAAAATATTGCGCCCCAAGCTGATCCATTCGATTAGGAAGGCAAGGCATTTCTTCTTTCCCGACGGCACAGTCTACCCGCTTGCAGTAACACAAAGTCATACACTTGTCCGATTATTTTTTTATAAATATTTTTTTCAAAATCTTATCACCGGTATTTGCTTTGACAATATAAATTCCTCTTGATAGATCTCCTAATTCGATTGTTCTCTCTTTACCATTATTATTAATTGTCTTAATAACTTGCCCATTGATATCTATTATTTCTATTGTAACTTTTTCTGGGATAAAGATATTAATATAGTCTGTGGCTGGGTTTGGAAAAACATCGATCTGATTTTCTATCTGATTTTCAAATATTGCTGCTGTTGATGGGGTGTATTCCCAGAGTTCATCTGTCTGGCCTCCGGCATTAGGGGTATTACCTGTACCGATGTATCCCTTGCCGTTAATTGAGAATCCTATAGACGAATAACGTGTATAGGAGGGTAAACTTTCTTTTTGTGTCCAGGTGTCGGTAAACGAGTCATATTCCCATAAGTCATTGAAATATTGAGTCGCGTCCATACCTCCGAACACATATCCTTTGGAACCAATGACAAAACTACTGGCATACTTGCGTGGAGGACCGGGGAAACTACTCTTTTGTGTCCAGGTATCTGTCTGGCTGTCGTATTGCCAGATATCCATTAAATATTGTGTTACATTGTTAACACCCAAACCAACATAAATATATTTGTTAACTGAAAAATAAACACAATAGGAACGTTCGCTTCCCGGTAAACTGGCTTTCTGTGTCCATAAGTCAGTTAAAGGGTTGTATTCATACAGGTCATTATAATAAGTATTGGCCCCGGAGTTTTCCCTGTGCAGACCCATCCCAACATAACCTTTTCCGTTAATTTCAAAACCAAAAGCTCCGTTTCTCCCGGTTCCGGGGAAGTCAGCTTTTTGTGACCATGTGTTTGTTGATGGGTCATAAGCTCGCAAATCCCGATAAAACACAAACGGTTGCGTACCCGTAGTGCCATCCCAGTAACAGCCGGTACAAACGTATCCGATATTCCCGATAGAAAAACAAGCTGAATAAATTCTGTCGTTATAAAAATCAGAAATTTGTGTCCAGGCATTAACAGCCGGGTTGTATTGCCAAAAGTCACTATTACTTGGATATGTACTTGTTGAACCCAGACCAATGTACCCTTTGTCGCCGATGGCCATTCCAGATCCAAAATAACGGGCATCGCCACCAAAGTCTGTTTTCTGTGTCCAGTAACCCTGTGCTGTTGCAGAGACTGCAAACAGACTTATCATTATATAGAGGAGATTTTTTTTCATAATTAATATTTCAGTATTTGTTTTTTTAATAAAAATTGTTTTTTCTACCTCGGATCGCCTGTAAACCAATTATGAAAAATATTGCCCTCCATGCAGATCCGTTCGATTAGGAATGCATGGCATTTCTTCTTTGTCGTCATGGTCTTTCCTGCACGTCAGGCAGCGTTCTGGTTGGGGTAATAGGTGCGGATTTATTTTGTAATGGTAGAAAAAAATATTTCCTGTCACTCATTTTTTTCTTTTTATACTAAGGCTATCAAGGTATTTCATGAAGTTTAACAAATCAGTATCTGAAGGTGTATAAGATGGCGGGTATGCTTCGTGCCCTGCATTTAATGCTCCTTTTATTGTCCCATCAACATATTGTGAACCAGGAAATAAAAATTCGTCAGGGTCATAACGCTCACTGCTCCACTTAAAAATCGCAAAATCCCAATTTTCCATAGACCCGTTAAATTTTAGTCTTGCGATCGGACTGTCTTTTTCTCCTTCTTTTCTATTGAGCAATAAATTGCTTCCCCTGAATATTGCATAATATGAAAATTCAGGAGTTTTGGAAAAAACTTTTTTATTAAAGTCTGCAATAATGTTTTGCACTTTGTTTTGAATGTCTGCCGGAATTGTTGCTTTTGCCATTTTGTTCGTTTTTTATTGCTTGCCGTTACTATTTTGGGAACAGGTTTCTGATGGGGTGACTACCCACTGAACGGATACAAATATACAAAACTTTCCATTCAACCATAAAGGTCAAAGAAAAGGATGGAAAAATTGCAACTTAAATAGTTAACTTTGCATCCCGAATTAATTTTTATTCAAATATTTATATAACTCTGTTGTCATTATGAAAAAAGTTCTTTTTCTTCTGCTTGTTCTTTCATCATGTACTGTTTATCCGTCTGTTGTTTATGTCAATCAGGCTGCCACCGGATTAAACAATGGCACCTCCTGGGCAAATGCATACACCGATCTGGAAATGGCACTGCTGTTAGCCGTAAGCGGCGATGAGGTATGGGTGGCCAAAGGCACCTATTACACCTCATCCACCAACGACAGGGGTTCATCATTTGTAATTAACAATGGTGTAAAGTTATACGGGAATTTTTTTGGGAATGAAACAAATATCAACCAGCGTGTTGACCTTATTCCAAATGAATTGGGCTCAGACCGGACCAATGAAACTATCTTATCCGGCGATATCGGCACACTGAACGACAGTACTGACAATGCCAACCACGTTATTTTCGCCATCGACAACACACTGCCCATAATAATTAACGGTGTTAAAGTTGTATGTGGTAATGCCATACAGACTCCCTACAAAGGCAAAGGAGGTGGTATATACATGGAAAATGTCGGAAATGTTACCCTTCAGAATATTATTGTTGCCCATAGCACAGCCACTGCCGGAAATGAAGGCAAGGGTGCAGGCATTTATGCAGAAACGGCCGCTGCTTTCATCCTTGAAAACTCAACAGTACGGCGTAACTGGCTGATTGATGATCCCGCAGTTTCAGGAAGTTCATCATATTCAGGAGGAGGTATCTATGTCAATTGTCCGGTGATTCAGATCGCCAACTCATTTATTGATAACAATAAAATTCTGTCATCCAGATCAAATAGTACTATTAATGGCGGAGGGCTTTACATTGTAAATAATTTAAGCCTTACTATTTCAAATACAGATTTTAAGAATAACATCATCAACAGTACGAACAGCACCACAAGCAATTATCTTTATGGCGGAGGTCTTGCCTGCTATGGAATTACTTATGCTGTTTGCAATCTTTCCCAGATTGAAATTTTACAGAACAGTATCGTCATCACGCGGGGCAATTCTTATGGGGCAGGCAGCTATTTCAGTATGGATACAGTAAAAGTTTCTAACGGCATAGTTAATAACAATCAGACCAACAACACATCGGCTTCGTCTGGAAGCAATCAGGGTGGCGGGATGTATGCTTCCGGCAAAAAGACTACGATAACGAATTCCACGTTCAACCAAAATAAAATTTATGGGAGGTATGCCAGCGGCGGCGGCATTTACCTGAGTTCGGGCTCTACGGATACCTGCCAGATACAAGGCTCCCGGTTTTCAAGCAACACCCTGCAGGCTGCAAATTATTACAGCGCTTCGCTGCTTGGCGGAGGACTTTATTTAAATACGCTGACAAATTTCAGTAATTCGATGATAGAAAACAACACCGTTACATTATCTTCCCTGGCCAATGCAAGCCCTGCCGCCACAAGCAATGCCTATGGCGGCGGATTGGCTACCGGTAAATATCTGGCGATGATGAGTTGTGTGGTCGACTCCAACATCTTACAATCTTTGCAGGTCTATAATTATAATACGATGATTAATGATAGTATGAAGGCTTTGGCTTATGGCGGAGGTATCTATTCAACGGCAAAACTGAAAGTGAATAACTCTGATATAAGCTATAACAAAGCTGATGCCCAGATACTGGTTTATCAGATGTGGACAAGCTATTTCCGCGGCGTCTGCTATGGAGGTGGTATTTATAATAAATTTTCCACCGCAGGCCAGAAGAGCCTGGTGTCGTACAGTACCATTAACAATAATGAAGCGAAGACGTATATTGATCTGGCCAACGGCGAAGTCAAAGGAGGCGGCATATATTGTAATAATATGGACATCCTGCACAACCAGGTTTCGGACAATGAGACCTATGTTGATTTATCGGTCAGCGGAAGTCAGAACCAGGGCGGTGGAATATTTCATAACGGTACCGGGAAATTGTATCACAACCACATTAGTTTGAATACTGCAGAAGCCAATACCATCTATATGAGCGGGGGGTACTCTTCAAACACCTATGGCGGAGGTGTTTATTCAAATTCACCGGATACGATCTCCAACTGTCTGATACACAATAACAGGGCTATTGCACGCAACAAAACATACGGGGGCGGACTTTACAACCGCGGTGCGTCAAAGATTTCCAATGTAACGGTGGCGGAAAACCATACCTACAGCGAACTCTTAACCCGTTACGGAAGCGGCATCTATACAAATAACTCCAATGCTAAGATATTAAATTCGATCATCTTTTTTAATGATTCACTCAATTATTATGATTCCACAGCCATTTCACTGGTAAAAAACAGTGTCATTCAGCTTTATCAGAGTGGTGGCGGCAACTTCAACATCAATCCGCAATTTGTGGATACTGCTGTCAACAACTTTCACGTAACATCCGGAAGCATTGCCATTGACAGAGGTGATTCGGCCTATATACCCGGTGATGTTCACACCGACCTTGATGGCTTTGACCGGATTTCAGGAAATAATGTGGACATTGGAACTTTTGAATTGGACCAGTGCAAAAACTATTCTTATGTATCTGAGTCTGTTTGCTATGGAATCCCATACTTTTTCAATGGACAGAATCTTATGACATCAGGCATATATTATGATACCCTGACCAATGTTTCTAACTGTGACAGCCTGGTTACATTGAATCTGACTGTATACGATCCTGTCAACGCTATGGATGTCCAGACGGCCTGCAACACCTACACATGGATCAATGGGATAACTTATACTTCAAGCAATAACACCGCTACTTATGTACTTACCAACAATGCGGGATGCGACAGCACCGTTACGCTGAACCTGACGATCAGACATTCCACCGCAGCAACGGATGTGCAAACCGCCTGCGACACTTACACATGGATCAATGGAATAACTTATACTTCAGGCAACAACACCGCTACTTATGTACTGACCAACCATGCGGGATGCGACAGCACCGTTACCCTGAACCTGACGATATATACGGTTGATAACAGTGTTTCAGTTTATGATCCCATGATCACCGCCAACGCAGACGGTGCGACCTATCAATGGCTGGACTGCAATAATTCTTTTTCATTCATTCCGGGAGAGACCGCCCAATCCTTCACGGCCCTGACCAACGGAAATTTTGCCGTGGAGGTAACTGGTAACGGATGTACAGATACATCGGTATGTGTGAATGTTCTGACGGTTGGAATGCCGGAAAATATAAGTGACGGAGAGATAAGGATTTATCCCAACCCTGCCAATTCTTTCATTACCATAGCTTCATCCGGGGGGATTATCAATGGATTAAAACTGATCAATACATTAGGACAAATAATTGAGAACGTAAATGTAAAAATTGACGGAATGTATTATACGGTGGATCTGAGCGAAGTAACCAACGGGATATATGTTGTAGAAATAACTATGGCTGATCATACGGTTTTCAATAAGAAAATCAGTATACATAAATAAGCGCTGCTGGCAGTAAATAAAAAAAGGGGACATCAGCCCCCTTTTCATGACATGGATAGATCTTAGTCAAGTTCGCACTTTACAGTGGCATCTCCGTTTTGGTAAGTAACCTGAAGGGCATCACATGCGTCTTTTGCTTTCTTTTCGGTAGTACTTGGCATTGCTCCTTTTAAAGTACCCATTTCATCTCCTGTGCAGGTGCATACATAGTCTTTTTTGCATGAAGCAAGTGATGCAAATACTAATGCGATAACTGCAATTGTAAAAAGTTTTTTCATAAAATATATGTTTTTATTTTTGCAGTGCAAATTTATGTAAATATACTACAAACAATAAAAATTTTTAAATTTTTTATATCTTGCTGGAGGATAATTATATATAAATAATTCCATACGGTAAAAATCATTTTTTTTGGAAATGGATCCCGAATTTACACCCGGAAAACGAACAGTAATGCAAATTGTTTAATTCACAAGAACAAGTAAGGTATAGTTATATGATCATTTTTAGACTTCATTAGATCTGTTTTTTTGAAACAGGTCTTTTATGTTCTGTTATCGAATGTGTTTATAGTCAGTTTGTTAACTAATAAACTCATCCGCCGGCAAATACCCATGAATAGTTTTCAATCTCTTTACTTTTTGCCGGATATTTTATATCCGATAGGTTTTCTTTCTGGCACAGGCTGATTTAGAAGTTGTTTCAGCGCTTCAAATATTAATTGAATATCCTCATTGTTTTGTACAACCTGTCTTTCCAGTTGTTCTAACTTTAACAAGATGTCTTTATGCGTTAAGAGCATCTCTTTTATGCGTGTAAAAACCCTGATAATGTTTATATTTACCTCAATAGCCCTGTCGCTGTTTAGTATGCATGACAACATTGTTACACCTTGTTCTGAGAAGCAGTAAGGAGCATAGCGCAAGCCTTTCATATCAGATTTGGAGGTCGCAAATTGCGTCCTCCAAATTTCAAATTCATCCTTTGTCATTTCAAACATAAAATCCTCGGGAAAACGCCTGATATTTCGTTTTACGGCTTCTTTCAATCGTTTGGTTTCCACGCCGTAAAGTTCTGCCAAATCCCTGTCAATCATAACTTTTTTTCCTCGTACAAGATAGATTTTACTGATGATAATCTCATCCGGTATTGAAGGAAGATTTGTTTTTGTCATCTTATTAAGATTAAGATAAATATGTCGTAAAAATAATAGTAAATTGGAGGTCGCAAGTTGCGACCACAAACTTTAAAGAAAAATTTATATTGATAAATATGCATCCATTGTTTATTTGGATTTTTCTGAAAACATTAGTTAACAACTAAATAAATTCATCCCCCAGCAAATACCCATGTGCCGTCGCATAAATAATAGAACGTGTAAATCCAGAGCAATCACCGATAAATTTTAAATTCTTGAAATGCCTGTTGTCTAACTTGTTGGAATAAAATTTGATTTCCGGGGCGTACACCAGGTTGTCATCGTTGGCTATACCGGGAACTACCTTTTCGAGTTGTTCAATAAAATCTATGATACTTTCGATGATCCTTCGAGGGTAAGCCAGGTTAACATCGCCTAATATATAACTCTCGTGCGGCAGGGTAGGCAGCACCCGGTATAGTTTTTTGGTACGTTTAGAGTTTTTCAGGTCTTTATATTTCTGCAATATCACTTTGTTTTTACCAGAAAGCAGATTCGTGAGTTTGGCTATGTTTGATCCGTAACCGATAGGGTCGTTAAAAGGTTCTGTAAGTTCCACAGTGGTGAGTATGGCAAAGTTGGTATTGGTGCTTTTCTGGTTCATTTTGGCATGGCCATTCACCGTGATAAAATCTTCGTATTTTTCGCCCACCACGTAGCCCGACGGGTTGTTGCAGAAGGTCCGCACCATATAACCCGTTTTGCTGCGGTACTTCAGTTTGAATTCATACATTTCTTTGTTCAGTTCATTCACAATATGGTCGGGCAGTTCGTAACGTATGCCCAGGTCTAATTTGGTGTTTTCAAGAACTAATTCCGGGTAATTATTGATGATGGTCTTTATCAGTTTGTGTCCGCTGCGGCCAACGGCAACAATGGCAGCATCAAATTCATCCTTGTCGTTCAAAAACACTTTGTTACCGGCAATGCGCAGATCAGTAATCTGCGAATTAAAATGGAAATGTACATTATTAAAACCTTTAAAATGCTCATATATGTTATACAGCACATCTTTCAGCTGGTCGGTACCGATATGATAAAATTCGGCAGCTACCGGCATAAACCCATACCTGTAAAATTCCTCATAATATTTAGGATTTTGAAACGATTTGCCGGTCTCAAATTCTTTGTTTTTGGTCTTATTCAAGTAAAAATCAACCAGATGCTGTTGTATGTTCAGGTCTATGGCAATATCTCCGCCCATTTCAGCCGAAACAAAAAGTTTTCCGTCGGCACGTATACCCGATATGCTGGAGGAATATATGTCTTTGGATTTCTCAAAGATGTGAAACTCGTGTCTGCTGTTCACGATCTTCTCTATGAAACCTATGGATGCTGCTCCGAATCCGATAATTGCTATTTTCATTTTATTAAGTTTTCAATGGTCATTAGTTGAAACCTGAATTCTCTCTGTGCAACTCTTTTTTTTCCTCTGTGTCCCCTCTGTGTAATAAAAAGATTACACAGAGAACCACGGAGTCTTTTCACAGAGAACCACAGAGTTTATATTTATATCTTTTCTTTGTGTAGCTCTGTGCTTCCTTTGTTCAACTCAGTGTAATAAAAAGGTTACACTGAGGAACACCGAGTTAAAACTTATATCTTTTTATCCCATTTTTTAAGAGTATTACATTGAAATTAATAAGTAGACCGATTTTTTTTGAGGCAAATTTAATATAAGTCAGAATCTGTGCTTCATGAACAGGGGCGAATTCATCGACAGTTTTTAATTCAATAATAACCTTGTTTTCGACTAAAATATCAATCCGGTAACCGCAATCCAGCCTAATATCTTTATAGACTACAGGAACGCCAATTTGTCTTTCAGCCTTTAACCCGGCACTTTGTAATTCATAAACCAAACACTCCTCATAAGCTGATTCCAGTAAACCAGGCCCTAGATTTTTATGAACTTCGATAGCACAGCCGATAATTTTTTCTGTAATTTGATTAATTTCCATGTTAGTATATAAATATTTAATTAATTTCAATTTTTTTATTGTTTGAAATTCCTCTGTGCTCCCTCTGTGTCCCTCTCTGTAATAAAAAAGATTACACAGAGAACCAAGGAGTCTTTTCACATAGAACCACAGAGTTTATATTTATATCTTTTCTCTGTGTAGCTCTGTGTTCCCTCTGTGCAGCTCTGTGTAATAAATAGGTTACACAGAGAACCACGGAGTCAACACTATAATTTATTTGTTTTTCCAAAGTAGGAATGCTTTTATTATTTTTTCACTGACTTCGTCCGGACAAATTTGTGTAGTATCGACTATTAAATCGTAATTATCCAGGTTGGAGTAATCGATGTTATAATAACCCTTAAATCGTTCCAGTTCGCTTTTACGCCGGGCAAGAATTTTGTTTTTTGCTTCTTCGATGTTTTGGTAATTCTCGCTGGTACGTTTGTCGTTAAAGATCCTCCGCGCAGCTTCGTTGATATCTACCGTGAGATAAATTTTAAATGACTTAGGTGCAAAGTGCCATGCAAGGCGTGAATCAAAAATCAGCGATTCTTCCGCATCCTGAAGTCTTGCGATGGTGCCATCAATTTCATCATCAATTTCGGGATGTGTTTTGGTATATTCGTTCAGTTCCAGCGTCGTCATGTTGTATTTGGCTGCAATATCACGCTGGATCAAACCGGTGGATATCACACGGAACCCAAGCCTTTCCGAAAGTAAGCGGCTGACATGGCTTTTACCGCTTCCCAGGTCGCCGGTGAGGGATATTTTTGGAAAAATTTTCATTATTGGTGAGTTTGGTATAAAAATTTAGTTTAATTAAAAGGATTTGTCGAATCAATATCAGGTAAATAACTAAGTCCAAGCTGATTTACCTTGGTTTTGTTAACAAGAATCTCTTCTCCGAAAAATTCCCGGAACGAAGAAAACTCCCATTCACGAGGGTTGCCGACAAGTCCTGCTTTGACGGGATTGTTATGAATATAGTTAAAACAAATTTGCGGATATTCTTTAGCATTAAGTGGAATATTAATCATTGTCCCATTTTTAGTATTGAAAAAAGCAGGAGTTACCCCTGAAGAATTTGTAAGGCATTCGGCTTTGGTTTCTTCACGAAATAGGGCACCGCTTCTATTTTCCTGAATATTTACAGCTCGGGTATATGAGCGGAGCATAATGCCGATTGAGTTGTTGAATGAGCGTCTGCTACTGTCGGGGTGACTGCGCGCATGGCCTGTGCTGTTGTCAGTCACCCCGACAGTTTCATTACGCGCATGGCCTGTGCTGTTGTCAGTCACCCCGACAGTTTCATTACGCGCATGGCCTGTGCTGTTGTCAGTCACCCCGACAGTTTTACTGCGCGAATGGCCAGTGCTGTTGCCAATCACCCCGGCAATTATCTCTGGATAATTCACATAGGCCATGATATGAAAATGATTTGGCGTCAGGCACCATGCCAGAATATCTGCAAAAGGTAATACATTAGTTTTAATCTTATTGATGAAAAAGTAATAGTTCTCCTTTATGAAAAATATTTTTTGTTTGTTATTTCCCTGATTATAAATGTGATAAATATGATCTTGTTCAAAATTCATTTCAAGATTTTAAGTAAGTTTTTCAGAAAGCAGCCTGCTGACATGGCTTTTACCGCTTCCCAGGTCGCCGGTGAGGGATATTTTTGGAAAAATTTTCATTATTATTTTGAATTTGAAAATCAAAAATAAGTTTTTTTTATGAATTGCAACCTGCCCTTTATCTTACCTGTATTTCATATCCGGTTTATGCAAGCTGTTTCTTGGCACTGAACACTTGCCTCAATACAATATTTCGTATTAGATTTATTTATACTTTTGCCTCGAAATCAAAACTTATCATAATGGAAAGAGATAGTAAAATATTTGATCTTATTCAGAAAGAATATGAACGGCAATTACACGGAATAGAACTTATTGCTTCCGAAAACTTTGTAAGCCAGCAGGTACTCGAAGCTATGGGGTCGGTACTCACCAACAAATACGCTGAAGGCTATCCCGGCAAGCGTTACTACGGCGGCTGCCAGGTAGTGGATCAAACCGAACAGATTGCCATAGACCGTGCCAAAGAGCTTTTTGGTGCGGAATGGGCAAACGTTCAGCCGCACTCCGGGGCACAGGCCAACATGGCTGTCCTGATGACATGCCTGAAACCCGGGGATACGTTCATGGGACTTAATCTTTCGCATGGAGGACACCTGTCGCATGGCTCACCGGTGAACTCTTCGGGGATACTTTACCGGGTTGTGGACTATGGTGTGGAAGAACAAACCGGGACTGTGAATTATGATACGATGGAAGAAGTGGCGCTGCGCGAACGCCCGAAACTCATCATTGCCGGTGCGTCTGCCTATTCACGCGACTGGGATTTCAAACGCATGCGCGAAATTGCCGACAAGATAGGCGCCATCTTAATGGCGGATATTGCACATCCTGCCGGACTTATTGCAAAAGGGCTTCTGAACAACCCTGTTCCGCATTGCCATGTCATTACCACCACCACACACAAAACCCTGCGCGGGCCCCGTGGCGGCATGATCATCATGGGAAAAGACTTTGAAAACCCCTGGGGATTGAAAACACCCAAAGGCGAAATAAAGATGATGTCGGCACTGTTTGATTCAGCTGTATTTCCGGGCATTCAGGGCGGGCCGCTGGAACATGTGATCGCATCCAAGGCCGTTGCTTTTGGTGAAGCGCTGACGGACTCCTATAAAAGTTACATGGTTCAGGTTCAGAAAAATGCCGCGGTAATGTCGAAATGCTTTACTGACAAGGGATACAAAGTGATCTCCGGCGGCACCGATAACCACCTGATGCTGATTGACCTGCGTACAAAATTCCCGGAAATAACAGGCAAACTGGTTGAAAACACGCTGGTCAGGGCACATATCACCGTGAACAAGAACATGGTCCCCTTCGACAGCCGTTCACCTTTTACCACTTCCGGCCTGCGCGTTGGCACTCCTGCCATAACTACCAGGGGCATGAAGGAAGAACATATGCCCGTGATCGTCGACCTGCTTGATGAAGTGATAGCCAATATTGAAAATGAAACAGTGATAGTTTCAGTGGGCGAACGTGTACAGAAAATGATGAGGGATTTTCCCTTGTTTGCATACTGAGACTGAACATTTTGATAAAGAGGGTGCCTCAAAAGATATTTTTGTTTGAGTTTTCCTTTGTGTATGCCGTGGAGGACTTTGTGGTTCGATATTATGGATTAACAACAAAGGACTCAAAGGTTAACACTTTGGTAGCATGAAGTGCTTTCGGGACATCCTCTTTTTTACAACATAATATGAAAACATTATACCTGATGCGGCATGCAGAAGCATTGCCGGGAAAAGGAAAGATGCCTGATTATCTGAGGCCCCTGACTTACGATGGCGTTCAGAGCGTCATCCTAATAGGTGAATTCCTGAAAAACAAAAATATTGGTTTTGATAGCATAATAACAAGCCATGCCGTCAGGGCTTTTGAAACAGCGCTGCATTTAGCCGGGCAGACAGCTTTTCCTGAACCTCAGATTATCGAAGATAAACGTCTGTATAATTCGGGTATCGATAGCTATTACGATGTCATTTTTGAACAATCCGATGCTATTGCTCACCTGTTAGTCGTTGGCCATAATCCGCAGATTACCGGCCTGGCCAATGGTTTTCTGAAAGAAAAAGAAACTTTTTTGTTTCCTGCAAATATGGCTTCTTTTTGCTTTCAAACAGATAAATGGTCAGATATCCGTCAGGCAGAGAGCGCTTGTTTGTTTGTGTGGCCAGCCAAAGCAGAACACGGTATTATTTATTGAATTAGATTATGTTGTATCTCATATGAAATAAGCGAGCTGTTGGCTTAGATATTAGATATTAATAGTTATTACATACATAGTTCATTATTACTATATTTTTTTTTCTTTTTTCAAAATGAAATTGTCTTGGCAGAAATAAAAAAATATGTAGTTTTGTAAACATCGAATTAATATTAAATGATATAAGATATGCAAAAATTAATGTTGCTGGGAGACGAAGCAATAGCCCAGGGCGCCATTGATGCAGGTATTTCAGGAGTGTATGCATACCCGGGAACGCCTTCGACTGAAATTACGGAGTACATCGAACATGCTAAAGAAGCCAGAGAAAAAAATATTAAAGCCAACTGGGCTGCCAATGAGAAAACCGCTGTTGAAGGGGCTATCGGAATGGCTTATGCCGGTAAACGCGCCATCACGTGCATGAAACATGTCGGACTGAATGTTGCCGCCGACGCCTTTGTAAATTCTGCAATAACAGGTACCAATGGCGGGCTGATCGTAGTTGCAGCGGATGATCCTTCGATGCATTCCTCACAGAATGAGCAGGATTCCAGGTTTTATGCCAAGTTTTCGTTACTGCCGATACTTGAACCGGCCAATCAGCAGGAAGCCTACGATATGGTGCATTATGGTTTTGATCTTTCAGAAAAATACCACATTCCCGTCCTGATGCGTATTACTACCCGGCTTGCCCATTCGCGCTCCGGGGTTGTACGCAGGCCTTCTCGGGCTCAGAACGAATTAAAACTTCCTGAGGATATGAGGCAGTATGTGTTGTTACCGGCTATTGCCCGCAAGAGATACAAGCTGTTGCTCGGGACACAGGTCAGCCTTGTTGAGGAAGGAGAGCAGTCGCCGTTTAACAGGTATATCGAAGGTCATGATAAAAGTATGGGGATCATCACTTTCGGCATTGCCTATAATTATCTGCTGGAAAATTTCCCCGACAGGGTGGTACCTTATCCCTTACTGAAAATTTCCCAGTATCCTGCACCGCGCAAACTGATAGAAAAACTGTGCAGCGAGTGTAAAGAAATTCTGATACTTGAAGAAGGGGCTCCGATGATTGAAGAATTACTCAGAGGCTACCTTAATAATAGCTTGAAAATCAAAGGAAAACTCGATGGCACCCTGCCTCGTGACGGCGAACTGACTCCCAACATTGTTGCTGCCGCGCTTGGAATTATTGAAAACGAACCGGGTGTTATCCCCGGCATCGTTGTTGGCCGCCCCCCCTCACTATGTAACGGATGCCCGCATATTGATACCTACCTGGGTTTAAATGAAGCTATTGCAAAATATGGAAAAGGGCGTGTTTTCTCTGATATCGGATGTTATACGCTGGGCGCGCTGCCTCCGTACAATGCCATCAATTCCTGTGTGGACATGGGCGCTTCCATCACTATGGCAAAAGGCGCTGCCGATGCAGGGCTGGTTCCTTCTGTGGCTGTTATTGGCGATTCTACATTTACACATTCCGGCATGACGGGCTTACTGGATGCTATCAACGACAATACGCCTATTACTGTGGTTATCCTGGATAACAGCATTACTGCCATGACCGGCGGTCAGAAATCCGCAGCTACAGGAAAAGTGGAAAATATTGTCAAAGGACTTGGCGCCCATCCTGAACATGTGCACGTGATAAAGCCTCTGAGAAAAAATCATGAGGAAAATGTAAAGATTTTTGAAAAAGAGCTGGCGTATGAAGGATTATCGGTGATTATTCCTACCCGTGAATGTATCGTTTCGCTTAACAAGCGTATGCAGCAAAAATTCAAAGATAAAAAAGAAGAAAAGGTATAATTAAACATTATGAGTAATATTTTTCCGCAGATAAACGCTGTTATGGAACTGCGAAGAGCAGCTAAATCAGCGGGAACTAATTAAAAATAAATAAAAATGAAAAAAGATATCATATTGGCCGGAGTGGGAGGACAGGGAATTCTCTCCATCGCAGCAGTAATTGGTTATGCAGCTATTGATACGGGATTATATATTAAGCAGGCCGAAGTGCATGGTATGAGCCAGCGCGGGGGAGATGTGTCGTCGAACCTGCGTATTTCCGACAGCGAGATTTTCTCTGACCTTATTCCCCAGGGAAAAGCCGACCTGATCATTTCTGTTGAGCCCATGGAATCGCTCCGTTATATTCCCATGCTTTCGCCTGAGGGCTGGCTCATCACCAACAACGAACCATTTGTCAATATTCCTAATTATCCCGAAATCGAAAAAGTTTATGACGCTATCAGGGCTTTTCCGCGTCATCTGCTTGTGGATGCAGGTACGATGGCCAAAGAGATCAACGCCGCCAAATCCGCCAACATGATTATTCTTGGTGCGGCATCGCCATTCCTGGGCATTGACTATGAAAAACTTGAAAAAGCTATCCGAATGATATTCGGAAGAAAAGGCGAAGAAGTGATTCAGACCAACCTCAATGCCCTGGCGCTTGGAAAGAACTTTGCTATGGCAAATGTTAAATAATAAAGAATTTTTTTGACGAAATAAAAAATGTTCCGTAATTTTACATACGTTAATTTTTAAAATTAAAAATTATGAGCAAAGAAAAATCCAAGCAACAGAAAGAAGAAAAGAAAAAAGCTACCAAGAGTCTGAAAGAAAAAAGAGACGAAAAAAAAGCTAAAAAAGCTAACAAACAATAGAAAAGGCCCGGCAGGGCTTTTTTTATGCAGCTGAATAATAATTTTCATAATAAACGGGCAATAATTATATTTGCTATAAATATTCCTATGATGAGAAAGTTTTTCTTCATCTTCATTTTTTTGTTTTTTGGACAGTATTTACGGGCACAAACGACGGTAGCCGGATCTTTTGTTCATGAAGGAATAGAACGCTTTTATAAAATTTATGTTCCTGAGCTATATGACGGTTTGCATCCGGTTCCTGTAGTCTTTAATTTGCATGGCTTATTTGTCAATGCCGATATTCAGGCCCAGGTTGCTGATTTCAGGCCGATAGCCGACACGGCCGGTTTTCTCATTGTACTGCCTGACGGAGCCACCGAATCGGGTTATCAGTCGTGGAACACCGGATTCTCTTCATCACCGGCCGATGATGTTTCTTTCCTTGAAGCACTTATTGATACGCTTGCAGCGCATTATAAGATTGATCCGTCACGCATATATGCAACCGGATATTCCAACGGAGGGTTCATGTGTTATCTTCTTGCCTGTTCAAGCACAAGATTTGCTGCCGTGGCATCTGTGAGCGGCACCATGATGAACGATCATTTTAACACATGTTTTCCCGTGAGCGCTAGGCCTGTAATGCATATACACGGCACTTCTGACAATATTGTGGCATATAATGGAAACATCGCTATGGTTTCTGTTGCCGATCTGATGAACAGATGGGTAGAAATTGACAGTTGTCAGGCCACATGTTTAACCGATAGCGTCCCGGATATTGATCCAGGTGATAATGTCACTGCGATACATTATATATATTCATCCAATATAAATAGTGCCGGTGTGGAACATTTTAAGATCATCGGGGGCGGACATACCTGGCCTGGATCTTCTTTTTACCTTCCTTTTGGAGCGTCATGCAATGATTTTAACGCTTGTACCGAAATATGGAGGTTTTTCTGCAAACACGAAAATCCGGCTTACGCAGGGTTAAGCGAGATGTATCACACATCTTTTTTCGTTTATCCCAATCCTGTTTCCGATGTAATAAATTTTTCTTTGTCACAGGATGCCATAATTTCTGTGCAGATTTTTGATTTGCAGGGGCAGATGTTATACAACCGGAATGTCTGCCATAGTAATAGTGAACAGATTTCTTTGGCCGGACTGCCTTCGGGTATCTATTTTACCAGAGTGGCAGGTGTCCGGGGTACCTTCAGTATGAAGTTTGTAAAATATTAAGAAACTGTTTTGATTTTATGTTACATAAGATTTATGATGGATTTTTTAGCGAAACGAGGCAGATTTTGCAGACATAGTTTATCCTATGTCGAAAAATCTAACGAAGTTGCGGCAAAAAAGACGCATAAAGATATGAAAAGATAAAATCAAAACAATTTCTAAGAGTCTGCGATATCATCACACCCGGACTGGCATAAACCCGCAACACAAAAATTACGTATTACTGCCGGCTTCATGATTTGCATATGGTATCAGTTTTTTGTGTAAATTTGCCTTTTATTTAATATATGTCATTTTTAAATCCATACTTCCTGTTTGGGCTGTTTGCTGTAGCTCTTCCGATTATAATTCACCTGTTCAACTTTCGCAGATATAAAAAAGTTTTTTTTACCAATGTCCGCTATCTTAAAGAAGTAAAACAGGAAACCAAAAAGAAATCACAGTTACGACACTTGATCATCCTGGCACTCCGCATTCTGGCCATTGCAGCTCTTGTATTTGCTTTTGCCCAGCCTTATATACCGGTAGCAAAACAAGTCATCAACCCCAAGTCTGTTAACTATATCAGTGTTTACCTCGATAATTCATACAGTATGCAGGCCGCCGGCAGTAAAGGAAACCTGCTCGAAGAAGCCAGGGCAAAGGCTGTTGAAATAGCGTCTGCTTATCGCAGTGGCGATCATTTTCAGTTGCTGACCAACGATTTTGAAGCACGCCACCTTCAGTTTGTCAGCCGTGAGGAATTTGTAGCGTTGGTCCGTGATGTGGATTTCAGCCCCGTGCGGCGGAGCCTGCCCGATGTTATCCGGCGGCAATCCGAAAGCTTCAGCGAAATGCAGGGAAGTACCCATATGGCCTATATAATTTCCGATTTTCAGCGATCGACAACAGCTTTGGCTCAAATCAATCCCGATACAGCAAATGCTTATTACCTGGTCCCGGTTAAACCCAATAAAACAAACAATCTGAGCATTGATTCCTGCTGGTTTGAATCGCCTGTCCACCTTTCGGGCCAAAAGGTCAAACTCTATGTTTCCGTAAAAAATAATGCGGAAGAAATGGTCGAAAAAGTGCCCCTCAAACTCATTATTAACAAAGTACAGAAGGCGGTCAGCAGTTTTGATATTGCTCCAGGCAGCAGTGCAGGCACGGTAATTACTTACATTGACAAAGAGCCGGGCATACACAGCGGTGTGCTCGAAATAATGGACAGTCCTGTAAGTTTTGATGATAAATTCTTTTTTTCCTATGACATTCAGTCGTCGGTGCCGGTGTTGTGCATCAATGGCGCTCAAAGCAATAAATACCTGAATTCTCTTTTGGCTGAGGATTCGGCATTTTTGTTCAGGAATGTCTCGGTCAACCAGGTCGATTATAATATGCTGGCCTCCTGTAACCTGATCATCATGAATGAACTATCGGAATTATCTTCGGGACTGTCTCAGGAACTTCAGAAATTTGTAGGCAATGGAGGGCATTTATTGGTTATTCCCGCTCCCAAAATAGATATGGAGCATTATAAAAAGTTTTTAACAGCCTTAGGATCAAACTGTTATATTGCACTGAATAAAGTGTCTCAGAAAATTGCATATGTGAATTTTAACAATCCTGTATATTCCGATGTCTTCGAGAGTGTGCCGGAGAATATGGATATGCCCCTGGTGACTTCGTATTATTCTGTTAGCCGTATCAGCCGGTCGGTGCAGGATCATCTGATGAAACTTCAGAACGGCGATCCTTTTTTAACCATTCAGGACTGTGGCATGGGGAAGGTTTTTCTTTTGTCGGTTCCCTTGCAAACCGAATTCAGCAGCTTTCCCAAACATGCTCTTTTTGTTCCTACGCTATATAAAATTGCGATGATGAGCCGCCTTCAGCCCGCGCTGTATTATGTCATTGGCAGGGACGATATGGTGGAGGTGCCTGCTGCCATGGGTTCAGAAAAAGATTTGGTCCTGAAGTTGAAAAGTTCGGATGGCAGCAACGAGATCATCCCTCAGCTACAGAATTATTATGGGCGGATATCACTGGTGTTGCATAACCAGGTGCGGAACAACGGAAATTATACCCTGACCAACGGAGGAGAGGATATTACTGGTTTTGCCTTTAATTATGATAAGGCAGAATCAGATATGAAAAGCTATTCTGCTGATGAAATAAAGAATATCATTGACAAAAACAATTTAAAGAATACAGCACTTCTTTCAGGAAAAGCAAAATCGCTGACAGATGTTGTAACTGAATTGAGCCAGGGGAGGAAATTGTGGAAAACTTTTGTATTACTGGCATTGCTGTTTCTTGCTTCAGAAGTCTTACTTTTGCGTTTATGGAAATGATACCGCAGTAAATTATGGATGACGAAAAACTGAAAAACAGTGAAGATGAAACCCCGCCTGATAATCATGGAGATAATCAGGACGAAAATCAGGGCGGTGTACCGGTGCAGTTCAAGACTATGCACCTTACAGGCATGTATAAGAACTGGTTTCTGGATTATGCTTCATACGTCAACCTCGATCGTGCTGTTCCGGACATACTCGACGGGCTGAAACCTGTTCAGCGACGCATATTGCATTCATTGAAGGAACTTGATGACGGGCGCTTCAACAAAGCGGCCAATATCATCGGAAACACCATGAAATATCATCCTCATGGTGATGCATCCATCGGCGAAGCCCTGGTAATACTCGGACAAAAAGAACTGCTGATTGATACCCAGGGAAACTGGGGCAATATACTTACCGGCGACAGTGCTGCAGCGCCACGATATATTGAGGCACGTTTATCAAAATTTGCCCTTGAAGTAGCATTTAATCCGAAAACCACTATCTGGCAGAATTCATACGACGGAAGAAACAGAGAACCGGTAACACTGCCTGTAAAATTCCCCTTGTTGCTTGCACAGGGTGTCGAAGGCATTGGTGTCGGTTTGTCTTCAAAAATATTACCGCATAATTTCATTGAGATCATTGACGCCTGCATAAAACATCTCAAAAACGAAGAATATGAATTACTTCCTGATTTTCCGACCGGAGGGATGGTGGATGTCTCAAAATACAACGATGGCGCCCGGGGCGGAAAGGTACGAATAAGAGCAAAAATCTCTCAGGAAGACAAGAAAACCCTGATCATCAATGAAATTCCTTATGGAACTACCACAGGCTCTCTGATCGATAGCATTGTGGCCGCCAATGATAAAGGCAAGATCAAAATCCGCAAAATTGAGGATAACACAGCCGCAAAAGTCGAAATAATGATTCATCTTGCCCCCGGGGTTTCTCCCGATACTACTATTGATGCCTTATATGCTTTTACGGCCTGCGAAACCAGCGTTTCGCCGATATGCTGCATTATTGAAGACCAAAAGCCACGGTTTATCACGGTTCATGAAATACTCGAAAAATCGGTTCAGCATACCCTCGATCTGCTTCAGAGAGAACTCGAAATCGAAAAGGCTGAATGCCTTGAACAGCTTCATTTTGCCACCCTGGAACGTATTTTTATCGAAAAGGAGATCTATCAGCTTATTCGCAAATCCAAAACAGATAAAGATATTGACGATACTATTGAAAAAGGCCTGAAACCCTTTGCAAAATTGTTCATCCGCAAGGTGACCATTGATGATATTCACCGTCTGCGCAAAATCCCTATCGACCGTATTTCCAAATATAATTCCGATAAAGCCGAAGACATAATCAGTTCTTTAAAGGATGACATTGAACAGGTGGAATATGACCTTGACCATCTGGTCGAATATGCCATCACGTATTACGAACGCATCAAAATGAAGTACAGCAAAGGCCGGGAGCGAAGAACTGAAATAAAGAACTTTGATGTGATACAGGCTACCATGGTGGCTATGGCCAACCATAAATTATACATCAACCGAGATGAAGGCTTTATCGGTACGGGCATGAAGAGAGACGAGTATTTATGTGATTGTTCGGATATTGATGATATACTGACGTTTAGAGAAGACGGAACCTTTATGCTGACCAAGGTGGCCGACAAGGTTTTTGTGGGGAAGAATATCATTTATGCTGCGGTATATAAGAGGTTTGACGAACGTACCATTTATAATATGGTATACAGGGATGGAAAGGCAGGCCCGGCCATGGTAAAACGTTTCGCCGTTTCCGGCATCAACCGCGATAAAGAGTATATACTTACCAAAGGGAAACCCGATTCCAAAGTGCTTTATTTTACCGCCAATCCCAACGGAGAAGCGGAAATAATCAATGTGAGCCTGAGGCCCAAGCCCCGGCTTAAAATACTTTCTTTTGATTTCGATTTCAGCACCCTCGCTATAAAAGGCAGAGGTTCTATCGGTAATATCCTTTCCAAAAACCCTGTGCGGAAGATATCTCTTAAGGATTCCGGTGTGTCGACACTCAGCGCACGCGATGTCTGGTTCGACGACAGCGTTAACCGTCTCAATACCGAACAGCGGGGACGACTGCTCGGAGCCTTTGAACCCGAAGACAAGATCATTACATTCATGAAATCGGGACAGTTTAAAATTTATAATAACGACCTGGCCATACATTTTGATGAAGACCTTTTCAGGATTGAAAAATACGACCCTGAGCGAGTCTATACCGTGATCTATTTCGACGGAGAACACGGATTTTCTTTCGTCAAACGTTTTAATTTGGAAATGACTGACAAAAAGTCTTACTTCATCAGTGAAACCCCCGGGTCTTATATGATTGAATTTATGCCCGAGCCCAATCCTTCGGTCGAACTTATCTATGAGGTCAAAACAGCCCGCAGCAAACCGTCTGAAACCATTAACCTGGTTGAATTTATTGGAGTTAAAAGTTATAAGGCCAAGGGGAAACGATTATCCAATAATACGATACTCAAAATAATCCCGATAATCCCTGAGACCCCTCCGGAAGAGCCAGTACCTCAGGTTGAACAAAAGGCTGCAGAGCAAGTAAATGAAGAAAAATCAGAAGACGGTGAGATGAGCAACAGTATTAATCTCTTTGATATTTCTGTTCAGAAAGAGTTTGAAAAACCGGACGACACTAAGGATAAGCCAGACGCTACACAACCAAAATCAATAAAAGAAAAGCCCGGAGAACCTGAAAGCTCAAAGGGAACAGAAGATCTGACCACCCCTCCAATTAAAAAAAACGTAAAAGAGAAAAAAGCACCTAAGAAATCAAAAGGCAATAATGGCTTTCCGGGCGCTATACAGATTGAATTTGAGTTCTAATCATTAAACATATGAATACCTATTATGAAAGATGACAAAATACTGAAAATCACTGACGATGTGGAATGGATCGGCGTTCTGGATCCCGATATCCGTACCTTTGATATCGTGATGGAAACAAAATACGGCGCAACTTACAATTCTTTTTTTATCAATGCGGAAAAGAAAGCTGTTGTTGAAACAACCAAAGAGAAATTCTGGGATGTTTACCTTGAAAAGCTCAGGAGGGTGGTAGATCCTGCTGAAATCGAATACATTATCATGAATCATACGGAACCCGACCATTCGGGAAATGCCATCAGGCTGATGAAAATTGCCCCTAAGGCTAAAATAGTGGGCACCGGCAACGTGATCAGGTATATGGCCGATCTCATGAATATGGATTTTCCTCATATCGTGGTCAAAGACGGCGATATGCTTGATCTGGGCAATAAAAAGGTCCGTTTTATCGGAGCACCTAACCTGCACTGGCCCGACAGTATGTATTCCTATCTCTTGGAAGACAAGGTTCTTTTTACCTGTGACTCCTTCGGATCTCACTATTGCCATGAAGAAATGTATGATGACAGGGTTGGCAATTTTGATGACGCGTTCAAATATTATTATGATGTTATCCTGAAACCGTTCAGCAAATACATGCTGAAAGCTATTGAAAAGATACGTCCGCTCGAAATTAAGGCCATCTGCACCGGGCACGGCCCGCTACTCATTAATAACTGGAAACGTTATGTGGATCTGTCGGAACAATATGCAAAAGAAGCTCTTACTTATCCGAAATATGGCAGGGTATTGATAGGCTACGTGTCGGCTTACGGTAAAACCAAAATCCTTGCCGAAAGCATTGCCGAAGGTGTTTCACAGGTTGAAGGTGTTGAGGCTGACCTTTGTGATATTGAAACAATGCCTGCCGGGGTGCTGGCTGAAAAACTTGCTGAAGCAAGCGGAATAATTATTGGCAGTTGCACCATAAATCAGAATACGCTGCCACAGATTTTCACGATGTTTGCATTGATGAGCCCTCTGCGCGACAAGGGCAAACCGGCCGGATGTTTCGGTTCGTATGGATGGAGCGGCGAAGCGCAAAAGATTATCGAAGCCAATCTTTCTGCGCTAAAACTACAAGTGTTTGCGGATAATATCTTCATAAAATTCACCCCTTCTGCCGGCGATATTGCCCGTTGCAGGGAATACGGAAAAAACTTTGCCGCCAGAGTTCTGGAAATGAAATGTAGTGGGTAACCCATGGTTGGATACGTTGTAAGGACATTTCACGAAATGTCCCATCCTTAATAATAACTAATTCTTAAATTTTAATAATATGAACCAGGAAATCCTAAAACTGAAACCCAAATCTGTATGGGGCTATTTCGATGAAATAATGCAGATACCAAGGCCTTCGGGCAAAGAGCAAAAGATAACCGCTTACCTTAAATCCTTCGGAGATAAGCTGAAGTTGGAAACTCTGGTTGATGAAGTGGGTAATGTGTTAATCCGCAAACCTGCGACCAAGGGTAAGGAAAAACGGCCTTCGGTTGTACTGCAAAGCCATGTGGATATGGTCTGCGAAAAAAATTCCAATATTAAACATGATTTCGAAAAAGACCCCATCAAGGCTGTTATCGAAAAAGGCTGGCTCATAGCAAAGGAAACGACGCTGGGTGCCGACAACGGCATAGGTGTGGCCATGCAGATGGCTGTCCTGGCAGCAAAAGACATAGAGCATGGGCCGATTGAATGTTTGTTCACAGTTGATGAAGAAACCGGGCTGAAAGGCGCTTTTTCATTAAAATCTGATTTTCTGAAAAGCCGTATGCTGATCAACCTCGACTCGGAGGAAGACGGCGAATTTACTATTGGCTGTGCCGGCGGCGGCGATACGGTAGCACGTTTTCTGTACAGGAAAGAGCCGGTGCCGGCCAGATACGAGGCATTTCTAATCAATGTCTGCGATCTACAGGGAGGACATTCCGGCGAAGACATCAACAAAAACAGGGGCAATGCTGTAAAACTGCTGAACCGTATCTTATGGAATCTATCCAATAAATTCGAAGCAAGAATAGCCTATATCAAAGCCGGAAACCTGCGCAATGCCATTGCCCGCGAAGGAAAAAGCATATGCCTGATTCCTAAAGATAAATCTAAGGATTTTGCTGTCTATTTTAATAAACTTGCAAGTGATATAAAAGTTGAATATCAGACTAACGAGCCAAAACTCAATATTACCTGCATTGCTGCCAAAAAGCCACCCCATGTTCTTGATGTCAAAACACAGCAGACGTTGCTGAATTGCCTGTATGCCTGTCCGCATGGTGTTATCACGATGAGTCCGGATATACAGGGCCTGGTGCAGACCTCAACTAATCTGGCCTCCGTGAAAATGAAAGGCGACAAAAAAGATGAATCCGACGACAAGGAAATTCCATTATTGAAAGACAATGAGATTAAGATTGCCACCAGCCAGCGCAGTTCGGTAGAATCGGCAAAACAGGATATGGTGGACATGGTGGACTGTGCATTCCAGCATAAGGGAGTTAAAATATCTCATGCCTCCGGCTATCCCGGATGGAAGCCAAACCTGAACTCTAAGATGCTGACCGTATCGAAAAAATCCTATAAAAAGCTATTTGGCTCCGATCCCCTGGTTAAGGCCATACATGCCGGCCTTGAATGTGGACTGATCGGTGAAAAATATCCCGGTATGGATATGATCTCTTTCGGCCCGACGTTGCTAGGTGTTCATGCTCCCGGTGAAAAGATAGAGATTCATACTGTGCAGAAATGTTATGACCTGCTGCTTGAGGTGCTGAAAGATATTTCATAGTTTTTACATACCACTTGCTGTTTGAATGCCTGCAATGCCGGCACTGATTGTAATCAGCCAGGTATTACTTATCTGATGACTTCAAGTCATCAGATAAGTAAAAACTCACCCTATGACCTTGCCATTTTCCGGAGGACTTTGTATTTCAGCTTGCCAGCCATGAATGGGGAACTTTGAGGTTGTAGATTGAAACCTCAAAAATACTGAAAAAAGGCGTAAAACTTCGACGTTGCATAATGAAACCTCAGAAAAAAGGTTGGAAGACGTTATTTGCCTCATGCTTTTACTGAGCAGTGGGTAGGCACACTTTCAGGTGTTATAAAAAAAAACGGCGCTGGTAAATATTGTAAAAGTTCGTGTTTTTATAGCGCTAAAACAATTTGCCCTTACGCATAAAGAACTGTCCGAAGAATCACCGACAGTAACGAATACTATCCAAGGCGTGCTCCGACTGCAGTTTTATAAACCTCAATCGCCCGTTTGCGCGCAAAGTCATGCTCGACTATTGGTGAGGCATATCGTGGTGTCCCGTATTCCGGCACCCATTTTTTTATGTATAAGTGATCCGGGTCGAACTTGCGCATTTGCTCCTGAGGGTTGAATATTCTGAAATACGGGGCGGCGTCACAGCCGCATCCTGCTGCCCATTGCCAGTTGCCGTTATTCGACGACAGCTCGTAATCGAGGAGTTTTTCTGCAAAATAGGCCTCGCCCCACCGCCAGTCAATCAGCAGATGTTTAACGAGGAAACCCGCTGTTATCATCCTTACCCGGTTGTGCATCCATCCCGTTGCGTTAAGCTCCCGCATCCCGGCATCCACCATAGGGTATCCCGTTTCGCCCCGGCACCAGCGTCCGAAATCATCTTCATTATTACGCCAGTGAATAGCATCGTATTTTGATTTGAAACTGTTCACCACAACAGCCGGGAAATGCCAGAGGATCATCATGAAGAATTCCCTCCATATAAGTTCGTTCAGCCAAATATTGTTCGTTTCTGCTGCCGTCCTCACTAGTTTCCTGATGCTGATGGTACCGAATCTTAAATGAGGACTGAGCCTGGAGGTGCCTTCCAACGACGGAAAATTTCTTGTCTGGTCGTATGTTTTTATGATGTCGTAAGGTATGTCCGGACTGGCACAATAATTCTGTATGCCTTTTTTATTCAGAAGCGGATTAATAGCATGGGAAGGATTTAATCGCAGTAAGTTTGAGCTGAGCAGGGAGGAATCGTATATTATTTCCGGATACGATAATAACCGTTTCTTCCATGCAATGCTGTAGGGAGTAAATACCGTATATGGCTTTCCGTCTGATTTGACAACCTCATTTTTTTCGAAAATTACCTGGTCTTTAAACAAGTGGAATGTAATTCCCTTTGTGGCAAGAAATGCGGTTATCTCCGCATCCCTTTTTATAGCGTAGGGTTCATAATCTTCATTAGCGTAAACGTCATGGATACTGAGCATGCCATTTAATTTCCTGAAGATTTCCAGAGGCTTCCCGATAAGGATGAGAACAGATGATCCCTGTTGCCTCAGTTTGGTATCAATGGCTTTCAGTGCATTCAGTATGAATAAAACCCTGGGATCTTCACTATTATCTGGACTTTCAGCAGGAACCGTATCAAATATAAAGACAGGAAGCACTTTTGCCGGTGCTGACAAAGCTTGAAAAAGCCCTGCATTATCCTCAATCCGGAGATCCCTGCGAAACCAAAAAATATTGATTTTTTCGCTGGCATTGATTTGAGGGTAGTGTTGATTCATAAAATAAACACAGCTATGATACAAATTATATCCCGATGTCGAAGCCAGCCCGTATCACCGGGTTTTGGTAAAGGTTGTATTCCGATTCATTAAAATTCCACAGTATCATCAGGGTTATGGCAGATCTTCCGGTAATCCTCTGTCTGTAGCCTATGCCGGCCAGCACATTCGATAATGATATCCACTCGGGCATCAGGTTTGAGCTGAAAACATTTGTTTTATAAGCCAAGTATTCATATTCGCCGTAACCAAATATGCTATTGTAAAACGGAAAATGCAGGCGCGTGAAAACCCTGCCACCAAGAACATGCATGGTGGCAGGAGGAGAGTACCTGCGGTCGCTGATGAACTGATAGGTAAAACCAACACCTACCGAAATATTTTCAAGGACATAGTAACCGAATTGGGGAGAAACGTCTACCATGGTTACAGTTCCAAACTGCAAGCCTAAATTTCCGCCCGTAAAAAATGTCTTTTTAAACAGATCTTCATCGACAATAGTTGCGGGTGTTGTATGTTCCTGCTGGGCTTTTACAACAACATTCAAAGATAATAACAAGATAAAGATAAGACTGTAATGGAATTTTAATTTCATCAGAATTATATGATCATGATTTGAGCTTGTAAAAATAATAAAAGCATGTCATATTTTTCGCAATATGTAATATAATTGTATGCTGAAAGAAATTAAAGCCCCAAATAAATTTATACTTTGTATTAGAAATGAGGCATTTATATCAATATTTCATACTCTCCGGCGGGACGGGTATACATTTTTTTAAAAAAAACTAAAAAAAATCTTTGAGAACGGAAAAAATGTATTATCTTTGCACTCCCTAAATGAATAAAAGGGGAAAAAAACGTTCTTATAAATTATTTTCTATTTTAAATCACTGATAATAAATATTTTAAAAAATATTTTAAAAAAAAGTGAAAAAAAATTTGGAGATAACTAAAAAGTGAGTAATTTTGCAACCCCATTTGAAAATGATGGGAACAAAACAGAAGAAAAAGTTCTTTGAAAATATTGAAGAAGGTAAGAAAAGAGTGAATATCTCTTGTCAATAACCTGAGAAGAATAGTAAATCTTGAGAACATTTAAGATCAAATTTTACAATGAAGAGTTTGATCCTGGCTCAGGATGAACGCTAGCGGCAGGCTTAATACATGCAAGTCGAGGGGCAGCGCGGGTAGCAATACCTGGCGGCGACCGGCGCACGGGTGCGTAACACGTATGCAACCTACCTTAAACTGGGGAATAGCCCCTCGAAAGAGGGATTAATGTCCCATAACATTGCGAAAAGGCATCTTTTTGCATTTAAAGCTCCGGCGGTTTAAGATGGGCATGCGCGACATTAGCTAGTTGGTGAGGTAACGGCTCACCAAGGCTATGATGTCTAGGGGTTCTGAGAGGAAAATCCCCCACACTGGTACTGAGACACGGACCAGACTCCTACGGGAGGCAGCAGTAAGGAATATTGGTCAATGGGCGCAAGCCTGAACCAGTCATGCCGCGTGCAGGATGACGGCCCTATGGGTTGTAAACTGCTTTTGTACGGGAAAAAACCCCCGATCGTGAATCGGGGCTGATGGTACCGTAAGAATAAGGATCGGCTAACTCCGTGCCAGCAGCCGCGGTAATACGGAGGATCCTAGCGTTATCCGGATTTATTGGGTTTAAAGGGTGCGCAGGCGGAATAGTAAGTCAGTGGTGAAATCCTGCAGCTTAACTGCAGAACTGCCATTGATACTGTTATTCTTGAGTATATTTGAAGTGGGCGGAATGTGTCATGTAGCGGTGAAATGCTTAGATATGACACAGAACACCAATTGCGAAGGCAGCTCACTAAGCTATAACTGACGCTCATGCACGAAAGCGTGGGGATCAAACAGGATTAGATACCCTGGTAGTCCACGCTGTAAACGATGATTACTCGATGTTGGCGATATACAGCCAGCGTCTAAGCGAAAGCAATAAGTAATCCACCTGGGGAGTACGATCGCAAGGTTGAAACTCAAAGGAATTGACGGGGGCCCGCACAAGCGGAGGAGCATGTGGTTTAATTCGATGATACGCGAGGAACTTTACCTGGGCTTGAATGCTATACACCAGCAATGGTGGTGATTGCAGAAATGTAGTCGAAAATTGCAAGGTGCTGCATGGCTGTCGTCAGCTCGTGCCGTGAGGTGTCGGGTTAAGTCCCATAACGAGCGCAACTCCTATTATTAGTTGCCATCAGGTAATGCTGGGCACTCTAATGAAACTGCCTACGCAAGTAGTGAGGAAGGTGGGGATGACGTCAAGTCAGCACGGCCCTTACGCCCAGGGCTACACACGTGCTACAATGGCCGGTACAGAGGGCAGCTACCAGGTGACTGGATGCAAATCTCTAAAGCCGGTCTCAGTTCGGATCGAAGTCTGCAACTCGACTTCGTGAAGTTGGATTCGCTAGTAATCGGATATCAGCAATGATCCGGTGAATACGTTCCCGGGCCTTGTACACACCGCCCGTCAAGCCATGGAAGTCGGGAGTACCTGAAGTCGATGACCGCAAGGAATTGCCTAGGGTAAAACCGATGACTGGGGCTAAGTCGTAACAAGGTAGCCGTACCGGAAGGTGTGGCTGGAATACCTCCTTTCTAGAGCGATTTACTATATTCCGGATTCATCCGGAAGGATATTTGCTCTTTCTTACTTCTTCTTTATTATATTATTGCCCACAACGAGCTCAGCTTAGGGCTCTTAAACAGCAATGCAATAGTCTCGTAGCTCAGCTGGTTAGAGCACTACACTGATAATGTAGGGGTCAGCAGTTCAAATCTGCTCGAGACTACAGATTTCGTTATGGGGGATTAGCTCAGCTGGCTAGAGCACCTGCCTTGCACGCAGGGGGTCAACGGTTCGAATCCGTTATTCTCCACCAATCCGATGTGTTCGGATTTGTTCTTTTAAATACTTATTTCAGAATTACTCGAAAAGAGTTTAATTTATTACAAATCAGGTGAAACTGAAATTCTGACTAATTACCGTAAGGTAAATAAGTTCTTTGACATATTGGAAGAAAATACAATAATTGATGATTAATCGAGAAAAACTCAAGCATCTATAAATATAGATAAAGTACAAGAAAGTAATTAAGAGTGTATGGAGGATGCCTTGGCTCTCAGAGACGATGAAGGACGTGACCAGCTGCGATAAGCTTCGGGGAGGCGCTAATAGCCTTTGATCCGGAGATTTCCGAATGGGGAAACCTGTTCCGATGAAGTCGGAATATCCCGCAAGGGAAGTCAACCCACCGAACTGAAACATCTTAGTAAGTGGAGGAAGAGAAAACAATAGTGATTCCCTAAGTAGTGGCGAGCGAACAGGGAAAAGCCCAAATCACGATGGTTAAGGCCATTGTGAGGTTGTAGGACTGCAACGTGGACTGTAAATTTATAATGGAACATTTCTGGAAAGCTAGACCATAGCGGGTGATAGTCCCGTACATGAAATGAATTTACTACCTAGCAGTATCCTGAGTACCGCGGGACCGGAGAAATCCTGCGGGAATCTGCCAGCACCATCTGGCAAGGCTAAATACTACTGAGAGACCGATAGCGAACAAGTACTGTGAAGGAAAGGTGAAAAGAACCTCGAACAGAGGAGTGAAATAGAACCTGAAACCGTACACTTACAAGCGGTCGGAGGCCAACACCATGCTTGCATGGTTAGTAGCTGACGGCGTGCCTTTTGCATAATGAGCCTACGAGTTACTCCTCACTAGCAAGGTTAATTCTGTTGACGGAAGGAGCCGAAGCGAAAGCAAGTCTGAATAGGGCGTGTAGTTAGTGGGGGTAGACGCGAAACTTTGTGATCTACACATGACCAGGTTGAAGTCAGCGTAACAGTTGATGGAGGACCGAACCAGTTGACGTTGAAAAGTCTTTGGATGAGTTGTGTGTAGGGGTGAAAGGCTAATCAAACTGAGAGATAGCTCGTACTCCCCGAAATGTTTCTAGGAACAGCCTCGAGGTATGAGTATCATAGAGGTAGAGCTACTGATTGGACTAGGGGGCTTCACCGCCTACCAAATCCTGACAAACTCCGAATGCTATGATATATACTCGGGAGTGAGGCGCTGGGTGCTAAGGTCCAGTGCCGAGAGGGAAATAACCCAGACCATCAGCTAAGGTCCCCAAATATATGCTAAGTTGGTTTAACGAAGTCTGATTGCATTGACAGCTAGGATGTTGGCTTGGAAGCAGCCATTCATTTAAAGAGTGCGTAACAGCTCACTAGTCGAGCGATCGGGCGTGAATAATAATCGGGCATAAGCATAATACCGAAGCTATGGTTCCTGACTTTACAGTCAGGGAGGTAGGGGAGCATTCCAGTTGCACAGAAGATGTATCGTAAGGTATGTTGGAGCGGCTGGAAAAGCAAATGTAGGCATAAGTAACGATAATCCCGGTGAGAAACCGGGACACCGAAAGACCAAGGTTTCCTGATCAACGCTAATCGGATCAGGGTCAGTCGGGTCCTAAGGCGAAGCTGAAAGGCGTAGTCGATGGAAAACATGTTAATATTCATGTACTTGCATATATTGCGATGGAATAACGGAGAAGTGAAAGTCCTGCGTACTGACGGAATAGTACGTTGAAGGGCGTAGGTATAAGAACTGATTGGAAAACCCGTAGTTCTTGCTGAAACCTGATAGTACCGTGAGTCTTCGGACAAGCGGATAACGGACCTAAGCATGCTTCCAAGAAAAATTTCTAAGCTTCAGATATATGCAACCCGTACCGGAAACCGACACAGGTGGTCGAGGAGAGAATCCAAAGGTGCTCGAGTGATCCATGGCTAAGGAACTAGGCAAATTAACCCTGTAACTTCGGAAAAAAGGGTCCCCCGCTCTGGCGGGGGCGCAGAGAAATGGCCCAGGCGACTGTTTAGCAAAAACATATGGCTTTGCAAAATTTTAAGATGAAGTATAAGGCCTGACACCTGCCCGGTGCTGGAAGGTTAAGAGGAGATGTTAGTCGCAAGGCGAAGCATTGAATTGAAGCCCCAGTAAACGGCGGCCGTAACTATAACGGTCCTAAGGTAGCGAAATTCCTTGTCGGGTAAGTTCCGACCTGCACGAATGGTGTAACGATCTGGGCGCTGTCTCAGCCATGAGCTCGGTGAAATTGTAGTTCCGGTGAAGATGCCGGATACCCGCAACGGGACGGAAAGACCCCGTGAACCTTCACTGCAACTTTGCATTGACTTTGGATAAACAATGTGTAGGATAGGTGGGAGACTGTGAAGCGGAGGCGCTAGCTTTCGTGGAGTCAACCTTGAAATACCACCCTTTGTTTATTTGAAGCCTAATCCCGACTATGTCGGGAAACAGTGCATGGTGGGTAGTTTGACTGGGGTGGTCGCCTCCAAAAAAGTAACGGAGGCTCTCAAAGGTACCCTCAGCACGTTTGGTAACCGTGCGTAGAGTGCATTAGCATAAGGGTGCTTGACTGTGAGACCTACAAGTCGAGCAGGTAGGAAACTAGGATAAAGTGATCCGGTGGTTCCGTATGGAAGGGCCATCGCTCAAAGGATAAAAGGTACTCCGGGGATAACAGGCTGATCACTCCCAAGAGCTCACATCGACGGAGTGGTTTGGCACCTCGATGTCGGCTCGTCACATCCTGGGGCTGGAGAAGGTCCCAAGGGTTCGGCTGTTCGCCGATTAAAGTGGCACGCGAGCTGGGTTCAGAACGTCGCGAGACAGTTCGGTCCCTATCTGTTGTGGGCGTTGGAAATTTGAGAGCACCTGACTCTAGTACGAGAGGACCGAGTCGGACAAGCCGCTAGTGTATCTGTTGTGGCGCCAGCTGCATTGCAGAGTAGCTATGCTTGGATGAGATAAGCGCTGAAAGCATCTAAGTGCGAAACTCAGCTCAAGATGAGATTTCCTTTAAGGATCGTGGAAGATTACCACGTTGATAGGCTGCAGGTGTAAAGGCGGTAACGTCAAAGCCAAGCAGTACTAATTATCCGTAACTTTCTGTATGCTGGCTTTTCTTGATTAACCCTTTATTGTATTTTCTTTCCCATATGATCATACCATACCTAAGATATTATGGTGACTTTTGCGGTGGTGTTCACCTCTTCCCATTCCGAACAGAGAAGTTAAGCCCACCTGCGCAGATGATACTCGATTTAGTTCCGGGAAAGTATGTCGTCGCCAAATTTTAATTAACCCCCTCGCGAAAGCCTGGGGGTTTTTTAATTTGGGAAAGTCCCGCTGAATTAGAGCGGTATTTCCAGTAATTATTCATGTGTTGAGAATTGTGCTTAAAGAATCATGTTGGCGGGATGTGATAGTGTAACACGATCCTCATAGCGGATCGTTAACACTCTCATCATATGTCGTCGCCAAATTTTAATTAACCCCCTCGCGAAAGCCTGGGGGTTTTTTAATTTGGGAAAGTCCCGCTGAATTAGAGCAGTATTTCCAGTAATTATTCATGTGTTGAGAATTGTGCTCAAAGAATCATGTTGGCGGGATGTGATAGTGTAACACGATCCTCATAGCGGATCGTTAACACTATCATCATATATCGTCGTCAAATTTGAAATCCCCCCCTTGCGAAAGCCTGGGGGGGTAATTTCTGGTAATGTGGCATGTGGCAGAAATACCTGTGAGGGTAATCTTATTTTCCTGAAGGTTTTTTGGGGATTCGACCGTATGAAAAGACCTATTTGTTTATTATCACCAGTTTGTCTTTGGCAATAAGATTTCCATGTTCTGAAATTACCGTGTATAAATAAACCCCGTTAAGCAGGCCGGAGGCGCTTATCTGTATTTTACCCGTTAACAGCGGAATTGGTTTTCTATAAACCGCTCTACCGGTGATATCGTATATAACCAGGCGGCAGCCCTCTTCGTGAGTACCCTTTGATAAAAGCCACATCTCGCCGTTATTAGGATTTGGTACGATGCTGATGGCAGCGTCAGAAGCTGACGACGAGGTTGTCTGCTCCTGTGTCCCGGTCTGTGTGCCGCAATCTGGTACTTCGAGAACAATTTTCATGGTATCTGCCACTCCGTTGGTATCGGTGAGTATGAGAGTGAAATTATAGGTTCCGGGCTGGTAATAAACCACAGGGTCAACCTCAGTGGACGTTATTCCGTTACCAAAATCCCAGTAATAAGTGTACAATTCATCAATGGTATCTCCGTTAATGCCTTTGAATCTCAGTGTGTCGACGGGACATTCCAGCGCCAGAAAATCGTTGTCACCGGTGGAATCTTCAACCTCGAGGTCGTAGGGCGTTTTGGGCGACGAGATCAGGGAATCGAAGTAGGGGGTGTACATGTTGTGGGGATAATCGTTTTCATCTGATGGTTTTGAATTTCCGTACTCTGAACAATCAATATCTCCAATATAGGCATGAAAATATGATCCTTCTTCAACACGGAAGCCCGGCTTGAGATGAATAGTTTCACCGGCTTTGTACGTGACATTGGCTGCTACCGATGTATAAACTATTTCTTCATAATCTGTATCTGGATGTAAAATGTAATCAATAACATGGTTATAGGCATTGATCCTTTGTGTTGAACTGATCGTATTAAAGGCGATAAATCTGAGAGGAGTATCATTTGTTCCGTAATAGTCATAATAGATCGGAGCCCCCGTGCCTGTTTCATCGGAATGGCTGGAAACAGGAATATGTCCTACTATATTCCTGTCAATATAATTCACATAACAAGGACATTTTGCGTAGTTTACTATATGGTATAAATTATATAAAAGCATATAATCAGTACCATTATAATTACCTGTCCATGCGCTTCCATGATCTTGTTCTTTTATTTCTTTACACCATCTATATGTTGATGCCCAACCTCCATCGGGATGGATACCTCCTAATTGCCAATGACCCTCAGAATCATAATCTGAACGGTAACAATATGTACCTTCGCAAGGAGAGGAATTCATTTGGTCGATTGTTTCAATCATTATTTCTTTTTGTATATTTCCTGGCCTTTTCTTATTTTGTAATACTTCCCAAAGCAATGTAAAAAACGTATGTGTTTTGGTGTTATCCGATATGGCTTTGATTCGTGCACCAGTATTATTCCATGAATCTGTCATAGCTGCTAATGAACATGTTAAATCCCAATCACCAGTTGGAACTATTGATGCAAGTGTCCACATAATACTTTGTTCATATTGCAGGATTTCTGAAACATCAGATTCTGAATAAGTATTAAATGGGTTTGGAGTTGAAAAATATAATTTACATAGTGGTTTGCCATAATTCCAGGTGTTTCCACCTTGATTCATACAAATTGCATAATTGTTAGGTTCATATATTTGAAAATGGGAGCAGCAATACTCCTGTTCTATATTTGTTAATTGGTTAAGTATTTTTGTTTTCATTTCTAATGCCATTTCCCCTAAACTTCCTCCTACTAATTTTGTTGTTAATTCACAACCAAGCATAATCCAAATGGCCTCATCCTGACTCATACTTTCAGGATGTTGTTGGGTATCATGATGGAAACATTCTGGATGATTGGTATTACTGCCGTCATTATTATAGTTATTTGTCGGTACCGCTGATGCATAAGGATGATATTTACAATAATCTGAGGTTCTATGATCAGCATACCCTGGATGTCCACGAGGCAAAAATATTCCTGTTTGTGAATTTCCAAACTTATATATTGGGGCGTCATGCCAAATATCATTTGACGTCAGATCCTTATTCAATAAACTGACATGAGATAGTCCTGTAACTGTGAATGCATTTGGATGATATGTGGGATTATTGTCAATATTAGTTTCAGGATATAGAAAATCGCAGGGGACGCTTCCTCTGGTAAAAAAGCCATTAAATTGATTTGAATATCCAAAATAACTCTCAGCATACTCATCCCAGTAAATTTTGATAGCATTTAATGCATAAAATAGTTCCTGTTTTGTTCTATTTGCATCATAATATTGCCCATTTCTGTTTAATAAATAATATTCTGTTGCTAAAACCCCAATATATAATCCTGTATATTTACCATGTTGTCCATAATCAACATTTTTTTGGTTACCGTATGACCACTCATACGGGATAATATTTCTGATGCAAATTATTTGGCTTTCGCCATGTTGCTCTCCAGGGATTACAAAATAATTATTTAAACGATTTCTATAATACCAATACTTAACCATATCGGTTGAAATCTGTGGAAAAGCCATAAATGCATTAAATATAAAAAAAACTAATATAAATGCTGAATTGATTTTTTTTAATTTATTGTCTATATTAGTTTTATTTATTGATAAGACATAATACATACTCTTTATTGTTATAGTTGGTTTTAAGTTTTACAATATCATTTTTTATTTTAATAATTTCCCAGTCTGGGGTTTTGTTCCCTCCAATAGGCCCAATGCCGCTTGTAAATGAATAAGTCTCAAATACTACCAAATTATTATAATTATTATGAAATGACCAATGCCAGATAATTAAATGATCGTCATAAACGTCGCTATATCCTAATATGTGTGCTTTATAGCGTTCATAAAGATCATCATAAAAAAAATAGAATTCTGTTCCCAATGAGTCTTTATATGATTGCAATGAATCTATTCCATTAACAGTATATTCTGTAAGTATATGTCTGCCCAATAATCTATTAAATGTCCGTTCTTTTTTACAGCTACTTACCAATGCTGCAATTACAATAAAAATCAACAATATTTTTTTCATTTCTGTTTCAAGTTTTTTAATTCATTAATCTCGTTTTGTAAACTGACGTTTTGTGCTTTCACCAATTCCAGTTGTTTGTTCATCTCAATAATATAAACCGTCAACTCCTCAATTTTCTGCAACAGCACGGCCTGTGAATTGCCCAGCGCCACACCGTTTTTCTCTACCTCTGCAGCTGATGGCACGCCCGGAAGATGATGGTGTTCATTTATATATTTTTCCACCTCAGGTAGCGGCATCAATTTATAATCTTTTTCAAAAACAAAATCAGACCAGTTGGTTTCGACCACTATTTCCTTCGCCCTGATCTTCCCGTTTACCGATAAGCGATAGTCAGGATGCGGCGTAACAGTGCCTATACCTACGTTGGTTTTATCAATCCGCATAGATTCTGTTCCACCGTTGGTAAATGCAATGACATCTGCAGCCGGGTGAAACATTCCGGTCATGTCATTGTTAAACCATGTATAATCAGGATTTGCCGATGAGGAAAAAGTATTGTTTCCCCTGATAAATGCTGAAGAAATAATGGCATTAGCTGTTTCGGAAAAAATACCGTTGCCGGTTACATGCAGATCCGACAAAGGATTATTTGTCCCTATGCCGACACTGCCGTTAATTCCAACTTTGCCTGCATTTAGTAGGGACATAATAGTATGGTCATCGAGGATAAAATACATATCGCCATCTTCCTGTAATGTAAAAATAGCATTTTTATCCTTCACTCCCATAAGTAATCCATCTGTGGCCAGCGAATCCGTTGCGTGATTGGTGATCTGAAAGG
>Ga0209717_1000611_pt1 | contig 43140 bp, 38 predicted proteins | sample AD_UKC048_MetaG_FD_184418 | JGI IMG/M metagenome (GOLD analysis project Ga0209717, IMG submission 184418) | Active sludge microbial communities of municipal wastewater-treating anaerobic digesters from USA - AD_UKC048_MetaG (SPAdes) (version 2) | ecosystem: Engineered > Bioreactor > Anaerobic >...
CCAATTTGCCAGAGAACGATATCTTCCCGGTTTCCACAGGGGGAGTACAGTCAATGAAAATTTACGCTTAATTTTCATATAGGGATACTTTTTTTTATTGACTGTTTTTTACATAGATGTCCCTACAAAATCTTTTGCTTTCGTACGGGATGTGCTCCCGCGCGTCCCGTGAAATAGTTTATTAGAATATTTAATATAAAAGGAGAATGTTATGAAAAAGTTTCTTGCGCCGCAGCCGATACTGCTCCCGTCACCTGTCCTTATAATAGGAACATACGGGGAGAATGACACTCCTAATATCATGAACGCCGCATGGGGAGGGATAGCCGCAAGCAAGCCGCCGTGCATAAGCATAAGCGTTCAGCCAATAAGGCTTACCCATGAAAACATAGTTAAAAATAAGGCTTTTACCGTAAATATCCCGTCTGAAAAATACGCCAAGCAGGCAGACTACACCGGGCTTGTTTCAGGCAGGGAATTTAATAAATTTGAAGAGGCAAAATTAACCGCTGAAAAAAGCGCGCTTGTGCATGCTCCTTACATAAAAGAGTTTCCTTACTGCCTTGAATGCAAACTTGTGGATACTGTAAGTGTCGGGTCGCATACCATGTTTATCGGCGAAATTGTGGGGATAGTGGCAGACGGCAAAGTGCTTGGCAAGAATAACCTTCCTGACATTAAAAAAGTAAAGCCCATAATGTTCGGCTCTTTCGGCAGCAGGGCTTATTACGGCGTTGGCAATAAAATCGCCGACGCGTTTTCCGCGGGTAAAAAGTATAAGCTATAACGCAAAAAATAAGCATAAGCTGTTTAAGCAATTAAGCTATAGCGGAACATTGTTCTAAATCTTTCGCTTATGCTTAATTGCGTAACTGCATATAGCTTAATTGTCTTCCCTTCGTCCCTCGGGTTTCATTTACTGGATAAATTTGTGCCTGCTTGACTTTGTAACATAATGTGTTACAATTGTAACATAAAGTGTTACAAAGGAGAGCATATGGTATTCAACGAATCTGTTTTAAAGGTTATATCCACAGGGATGAAAGCGCGCGTGGCGGAATTTTTTCTTTCAAACCCCCCAAAAATGAGCGAAAGGGAAATTGCCAGGCAGCTGAAAATATCCCATATGAGCCTAAACAGGGCGGTAAACGAACTGTTCTGCATAAATTTTCTTAAAGCCACCAGGGCGGGAAACGTAAACCTGTGGGAATTAAATACCGGCAGTTATTCGTATGAAATTATATCGTCTGTAATCAATAAAATGCCGGGAGCGGCACAGCCCGTTAAAGATTTAATAAAAAACATAAAAAGCTGTTTAAAAAGCGATAAAATCATTACTTCTTATTTATATGGTTCGGTTGCTTCGGGGCAGGAAAAGCCGGACAGCGACATTGACCTTTTAATAGTGGTAAAAGATGAAGAAGCCATAAATGAAATAGAGCCTTTACTGGAAAGGCTTGAAAAAAGATGCCTTCTGCTTTACGGGAATCCTTTGTCGCCCTATATTTTGACGCAAAAAGAGTTTATGGCCAAAAAAGGCCTTCCGGTTATAAAAAACGCGATGAAAGGTATAAAGATAATTTAGCGGTAAATAAACATAGAGGGGTAGAGATGATGACGCACAGAATCAGGACGCAGGAGACTGACAGAAATTTGTATGTTGTTTTTTTGGAAAAAGCGGAACAGTTTTTAACGGCCGCCAAACAAATGCACGAATCGGATAATTTTAACGCGTCTGCCGCTAACAGCGTCCACGCCTGCATTTCTGCGGCTGATGCCCTTTGCGCATGGCATCTTGGAAAACGCGCGGCGGGCGAAAAACATTCGGACGCGGTTAATCTGGTAAAATCAATTAAGAATACCGAGGAATTTTTGAATAATGGAGCAAGATTCAGCAGGGCATTGGCCGTTAAAAGCCTTGCGGAATATGAAGCAAGGCTTGTTTTTAAGAAAGATTCGGAATCTGTACTTTCCGCGGCAGGCAAATTTCTGGAATTTGCGGTGCGGAATCTGCCAAAACGTTAATTTACGGATAAAGAGATTCAGAATTGACATACACGCCTTTCGGTTGATATAATAAATAACAGGTTTAAAAACGGTTTTCGACAGGTAAAACAATAACCCGGAGGTATAAAGTGGTTAAGAAAATTACAACCCTTATTCTGGTACTGATAGGAATGGCAATAGGCGGTTTTATAAGCATTGTAATGTATGATAAGGTCTTTACCGAATCGCTTAAAAGGTTAAAGGACTACACTGTTGAAGACTGGGGCAGGATGGAATATTACGCCAGCAAGATAGTGGACAGGACGATAAAGTACAGAGAAATGATGGATAAGGACAAAATGAAATATGACCCCAAACCCTTTGACGACGCCGTGGCCGCAAGAAGCGTGATACTTGGCGGCGACACTTTAAAGGACAAGGCGGCGCACATAGCCGGCCTTGAAGAGTCAATAAACACCATACTTGAAGAGTATAATAAGAAGATGGAATTAAGGCGTGAAAGGTTTTATTACCTTGAATGGGGCATGGTTACAAAAGAGTTCATACATGAATATAAGATAAAGCGCGATCATTACAGAGACACGGTAAACGAGTATAATTTCAGGATAAAAACTATGCCTTTTGTCCTTTTTGCCAAGAACAAAGGCTTTGAAGAATTGCCGCAGATTGAAGAGAGCAGATTAACGGCAGTGCAGCTGGCCACGGAGGAATATTCAGAAAATTCTTCCGAGGAAAGTCCGGACTCCATGGAGCACGGTTCCCGCTAGAACAGCGGGGTATGGCGCGCGAAAGCGCGGCATAAAGGACAGTGCCACAGAAAACAGACCGCTCCGTATATGATATTTTCATGACGGAGTAAGGGTGAAAAGGCGGGGTAAGAGCCCACCGCGTGAAGCGCAAGCGACACGGCATGGAAAACCCAACCGGGAGCAAGGTCAAATAGGGGGCAGACTTCCGCGTGAAAACGCGGAGGCGGGGATGCTTCATCCCTTAAGCTCCGGGTAGGCCGCTTAGATTAATGGCCGGCACCCCGGCAACGGGGCACAGAATCCGGCTTACACTGCCGTTTTAAAAATAAAAATCCACGGGCGCAAACCCGTGGATTTTTTATATAAACCGTATAAAGGATAAAACATGTTTAACCTGACTGATTCGCACTTACACACGTCATTTTCCTGGGACGCGTCCCAGACAATAGATGAAGTAATTAATAAAGCCAAAGCCGAAAACGTGGGCCATATTACAATTTCAGAGCATCTTGACTTTCACCCCGAGCATAAACAGAACCACACAAAGTTCAATTACTCCGGCTACACTAAAGCAATAGAAAAAGCGCGCGCGGGTTTTCCCTGCCTTATGAAAGGGTTTGAAGCGGGCGAACCGCATATATTTAAGCGCGAATACGAAGAATACATAAAAGGCAAAGATATAGACTTTATAATGGGCTCGCTTCACATGGTGGGCGAATATACGCCGGTGTATGAAGAGTATTTTCAGCAGTACAAAGACATAAAAAGCGCGTACACAGCTTATTTTGAAGAGGTTTACAAACTTGCCTCTTACGGGAATTTTGACGTTTTGGGACATTTGAACCTTGTGCACAGGCGCGGCGTGCAGTTTCTTCCGGAATATTCCTATGAAATGTTTAAAAGCGAAATTGATGATATTTTAAAAGCGCTTATATCCAAAGGCGCGGGTATAGAGATTAACACGTCCGGTTTCCGTTATCACGGCGGCGATATGCTGCCCGGCATTGACGTTGTAAAGGCATATATTAAACTTGGCGGAAACATAATCACCGTTGGTTCGGATTCGCATTATGTAAAAGACACATTTTTTGGTTTAATACGCGCGTATGAAGCGCTTGACAAAGCAGGCATAAAAGAGATTACGGTATTTAAAAACAGAAAACCCGTAAAGGTCCCGATAAAATGAAACTGTACAAAAGCTCCATCCTTAGCGCAAAACCGTTTGTCACAAAAGACAGCTCCATAATCCGCACCATAATAGACAGCACCAACGCTCCGGTTAAAAATGTCACCCTTGCCGAAGCGTCTTTAAAACCCGGCCTTGCCACAATAGGCCATAAACACATAAAAACAGAAGAGCTATATTACTTTACAGCAGGCAGCGGCGTAATGGCTGTCGGCAATAATATTTTTAAAGTAAAAAAAGGCGACGGCGTTCTTATACCGCCGGGAACATTTCATAAAGTAAAAAACACCGGTAAAAATATAATAAAGATAATCTGCGCGTGCTCTCCTCCTTACTCCCACGATGATACGGTGAACATAAGCTATAATTTTAAACTTATGATTTTTGATTTTGACGGGACGCTTGTTGAAAGCGCGCCGGGTATACTTGCCACAGCCAACGCCATGGCGGAATATTACGGCATGAAAAAATTTACCATTGAACAGGTACACTCCGCGGTGGGCACCGGGCTGGACAACTTCATTGAAGACATGTTTCCGGAAGTTTTAAAAAAAGTATCAATGGATAAACTGATAAAACAGTACAGGCGTTTTTACGACGTAAACTACAAAAAAGGGCTTATAATGTTTAAGGGCGTTAAAGAGACGCTTAAGGAATTAAAGTTAAAGGGCGTTAAGCTTGCAATTGTCTCCAACAAACTTTCGCATTATATTAAAGGTATTAACGAAGAGCTGTGCATAGACGGATATTTTGACGCAATACTGGGCAGCGAATCCGTAAGAAAAAGAAAGCCTGACCCGCACCCTTTAAACCTGCTGATGAAAAAGTATAAGGCGGATAAAAGCGAAACCCTTATGATTGGCGACAGCCAGTTTGACATAGAAGCGGGAAAACGCGCCGGCTGTTTTACGTTTTTTCTTACCTACGGCTACGCTGATATGAAAGCTGTAAACCGCCACAGCCCTGATTTTCGCTCCGGCAGCTTTGCCGATATTTTAAAGCTTGCGCAAAAAACAAAGGGCATAAAATAATGCTTATAATCAACCATGTTATCCCGGTCTTTATAATAATCGGCATAGGGTTCTTTTTGAATTATAAGGGAATCATAGAAGAAAAAATAAAAAATTTTATGAACAACCTTGCGTATTACCTTATACTTCCCATGATGATATTTGACAGCATATATAAAGTACCATTTAAGGAAAGTTTTGACCCGCATATTATTGCCGGGCTTTATTCCGTATCATTTACCGTTTTTTTCTTTGGCATACTTATGGCATCTAAAATGGAAGACGGAAAAAAAGGCGCTTTTGTAAATTCCATACTGCGCTCCAACATAGCGTATATCGGTTTTCCCATCGTGTACAGCTTGTACGGCACCCACGGCCTTGCGCGCTTAAGCGTGGTTACGGGTTTTGTGGCGCCGGTTGGAATAGGGCTGGCTGTTTTGTATTTAAATTTCCTTAATAAAAAAGCGTCGCAGAAAGAGAACATTGCCGCAATCTTTATAAAAGATCCTATGATTATTACATGCATAATAGCGCTGCTTGTTTCTTACTTTGAAATAAAGATACCTGTAGTGGCTTCAAACACAATAGGCCTTCTTGGAATGATGGGGTCCCCTTTAATGCTTCTTGCTGTGGGGGCAGGGCTTAATATTTCCGCCATACGCAAGGACAGGCTGCTTCTGGCTTTATCCGCGTTTATTAAACTTATAATTGTCCCTCTTTTAAGCCTTGTGGTATTTACTTATTTAATCCCGATAACGGAAAAAGAGGTCCTTGGCGTGGCAGTGCTTACATATTGTTTCCCGTCAGCGCTTTCAACCCACGTGCTTGTGAAAAAATACGGAAGCGACCATGAATTCAGCGCCGCTTCCATAACAGTTTCCACAATACTTTCTTTGTTTACAATTTCGCTGTGGATTTACATAGTTTCAGCCATACTTTAGCTTAAGCCGTTTTTTCAGCATTATTATGGAATATCCTGTGTGAAATACCCATAAATCCAGAAAAACCCTTTAAAATAAAGGGAAAAATCCGAACGCGATATTGTTGAAACTATGTGGATAATAAACGCGGTTAATGGCCAAAGTTTTACGTTATACAAAAAGATTTGCACATTATTAACAGTATTAACACCGGGCAAGGTAATAAAATAAATAATTAACAAATTGAATTTTTGAAAAAAACGTGATATATTAATCGCGTTTAACCGGCTTACTATTAAACAAAAAGGAGTTATCCATGTTATCCAAATTTTTTCCCAAAGAATTTAACTTTTTTGAATTTTTCGACAAACAGGCGCTTAACCTTGTGGACGCAGCTGCGTGTTTCCGCGAAATAGTGGCGCTGCCCGAAGTAAGCGAAGAAGCGCAGAGAAAGATGAAAGAAATTGAAAGAAACGGCGACAAAATGGCGTACGCCATTATGGACCACCTTAACAAAACTTTTATCACCCCTTTTGACCGCGAAGACATTCATCAGCTTGCCAATGAAATGGATGAAGTAAATGACATTATGAATACTGTTGTGGCAAGGATGAGGCTGTACAAATTAAAAGGTCCGGACGCGAATATGGTTCAGTTTGCCGAGCTTATAACCCAGGCGGTTAACGTAATTTCCGGCGCTGTTGCCGGCTTAAGGGACATGAAAAACATGAATAACATATTAAAAGCGTGCGTTGAAGTGGGCAACCTTGAATCGCTTGGCGACAGGTTAAGGGATTCCGCGCTTATGGAACTTTTTGAAAAAGAAAAGGACCCGATACAGGTAATAAAATGGAAAGAGATTTACCAGATAGCCGAAACCGCGCTTGATATCTGCAAGCACGTTGCCCACAACATTGAATCAATCCTTGTAAAACAGGCTTAACAGAGGGTTTATGACTATTACGATAATACTTCTTATACTGCTTGCCTTATTTTTTGATTTTTTAAACGGCTTTCACGATTCCGCGAATTCAATTGCCACAATTGTTTCAACGCGGGTTTTGTCGCCTAAATACGCGGTTATATGGGCCGCCACGTTTAACTTTATAGCTTTTTTCTTTTTTGGACACCTTGTCGCCAAAACAATGGGCAAAGGGATAATTGACGTGGCTATTATAGACCAGCAGATAATTTTTGGAACTCTTATGGGCGCGTGCGTATGGAACCTTATTACATGGTATTTTGGCCTTCCCACAAGTTCATCGCATGCTTTAATCGGAGGCCTTATTGGCGCAGCTCTTGTAAAAGTGGGGCCTTCCGCCCTTATTTACAGCGGCATATTTAAGACCGCGATATTTATTGTTATTTCGCCCCTTGCGGGTTTTATACTTGGAAGAATCATAGGGCAGCTTATTTATCAGTTTGTAAGAAGATCCACGCCTGTAAAGGTGGACCACCTTTTCAGAAAAGGCCAGCTTTTATCCGCGGCTTTATACAGCATGGGCCACGGCGGCAATGACGCGCAGAAAACCATGGGTATCATAACAGGGCTTCTGTTCAGCGCCGGCGTTATAAATGTTTTTGAAATACCAATGTGGGTGGCGCTGTCCTGCTACCTTGCAATAGCGATGGGGACAATGTTTGGCGGCTGGAGGATAGTAAAAACCATGGGGCAGAGGGTCGCGAAATTAAAACCAATAGACGGATTCTGCGCTGAAACAGCGGGCGCGATAAGCTTATACGTAGCAACCGCCATGGGAATTCCTGTTTCCACAACGCATACAATTACCGGTTCCATAATGGGCGTCGGCTCCATAAAAAGGCTTTCAGCCGTAAAATGGGGCGTCGCGGGCGGAATAATATGGGCGTGGATTATCACCATTCCGGCGGCTGCTTTAATTTCCTCTATTTCATATTTTGCCATAGCATTAATCTCTTAAATTAAGGTAATTCTGAAAAAACACTTTTTTTCATAATACGATACATTTATCCTTTTTTCGGCCTTTATACCCGAAATTTAACCGTTTTTATGAAATTGACTATTACCTGTAAATGTGATATTTTATCTTGAAAAGGAGGAAAACATCATGATCCGCAAAGTTATGAATAATTCATCAAAAATCCTTAAAGAGGCCCTTACATTTGACGACGTCCTGCTTGTCCCAAGGCGTTCTTCTTTTATTCCCAGGGAAGCCGATACAAAGACAAAATTCAGCAGGAACATAAATATAAACATACCCCTTGTTTCCGCTGCCATGGATTCGGTGACCGAATCCAGAATGGCAATCGCGATGGCGCAGGAAGGCGGCATAGGCGTTATACATAAAAATCTTACAATAGAAGAGCAGGTAAGGGAAGTTGACAAGGTAAAGCGTTCTGAAAGCGGAATGATACTTGACCCCGTTACCCTTTCGCCTGACGCGACCGTAATGCAGGCCGGCGAACTTATGAACAAATACCACATTTCCGGCTTTCCTATAATAGAAGGCAAAAAACTTGTGGGAATCCTTACCAACAGGGACCTGCGGTTTGTTAAAAATAAAAAGCAGCTGGTAAAGGAAATTATGACGCCGGCGGAAAAACTGATAACCGCAAAAACAGGCACAACGCTTGAACAGGCAAAGCAGATTCTTCACGACAACAGGATAGAAAAACTTCCCGTGGTAAATAAAAGTTTTGAACTTAAAGGGCTTATTACGATAAAAGACATAGAGAAAAAATTAAAATTCCCGCACGCGACAGTGGATAAATTCGGAAGGCTGCGTGTTGCGGCCGCGATTGGGCCAAGCAATGACATGATGGAACGCGCGGAAGCGCTTATAAAAGCCGGTGTTGACGCGCTTGTGGTGGACACGGCGCACGGCCATTCCGAAGGCGTGTTAAAAGCGATAAAAGAAGTTAAAAAAAGATTCCCGTCGGTTGATGTGCTTGGCGGAAACATAGCCACCGAAGAAGCTGCGCGCGACCTTATAGCAGCGGGCGCCGACGGCATAAAAGTGGGCATGGGGCCCGGTTCCATCTGCACCACAAGGATAATTTCCGGAATGGGAGTCCCGCAGATAACGGCAATTATGGACTGCGCGAAAGCCGCGGCAAGAAAAGGCATTCCGCTTATCGCTGACGGCGGAATTAAATACTCCGGCGACATAGTAAAAGCGCTGGCAGCGGGCGCTGATTCGGTTATGATAGGCAGCCTTTTTGCCGGCACTGAAGAAAGCCCGGGAGAAACAGTACTGCTTGAAGGCAGAAGCTTTAAGGTGCACAGGGGAATGGGTTCGCTTGCGGCAATGAAAAAACGCGGCGGCAGGGAAAGGTATTTTCAGTGGGACGAGGAAGAAGACAAGCTTGTGCCCGAAGGAATTGAAGGGCGCGTGCCTTTTAGGGGCGGGCTTTCGTCAACAGTGCATCAGATGATAGGCGGATTAAGAAGCGGAATGGGATACTGCGGGACAAAGACAATAACAGAGCTGCAGAGGGACACAAAGTTTGTAAGGATATCCAACGCGGGGCTTAAAGAATCGCACGCGCACGACATAGCAATTACAAACGAAGCGCCCAACTACAGGGTCAACGGATAATAACCGCGGCAGTTTTGCTGCCGGAAAAAAATAAACAAAACGGGAAATTAAAATGAAAAATGACATGATACTTGTACTTGATTTCGGTTCTCAGTACACTCAGCTTATTGCAAGAAGGGTCAGGGAATTAAACATATATTCCGAAGTGCACCCTTTTTCAATGAAACTGGCGGATATAAAGGCTTTAAATCCCAAAGGCATAATCCTTTCCGGAAGCCCGTCTTCTATATACGAAAAAGACGCGCCCATTCCGGACAAGGGCATATTTGAACTAAAAATACCGGTTCTGGGAATATGCTACGGAATGCAGGTAATATCGCATTTCTTCGGCGGGAAAGTGGCCGGGTCAAAACACAGGGAATACGGCTTCGCGGAGCTGCATGTTAAAAAGAACCCGCTTCTTGCCGGGCTTAAGGCCAAAGAACAGGTTTGGATGAGCCACGGCGATAAAATGACGGCCATGCCGAAAAATTTTGAAGCGGCAGCGTTTACGTCCGGTTCCAAATACGCCGTCATCAGCCATAAAAAAGAAAATATTTTTGCCGTTCAGTTTCACCCGGAAGTGGTGCACACAAAAAACGGAAAAAAAATAATAAGCAATTTCGCGAAGATATGCAAAGCAAAGCGCGACTGGACAGCCGAATCTTACATTAATACAACCATAGCCGAAATAAGAAAAGAAGTCGGGAATAAAAAAGTGGTATGCGGAGTGTCGGGCGGAGTGGATTCCACGGTAGCCGCCATCCTTATCAACAAAGCAATAGGAAAACAGCTTGTAAACGTGTTTGTCAATAACGGGCTGCTGCGTTTAAATGAAGAAAAGCGCGTTATGGCAATGTATAAAAAGCTTGGGTTAAACGTGCGCTACGCCGACGCGGAAGAGGGTTTTTTAAAAAGGCTTGCGGGCGTGGCGGAACCGGAAAGAAAAAGGAAGATAATAGGCAATTATTTCATAGAGGTATTTGAAAAGAATATAAAGAAACTTGGCACCTTTGGTTATCTGGCGCAGGGCACGCTTTATCCGGACCTTATTGAAAGCGTATCCGTTAAAGGGCCTTCGGTGACGATTAAGTCGCACCACAACGTGGGCGGGCTGCCGGAAAAAATGAACATGAAACTTGTGGAACCGTTAAAGTTTCTGTTTAAGGATGAAGTAAGGGAGATAGGAAGAAAACTTGGAATACCGGAAGAAGTGCTTATGAGGCAGCCGTTCCCCGGGCCGGGACTTGCGGTCAGGCTGCTTGGCGACATTACAAAAGACAAACTTGAAATTTTGAAGCGCGCGGATGATATAATTGTGGAAGAGATAAAAAAAGCCGGGTTGTATTATACAATCTGGCAGACTTTCGGCGTTCTGCTTCCGGTTAAAACCGTGGGCGTAATGGGCGACAAAAGGACGTATGAAAACGTGCTTGCCATAAGGGCCGTGCATTCAAGGGATGGCATGACCGCGGAATGGGTGAAACTGCCTTATGAACTGCTTGGCACCATAAGTTCCAGGGTGATAAACGAAGTTAAAGGAATAAACAGGGTGGTTTATGATATTTCCAACAAACCCCCCGCGACAATAGAGTGGGAGTAGTAATAGAGGGACGGATGCACAGAGGGACAGAGGGACGGAAGGATACAGAAAAAGCAGCGGTTTAAGCTATAAGCAGTTAATCATAAGCGAAGACGGAAGCGAAATTCCGGAAACTTAGAAGCTGATGCGGCTCATTTCTTATTTATGGGATATGGGATAGCAGGTTATTGGATAAAGGATTTCGTATTGGTAGACGCGGGTCTTTAGCCCGCGGTAGTTGATAGTTCGGAAGATTCGAAGATTCGAAGATTCGAAAAGAAAAGTTCGTTGAAACAAAAAACAGTTTAAGGGGAACAGAGGGACATGATTTCTTTTGGAAGGCACATCTGCAATGACTTTAACATTGCTGCAGAGAAGGAATGGATAGTAACAAACAGGCGGGGAAGCTATGCCTCTTCCACCATTCTTATGACCAATACCAGAAGGCATCACGGGCTTTTGGTTGCCAAACTTCCCGGCGTTGACAACAGGATGGTGATGTTCCCTAACTGCGATGAAGAACTTGAAATTGCCGGCCATATTTACCACATATCAACCCACAAATATAAAAAGACAGTTTACCCCAAGGGGTATTCGCTGCTTGAAAATTTCAGGTTAAAAGACGACGTTGTAACGTTTCTGTACCTTATTGACAACATAAGGCTTAAAAAAGACATTTACCTGATGAAGGACACAAATACAACGGTAATAACTTATTCTATTCTTACCCCTGACAGCCACGCGAAACTGCACATAAGGCCGCTTATAGCATTCAGGGAGGCGGAGCACCTTATAAGGGAAATGCCTATCTTTGACCCTGAAGTAAAACTGGAAAACAACAACAGAAAAACCAGGATACACGCTTATATGAACATGCCGCCCGCTTTTATTTACATGCCTGACGGCGGCGAAGCCGAACTTGAAGGCGTGTGGTACAGGGACTTTTTTTACATGAAAGAAGATGTGTCCGGTTTTGACGCCGTAGAGGACCTTTATAACGTGGGTAAATTCACCCTTGACCTTGAATATAATAAACCCAAATCAATTGTATTTTCCACGGAAGACGTGGATGATATGAACACGGCCGAGCTTAAAAACAGGTACGCCGGAGAGGTAAAAAAGATACACGATATATGCGAAGTGACCGGCGCGTGCGTGCGCGAGGATGACTACAGGGCTTCTGTGCAGCAGCTTATTTCCGCGGCTGAATCCTTTGTGGTTATAAGGGAAGACGGCACTCCTTATATGGTGGCGGGCCTGCCTTGGGCGAATTACACGTGGTTCAGGGACACTTTCGCGTCGCTTCCCGGCATATTCCTTGTGCTTCATAAATTTGAAGAGGCAAAAAAACTTCTTGAAAGCGCGCTTCTTTTTGAAAAAAACGGCCTGCTGCCGCTTAATATGACAATGGAAAAGAACGACATTAAATATATGTCTGTTGACACCACGCTGTGGTTCTTTTACGCGCTTAAAAAATACCTTGAATATACCGGCGATTATTCCATAGCCGGCGCGCAGACGGAATTTTTTAAGAGGCTGACCTGGATAATACACAAGCATATTAACGGAACCGACTACAATATCCACGCTGATACCGACGGGCTGCTTGATTCGGGCTACCCCGGAATGCAGCTTACATGGATGGACGCAAAGATAAACGGGACTCCGATAACCCCAAGGCAGGGTAAAGCCGTGGAAGTAAACGCGCTGTGGTACAACGCGCTGCGCACCATGCAGGAAGTCGCTGATAAAAACGGGGAAAAAGAGATGTCCGCTTCCTACAAAGAGCTGGCCGACAAAGTATATAAAAGTTTTAATGAAAAATTCTGGTACGCGGACGGCGGCTACCTGTACGATGTTATTGACCCCATTCAGAGTGATAACAGCGTTCGCCCAAATCAGGTAATGGCAATAAGCCTTCCGTTCCCGCTTATAGAAGAGCATTCAAAAATGGAAAAAATAATGAACACTGTTATCAAGGAACTGTACACTTCTTTCGGGATGCGCTCGTTAAGCAGCATGAACGTGATGTTCAAACAGCGCTACGACGGCGACCAGACAGCGCGCGACGCCGCGGCGCATCAGGGCACGGTATGGGGATGGACCGTGGGCCATTTTGTAACCGCGTATTTTAAAACTTTTGGCAAGGGCGCGGACAGCCTTGCTTTTATAGAAACCGTATATGAACCATTTTTTGAACACCTGAAAAACGCGGGCTTGTCAACCGTGTCGGAAATGTTTGACGGAAATTTTCCTTATACCGCGCGCGGCAGGATATCACACGCGTGGGCTGTGGCGGAAATACTGCGCTCATACATAGAAGATTACCTTGCAAACGGGACAAATGGCTGAAGTACTTGTAATCACGGCCAGCCCCCGCAAAAAAAGCAATTCCGCCAAAATCGCGGAAGAACTGGTAAAAATCCTGCAGTTTAAAACTTCCGAAACTGTTAATATCAATTCCCTGAAAATAACGCCATGCAGCGCGTGCGGCAGCTGCGTTTCTTCTTTTTCCTGCGTTTATAAAGATGACGCGCCGCGCCTTATTTCAAAAATAAAAAAAGCAAAGGTTATAATTATTGCCTCGCCGGTATATTTCTGCGGGGTCCCGGCGCCGTTAAAGGCTTTTATTGACCGCAACCAGCCGGAATGGGAAAGGCATAACAAAAAAACATCAACCGTTAATAAAAAAGGAATTATAATTCTTACGGCAGGCGGAAATGAAAAAAAGTATTTTCTGCCCGCCAAAAGGGAAATTGCTTCCATGTTCGCGGTAAACGGGATAAAAACATTAAAGGTTTTAACCTTCGGGGGCATGGATGAAACCGGCGCCGCGGAAAAATCGCGGGATATAATGAAAAAAATCCGGGCAGCGGCAGGTTCTGTCAATGGGCTCCGTTGATTCCATAAAAGGCAATCTGGAAAAGTTTAAAGGGCATATCATTTATGAAAAAGGCCTTTCAAAAAACACAGCCGCGGCGTACACGTCAGACATAGAGATATTTCTTAAATATATGGAAGAGAGAAAAGAAACAGAAGTAATTGAAGAGACAATTGTGGATTTTATTTTTTACTTAAAGTCGCGCAATTACTCGCCGCTTTCAATAGCCCGCGCGCTGGTAAGCTTAAGGGGCCTTTATAAATTCATGGTCAAGGAAAAAGCCGCGGATAAAAACCCGTTTGAAAACCTTGAAACATTCAAGACGCACAAGAAAATGCCGGAAGTGCTTTCAAAGCAGGAAATAGAAGCGCTGCTGTCATCGCCGGATATGTCAAAACCGGAAGGGAAAAGGGACAGGGCGATAATGGAGCTATTGTACTCCTCCGGCGTGCGCGTGTCCGAACTTGTAAATCTGGAACTTACAGATGTGGACCTGAATGAACGCGTGATAAGGTGTTTTGGGAAAGGCTCCAAGGAAAGGCTTGTGCCAATCGGCGAATACGTTGTGGATGCCTTAAAAAACTATCTTGCGGTGCGCATGGAAATAGTAAAAAAGTTCTGCCCGAATCTTTTTGTGACAAAACGCGGGGGAAAGTTTACGCGCGAGGGCATATGGAAGCTTATAAAGAAGTACGCGAAAAAAGAAAACATAGAAAAAGATGTCTATCCGCATATTTTCAGGCACAGCTTTGCGACGCACCTTCTGGCAGGCGGCGCTGATTTAAGAAGCGTACAGGAAATGCTTGGGCATGCGGATATTTCCACAACGCAGCTTTATACGCATATTGACAGAAGCAGGTTAAAAGGCATGCATAAGAAGTTTCATCCAAGAGGGTAAAGATAGAGGGACAGAGGGACGGATGCACGGAGGGACGGAAGTAAACAAAAAACAGCAGTTTAAGCTATAAGCAAATAAGCATAAGCGAAAGCAGTTGATTTGTTTTATGTCCTGGTAGACGCGGGTCTTTTCCGGCCGTCGCAGCAATAAATCTGCCATGGCGGAGATGGCAGCCCGCGGGTTTTTGGTTTAGATTTTTGGTTTTACTTCCGTCCCTCTGTCCCTCTGTGCATCCGTCCCTCGGGTCTTTCGTCCCTCAGCTCTACCGGGGTTGGGTATATTTTTTCAGTACGCGCCGCAAATCGGTATGTTTGTATCCAAATAAACTTGAAATCAACAGGTATGTTAATTCATTGGCAATCCGGAACCCGCGGCACATACGGATTTGCCGCCGCTGCATTAAACCGCCCCTGCCGCGCACATACTATGCTTACGCGGCACGCACTGAAAAAACATACCCAACCCCTGTTTTTTTCTTCAAATCTTCCAATTTCGAATTTTCATTATTTATTTTATTTTTTGTCTTTACTTCCGACCTTCTGACCTTCCGACCTTCCGTCCCTCGGATTTTATGTTATAATATTCCCGTTTTCAAAAAATAAGAGGGGCAAAGCATGAAAAATAAAAATTTTTACGCGGCGGTTATAATCCTTACAGCCGCGGTGCTTGGAATTGTATGGCTTGGAAGCAAAACCATAAAGTCTGTAAATGAAAAGAAAAAATGGGAAAGGTTTTCGGCTGTCACTGCCGAAGTCATTGACGGGGACACCATACGTATAAATGAACGCGATAACCTTATCCGCCTTCTGGGCATAGACACTCCGGAGCTTCATCACCCTGACCTGCCTGTGCAGAAATTCGGCAAAGAGGCAAAGCAGCTTTTATCATCGCTTATAAGCGGCAAAGAAATAACCGTTGAATACGACAAAACAAATATGAACGACAAATACGGCAGGCTTCTGGCGTATGTCTATACAAAGGACGGCGTGCTTGTAAACGCAGAGCTGGTAAAAAGCGGTTATGCCTATGTTTACACAAAATCCGAATGCTCCAAAACAAAGGAATTTCTGGTGCTTGAAAACATTGCCAGGCAGTTTAAAAAAGGCGTGTGGGAACAGGAAGCCGGCGGGAGGGAAATGAGATGAATAACGGCGATTTTTATAAAAAAACAGCTTTTGCAACAGCCGCGGCTCTTATTATAGTTCTGGCTGTAAAGTTTTTAATAATAGACGAAATAAAAAAAGCGCCAAAAACAGATATTGCGCCGGTTACAGCGGCGCAGGCAGGCAGTAATATTTTAGATTCGCGTCCTGCTTCGGATTTTGAAACCAAAGAAAGGGTAAATATAAAACCGCAGGACGCGGCTTCATATCTGGGGCGTTATGTGGTGACAGAAGGCGTTATTGTCGCTTCGTATAACAGCGGCAAGGTCTGCTTTTTGAATTTTGATAAAAATTATAAGCAGGGGCTGTCATTGGTGATATTTGCATCTGATTATGTGAAGTTCCCGGGAAGCCCGGAAAAATATTTTCTTAACAAAAAAGTCAGGGTTGAAGGAAGGGTCAAGGATTATAAAGGTAAAGTGGAAATAATAGTAAAATCAATGGATCAGATAAAAATACTTTAAAAAATTAACCAATTCTTAACACAGCTTTGTTATAAATAAGGCGACAAATAAGAAGAGGTGAAAAATGGAAGAATTAATAGCGATAGTTGATGATGAAGAGGATATATCCGAACTTGTCGCGATAAATCTTCAAAAAGAGGGTTTTAAGACAAAAGAATACGGCGATGGCAAATCGTTTTTAAAATCGCTTGTTAAGGTAAAACCCGCGCTTGTGATTCTTGACCTTATGATGCCGGAAATTGACGGTTTAACAGTGTGTAAAACCATGAAGAAAGATAATAGTACATCTGATATTCCTATTATAATGCTTACCGCCAAATCTTCCGAAACCGATAAGGTGCTGGGGCTGGAACTTGGCGCTGATGATTACGTAACAAAACCCTTTTCCCCGCGCGAGCTTACCGCAAGGGTTAAAGCGGTTTTAAGAAGGCCGGTAAGGAATAAAACAGATAAAAAAATAAAAGCGGGAAGTATTGTAATTGATGATGAAAAGCACACGGTGGAAGTAAAGGGTAATAACGTTGACCTTACAGCCACTGAATTTAACATACTTAAAATTCTTGTATTAAAACAGGGGCGGGTTTTTTCAAGGGAACAGCTGTTGGACGGCCTTTGGGGCGACGAAAAAACAGTTGTGGACAGGACGATAGACGTTCACATAAAACATTTAAGGGAAAAACTTGGCTCTGCCGGAAAAATGATAAAAAACATCCGCGGCGTCGGTTATAAAATGGAATAATGAAACAATCAATTTTTTTAAAGATATTCTTTTATTTTTTTGCGATTATTATAGCGCTGTCTGCGCTTATCACCGTTTTTTCCTTCAGGGCAATAAGGTTAAACTACATTGATATACTTCAGGAAAGGCTTAAAACAACGGGACATGTCCTGATTCCCCGGGTGCAGGGATTTGTAAATATTAAGGATTTTTCCGGCCTTGAAAAATACGTAATTGAAACGGAGAAAAAAACAGGCGACAGGATAACTGTTGTTGATATTAACGGCAGGGTACTGGCGGATTCAGAGAATAATCCGGATAAAATGGAAAATCACATGGAAAGGCCGGAAATTCAGGAAGCGCTTAAAAATATTTCAAAGGGCGGGTTTGGACATTCAATCCGTTACAGCAATACGGCAAAAAAAGATATGCTTTATTTTGCCATGCTGTTTAATGATTCAAAAGGGAATAAAGAAGGATTCATAAGGTTAAGCATGTCCGCGGACAGGGTAAACGGCCTTATTGCAAACCTGACAGGAAAAATAATTAATTTAACCCTGTTTATCCTGGCAGTATCGGTAATTATGATGGCCTTTGCCGCGAAAAAAATATCCCGCCCTGTAAAAGACCTGGAAAATGCAACCCGTAAAATGTCTGAAGGCGATTTTGACGCCCTTGTAAACATACAAAGCGGCGATGAACTGCAGAAGATGGGCGATGATTTTAACCACATGGCGGGCAGGGTAAAAATGCTTTTTTCGGAACTTTCCACGCAGAAAGAAGAGCTTAATACCGTAATAACCTCAATCAAAGAAGGGCTGCTGGTTACGGATGAAAAAGGGAAAATACAGCTTGCAAATGACAGTTTTAAAACAATCCTTAAAAACACCGGTTTTAGCGGGGCTGCTGAGGGGAAATCTTACTGGGAAATAATGCTGTCGCCCGGATTCAACGCTTTAATTGAAAAAGTATTAAAGGAAAAAACAGCTTTGTCCGAACAGCTGGAAATAAACGGCAGGGTATACCTTGCCGGCGCGAATTACCTTAAAGAGACTTCAGGCGCTGTATTAATCCTGCATGATGTGACGGGAATCAGGGAATTTGAAGAAATGAAAAAGGATTTTGTGGCAAATGTATCCCATGAATTAAAGACGCCGCTTACGGCGATAAAGGGTTTTGCCGAAACACTGGAAGCCGAAACAGAGGAGGAAAGCGGAAAAAAATACCTTGGAATAATAATTAAGCACACTGACAGGCTGGTTAATATTGTGGAAGACCTGCTGTCTTTGTCAAAACTGGAAGCAAAAGGGCACGGAGTAAGTTTTGAAAAAACAAATCTGAAAGAAGCGGCCCTTTCTGCCGTTAAAATATTTGAAAAAAAAGCCGCGCAAAAAGGCATTGCGCTTGGTGTTGATATTAAAGAAAATGATTTTTACGCGAAGGCCGACCCCATAATGGCGGAACAGGCGCTTATAAACCTTATTGATAACGCGGTCAAGTACACTGACAGCGGAAGCGTAACTGTCTCGGCGGCGCGCGAAAATAATCAAATCTTAATCAGCGTGACAGATACCGGCTGCTCTATCCCCAAAGAAAGCCTTCCCAGGCTGTTTGAAAGGTTCTACACTGTTGACCGGTCGCGTTCGCGCAAACTTGGCGGCACCGGGCTTGGGCTGTCAATTGTTAAACACATAATGATGGTGCACGGCGGAGATGTCACCGCGGCAAGTGAAGCCGGCAAAGGCTCTGTTTTTACGTTATATTTTCCTTCCTTTTGACCCGTAAAAATCTTAACTGATAATTAATTTTTAATTCACCGTAAGTTAATCCTTGTTTTTTATAATTTCACCGTAAGATGAAGTTATAAAAATAAGGAGGAACACGATGAGAAATGTTTTAAGAATCACAGCTGCAGCAGTATTAAGCCTGGCAATTTCGGCGGGAGTTTTTGCCGCAGAACCTGAAACAAAAGTTTATGGCTACAACTGGTTCAGGTACACGCTTGGGTATGACAACGCAAAAGAAAAGACAAGCGCGTTTGAAGTAAAAAGGACGTACGTAAGGGTAAAGACAACAGGCGAAGGTTACGAAGGCGCGTTAACGCTTGATTATGAAAATTCGGCGGCGCAGACGGGCGTTAATTTTGGCACATGGGTAAAGAACGCGTATGTTGATTTAAAGAGCCTTCCTTTATTAGTGGATGCCGGAATGACAGTCAGGGTTGGACTTCAGGGAGTGCCCTTTGGCACCATAGACACCTGGGAATATCCGCTGATTGAAAAAGCGCCTGAAGACAAACTTAAACTTGTTGACAGCGCGGATTACGGCGTAACTTTAAGGGGATACCTTCCAATGGCGCTTGGTAACTTTGAAGCGGGCATATTAAGCGGCTCCGGTTACAAAAAAGCAGAGGCAAATCTTGATAAATCTGTTGTGGCAAGCTTAAATATCGTTCCAATAACAGGTATTTATGTAAGGGGTTCATATCTTGGGCATCAGATAGGCGAAGATCAGCAGGTAAACGGCCAGCCTTCAAGCCTTGCAAAATACGCGGACAGAAAATCGGTGGTTTTAGGTTTTGGAAGCAGCCCCATATCCGGTTTTGTTGAGGCATTGGAATCAAAGGATCAGAAATCATCCGGCAAAAGCGGAATAGGACAGGCCTTAGCCGCGTATCTTGGAGTGGAAATAATTGATGCCATAAGCGCGCATGCCATGTATATGACTTCAAACCCGGATACATTAAGAGTAAGGGATGAGAAAAATCTATACGCTATAGGCGTAAATTATGATGTAACAGAAAAAGTTATGCTTCAGCTTAACTATCAGATGGAACAGGATAAAGTCGGCGGCGGAAGCAGCCCGGTTACAACAAATCTTTGGATGGCTCAGACAAAGTGGAGCTGGTAATTAAAAAAATAAAAAAAGGAGAAAGCAATGAAAAAATTTTTCAAAATGGCGGTTGCGTTATCGGTAATGGCGCTGGCAGCAGGTTCCGCGTCAGCGTGGAACTGGCCCTGGGCGGCAAAGTCAGAGAATAAGATTTCACTTACAGGTTCCACAACGGTTCTTCCCATAGCGCAGAAAGCCGCGGAAGAATTTATGAAGATTAACAAAGGCGTTGAAGTATCTGTAAAAGGCGGCGGTTCGGGAGTGGGTATAGCGGCCATTATTGACGGGTCCGCGGACATTGGCAACGCTTCAAGGGCTATAAAGGCTAAAGAAATAATTAATGCGAAATCCAAAGGTATCAATCCCGTGGGTAATGAAGTCGCAAAAGACGGTATAGCGATGGTTGTGCATAAATCCAACCCTATAGATGCCATTACTCTTGACCAGCTGCGTGATATCTTCAGCGGCAGGATAACCAATTGGAGTAAAATTGGCGGCGGCAGCGGAAAAATAGTCGCGGTTTCCAGGGATACCACGTCAGGCACATATGAAGTGTTTGGCGAACTTGTGTTAAGGGGGGCAAAGCTGCGCGATGACGCAATAATGACGGTTTCCAACAGGGAAGTGGCTGAAAACGTAAAAAATACGGAAGGCGCCATAGGGTATCTTGGGCTGGCATTCCTGTCAGATGAGATGAAAGTGCTTAAAGTTGAAGGTGTAATGGCGACGGAGGCGAATGTAATAAACGGCACATATAAGGTTGCAAGGCCGCTTTATATGTACACAAACGGCGAACCGTCCGGGCTTGTAAAACAGTTTATTGATTATGTAGTAAGCTCTGAAGGGCAGAAGATAGTAAAAGAAGTGGGTTATGTTCCCGTAAAATAAAATGTTCCTGCAAAAAGGGCGGGGGTTAAACCCCGCCCTTTTTATTAACAGAAAATTAACATAAGGATAACAGAGATTTAATCATGAAAACTTATAATTCATTTAAATAAAATATAAGGAAGGTTAAATGGCTGTACACGGCGGAATGAAAAAGAATTTTATAGAGCGGGCGCTTCCAACGGTATCTTTCATATCCATATTATTTCTGTTTGGAATAGCAATGACACTTATAGTTTCAGCTGTGCCTGCTTTCCGGGAATACGGAATTATATCCACGCTGTCGGGAAAAGTCTGGAGGCCCACCGACGACCCGCCTGTATTTGGAATGTGGCCGTTAATATTGTCATCATTTTATGTTACGTTTACCGCCATTGCCATTGCCGTGCCGCTTGGCGTGGGCGCCGCTGTATACCTTGCGGAAATAGCGCCCGCAAAAGTAAGGGAGATAATTAAACCCGCCATGGAAGTGCTTGCAGGCATACCTTCCATAGTGCTTGGCTTTTTTGGGATAGTATTTCTTGCGCCGGTTGTAAAAAATATATTTCACCTTGATACCGGGCTTACGGGGTTTACCGCGGCAATACTGCTTGCCATAATGTCGGTGCCCACGATTGCCAGTATAACAGAGGACGCGGTAACCGCTGTTCCCAAAGAATTAAGGCACGCGTCCCTGGCGCTTGGCGGGACAAAATGGGAGACTATAATAAGGGTGTCTGTCCCTGCGGCAAAGTCAGGCATACTGACCGGTATAATTCTTGGAATTTCCAGGACAATGGGAGAGACAATGACAGTGTTAATGGCTGCCGGCGGTTCCAGGGGGATTCCCGATAATATATTTGTGCCTATGAGGCCCATGACCGCCTGCATTGCCGGCGAAATGGGGGAAACGGTTGTGGGCGGTTCCCATTATTATATGCTGTTTGCCATGGGGCTTATTCTGTTTGTTTTTAATATTATTTTTAATATCATCGCGGAGAATATCAAGAAAGGAAAGAATAAATGAAAGAAACCCACCCGGAAAAACAGGCAATAGACAAAAACAGATATGCCCGGCAGTCGGCCGGTTTTCTTGTGCTTAAAGCGTGTGTGCTGTCTGTGGTATTATCGCTTATTGTGCTTATCGGCTTTATAGTTATAAAAGGAATGGGAGCCCTTAATATAGATTTCTTTATAAAATTTCCGGAAAACGGAATGTCGGAAGGCGGGATTTTTCCGGCTATAATGGGAACGTTTCTTCTGTCCACAGGCGCTATCCTGTTTGCGCTGCCGCTGGGAGTGCTGACCGCGGTCTGGCTTACAGAGTACAGCACCAGTATGAAAATGGTAAGGCTTTTAAGAATCGGAATAAATTCGCTTGCCGGTGTGCCGTCAATTGTTTTCGGGCTTTTTGGCCTTGCCTTTCTTGTAAAGTTTATGCAGTTTGGCGTTTCGCTTTTGTCGGGAATTGTCGTGCTGGGGATAATGGTGCTTCCCACTGTTATAGTGACGGCAGAAGAAGCGCTTTTATCGGTTCCCAAATCATTTAAAGAAGCGTCGCTGGCGCTTGGCGCCACAAGGTGGGAAACAATGTATAAAGTAATCCTTCCAAACGCCATCTCCGGAATATTAACGGGGGTGATACTTGGAATAGGCCGGGCCGCGGGAGAAACCGCGCCTATTATGTTTACGGCCGCCACGTTCTTTACCGTTAAACTTCCGGATTCGCTGTTTTCCGAAGTGATGGCGCTTCCTTACCATATTTACGCTTTAATGACAGAGGGCAGCCAGGCAGGGCAGATGGAAATCGCCTATGGAACCGCTTTAGTGCTGCTTATGCTTGTACTGGCGGTCAACGCGGCAGCGATAGCAATAAGAATAAAAGCAAGGAGAGGGAGAAAATGGTAGAAAATACACTTAGCATAAAAGCGGTTGATTTTAATTTTTATTACGGCAGCCACCACGCGTTAAAGAATATTAATCTTGATGTGATGAAAAATAAGGTTATGGCAATGATAGGCCCTTCCGGGTGCGGTAAATCCACTTTTCTCCGCTCCATAAACAGGATGAATGATTTAATTGAAGGGACGCAGGCTAAAGGCGCGCTTTTATTCGGAGGAATGGATGTAAATGAAAAAAGCGTGGATGTGACAAGGCTGCGCCGTGAAGTGGGGATGGTTTTTCAGAAACCAAACCCGTTTCCCAAATCAATCTTTGAAAATGTCGCCTACGGGTTAAGGGTAAACAGGCTGTTTAATGGCCGGGACGATCTGAATGTGAAAGTTGAACAGAGCCTGCGTGAAGCCGGGCTTTGGGATGAAGTAAAGGATAACCTGAATAAAAACGCTTATGACCTGTCCGGGGGCCAGCAGCAGAGGCTTTGCATAGCGCGCGCCCTTGTAATAAGGCCGGAAGTAATATTGATGGACGAACCCACAGCATCGCTTGACCCGATATCGACGGCAAAAATTGAAGAATTAATACAGGAACTTAAAAAAAATTACACCATAATAATAGTAACGCATAATATGCAGCAGGCCGCAAGGGTGGCCGATAATACGGCATTTTTTATGCTGGGAGAGCTTGTTGAATACGGGGAAACATCAAAAATATTCACGAAGCCTGATAAAAAGATAACAGAAGATTACATAACCGGCAGGTTCGGGTAACAGGAATTATTCTGCGGCGTAAATTCAGGTTAAATATTTTAATAATGGAGGAAAAATATGGAAAGGCATTTTGATGAAGAACTGGAAGCGCTTAAAAAAAATATATTAAAGATGGCATCTATGGTAGACGATGCCGTGCACAAAAGCGTGGAATCGCTTGTGGATATGGATATTGAAATGGCGGAGAAACTTATAGAGGATGACCAGATAATAGACCTGCTTGAAGTTCAAATAGACAGGCAGTGCCTGGAACTTCTGGCAAAAAGGCAGCCCCTGGCGGTGGATTTAAGGTTTATCACGTCGCTGCAGAAAATAAATAATGACCTTGAGCGTATCGGCGATCTGGCAATAAATGTGGCGCACGCCTCCATTTATCTTTCAAAACATCCGCCATTAAAGCCGCTTGTTGATATTCCCAAAATGGAAGAAGAAACAAGAAAGATGTTAAGGCAGGCGGTAAGCGCGATTGTTGAAAAAAATCCGGCGGCCGCAAGGGAGATATGCTTAAAAGACAGCGAGATTGACAGTTTATACGTTCAGGTTTTCCGTGAGATTTTAACTTACATGATGGAAGATAATAATAATATTAAAAGGGGAATAAGGCTTATACTTGTGGCAAAACACATAGAAAGAATGGCTGACCATGTGACAAATATAGCCGAAGATGTTGTTTACATGCTGGAAGGAAAGACAATAAAACATCATATTGACGTATGACAGGCGGGCAGTAACAAAGCCGTGAAAATATGCTGTTTTTCCGGCCGTAATATTTCATACGGATATGTCAATTGTTATTCTTTGTACACCTGTAATAAAATTTGTTTTCCCCCTATATATTGTGTATAATATAAATGGATCCAATACCGGGAAGTCAGAAACAGGGCGGGTGGTTTGGATATAATTCGCGGGACGGGTTTGAAGCCCGGATAAAAATGTAAACCCCACCGGATTTTTCCAAACCGCCTTTTTTGTAAATAATACGATACCGGCTAAGAGGGGAAAATGGGGAACTTTGGGAAAATTTGCGGAATCACAGCGGCACTTGTCCTTATAATTTTTTCTTCTGTTTTAACCGCGCCTGCACCGGCTGTAAAACCATCTGAAATATCCGTTGTCATAGACGATAATTACCCCCCTTACTCTTTTCGCGAAAAAAGCGGCGAACTTGTGGGCATTTCCATTGACCAGTGGAAACTGTGGGAAAAAAAGACGGGCATAAAAGTGAATATTAAAGGCATGCAGTGGAGCAGCGCTTTTGAAACAATTGATTCCGGCAACGCGGAAGTAATAGATTCCATATTTAAAACCGAAGCAAGGCAGAAAAAATACCTGTTTACCGAGCCTTATGCCGTAATAGAGGTGCCTGTGTTTTTTCACAGGGATATTTCGGGTATCCGCAGCCTGGATTCCCTGTTCGGATTCAGGATAGGGGTTAAAAAGGGCGACGCGTGCATTGATGTGCTGAAAAAGCACGGTATTACAGAGATGCAGGAATATTCGGATTACAGCGAAATAATCGCCGAAGCAGCCGCGGGCATGATAAAAGTTTTCTGCGTTGACAAGCCGCCCGCGATTTATTACCTGAATAAAAGGAAGATTGAAAGCGATTTCAGGTACAGCATGAGCCTGTATACCGGCGCTTTTCACAGGGCTGTCAATAAAAACCGGCCTGATTTGCTGGCGCTGGTTGAAAACGGGTTTAAATCAATCAGCCCAAGAGAATACAAAAAAATTGACGTTGCCTGGCGCGGCTCTGAAATAGTAAGCAGAAAGGAATTGTTTGTATTTTTTTCCATCTTTGTGGGATTAAGCATGTTTGTTTTTATGGTCCTGTTTGTCTGGAATAAATCATTAAAAAGTGAAGTTGATAAAAAGACAAAAGAAATTAAAAATACGCTTGATGAGCTGAAATTAAGCGAAAACCGTTTTAAAGCGATGTTTGAATCCTCTTTTGACCTGATAGGGTTATTATCCACGGACGGCTCCCTTATTGACGCGAATGAAAGGTCGCTTGATATTTTTAACGGAAAGTTTGAGGATTTGAAAGGGATTAAGATATGGGATGTGCCATGGTGGGACGCAAACGATTATGACAGCGAACAGTTAAAACTAGGGGTTACGGAAGCATCGCAGGGCAAGACTTTCAGGTACGAAACAAATATCCGCTTTTCCGACGGAAGGGACATAAAAGCGGATGTCTCTATTTCCCCGATATTCGGCTCCGGCGGAAAGGTTCAGATGCTTATGGTTGAAGCAAGGGATATTACGGACATTTTTACTGCAATGGAAGCCGTAAAGATGTCAGAAGAAAAATTCAGGACCCTTGCCGAACAGCAGATGATGGGCATTGTTATAATTAAAGGCGGAAGGGTTGTATTTACCAACAGGGGTTTTCAGGAATTATCAGGGATAGACGAAACAAACTGCGAAAAGATGACTTTAAAAGATTTTTTGCGATTAATAAAGGATGACAGCGGCGCTGTGACGGAAGAACGTTTTGCGGACTGCCGGCATGAAAATAGTTGCACTATGCGTTTAAACAACGGTAAAAGCGGTTTTTCCTGGGTTGCCATAAACAAAAAAGAGATAATGTATGAAAATTCAAAAGCCGTGCTTGTGAATGTAATAGACATATCACAGGTGATAGAAGCCAGGGAAAAACTTGAACACACGGTTTCGGAGCTTATAAAGTCAAATGAAGAACTTGAAAAATTTGCTTACGTCGCTTCGCACGACCTGCAGGAACCTTTGCGCATGATTTACATTTATTCCGAACTTCTGCTTAAAAAATATTCAAATGAAGTTAATCAGGAAGCCAAAGAATACCTTGACAGCATAATGAGCGGCGCTGTCAGGTTAAGGCAGCTGATAAAGGATTTGCTGGAATTTTCAAGGGTGGGAAATAAAAGAAAGGCGGAGCCGTTTACGGACGTGGACATGAATGACGTGGTGCGTACATGCCTGTCAGACATGAGTTCCGCCATAGCGGATAAAAAAATTGACATTCAGGCGGGGAAACTTCCAACCGTCCGCGCCGCGAAAACCCAGATGTTAAGGCTTATGGAAAATTTAATTGGCAATGCGGTTAAATTTACAAGGAAAACAGAAAAACCGGTTATCTCCATATCCGCCGAAAAGAATGGGAATGAATGGGAGTTCTGCGTAAAAGATAACGGCATAGGGATAGCGCGGGAATATCAGGAAAAAATATTTGAAATATTTGAAAAACTGCACAGCCAGGATGAATACGAAGGCACGGGAATAGGCCTTGCAGTATGCAGAAAAATTGTAAGCCAGCACGGCGGAAAAATCCGGGTTGAATCGCGCGAAGGCGAAGGCGCGTCTTTTTATTTTACGCTGCCCGCGTAAGATTATTTCTTTCTGCCGTAATTCATCTTTAAAATCAGCGGGAGCGCGCGGTCAATAAGCGGCGGCGGCAGGTGCAGTTTAATCCATTCCACAGGGTAATTTTTTGCTATCATGTACCTTGCTTTAGGGTGTTTTTTAAGGGATATATTGTAAATCCTGCGCGCGCATTCTTCCTGTGAAAGCCTTCCCGCCGGGTTAAGTATCACCTTTTTTTCCATTATTTCAAGTGAACCCATGTATTTTTTGTCATAATTTTTAAAATATTTCTTTTTTGCTTCATTCCAGTTTGTTTTCCAGAGCGGAGTTTCTATTCCTGCCGGTTCTATCAGAATAACCCTGATACCATAGGGTATAAGCTCCCTTCTTATTGAATCGCAGAATCCTTCCACCGCGAATTTTGAAGAGGCGTAAGGGGATGAAAAGGGCGTTGCCACTTTTCCGGCTGTTGAACCTATAACCGTCATGGTTCCGCGTGAATCTATAAGATAAGGTATAAAAGCGCGGGTAAGAGCGGCCAGGCCAAAATAATTGATTTCAAATATTTCCCTGAAGGCGGATAAAGGCAGGTTTTCCGCGGGGCCGAATACGGCAATGCCCGCGTTGTTTATAAAGTGGCGCAGCAGATATTTTTTCCTGATAAATGATTTCACGAAGGCTGAAAAACTTTTTATGTCATTGGGAACGCGCAGGTCCATTTTCTTCCAAAAAAAGTTTTTGGAAGAACTACCCGAAACCGGCTTAAGGCATGACGCCGCCACGGTATATCCGTTATTAAGGTATATTTCACAAAGGCTTCTTCCTATGCCTGAATCGCACCCTGTGATTACAACAAGCTGTTTTCCCATATTCACCCCCTGCATTATTAATTGTACATCATGTAACGGAAAAAACAAATTTGATAAGCGGATGGTTGAAAGGGTGGATGCTTATAAGGCCGGCAAGGGCGAAAGATAAGGCAATGGTTCCGCTATAGCGTAATTGCTTAATCCGCTAAATCGCTATGTTTATACAACGGTAAGGCAGGCCATTATTTCAGTGTGGTAAGTCTGGGCAAACTGGTCCAAGGGCGTCATCTCGTCAAGGCGGTAATGCGATTTTAAATCCGCTATGTCGCGGGCAAAACTTGCGGGATTACACGAAATGTAAACAAGCTTTGGTATTTTTGCGGCTTTAAGCGCGCTTATAACGCGGGGATGCATGCCGGAGCGCGGCGGGTCAATTACAGCCGCGTCAAATACTTTTTCTTCAAGAATCCTTTCAATGTTGTCTTCCACTTTGCCTGTGATTATGTTCACGCGCGGTATCTTATTCCATTTTACTATTTCACGCAGGTTCTGCGCGGCGTCCCTGTCCGCTTCCACAACCGTTATATCCCTGAACTTTTTATGCGACGGAAGGGTAAGAGCTCCCACTCCGCCGTACAGGTCAAGGACAGAAGCCCTGTCCTGTATCTTTGAACCGGCGAACTGTGCCATCTTTTCCATCATAACCGCGTTTACCTGAAAAAACGCGCTGTTGTTAAGTTTGAATGAAACCCCCGCGGCGGTCTCAATAATTGAAGGCCTGCCGTAAAGTATATGTTCCTTCGTGCCGAAGACATCGGATGTTTCTTCCATATTATAATTAACAAGTATGCCGGCAATGCCGGGCTGCGCCTGAACCGCCTGCGCCGCGCGCGTTATGAACTGTTTTGGCTCTTTGCCGTTTACCACAAAGGTGATAAGCGCGTCGCCGCGGCTGTTTATCCTTATCGTCACATGGCGCAGGTAGCCTTTGTGCTTTGAAGGGCTGTATACCGAAGCGCCGTGCGGGTTTTCATTTATGGAATCCGTGATTATCCGGGCAAGCAGGTTTATTTTGGGATGCAATAATAAACACTCCTTAATACCTATAACTTCGTGGCTGCGCGCGCGGTAAAATCCAAGTTTGATTTTACTGCCCTCTGCTATGGGCCTGTATTCAGCCCTGTTGCGGTAATGTAACGGCGTTTCGTATCTTATAAGCGGCTTCATGGGCGGTTTTTTTATACCTGCGGTCTCTTCCATTACAGAACGTATAATCTCTGTTTTAAAATCAGCCTGCGTTTCATACGGCATATTCATAAAATCGCATCCGCCGCACTCCCCAAAATAGGGGCAGGCGGGTTTTGAATAATAAGGGGACTGTGTTATGACATTTTTTACGCGCGCCTGTATAACCCTGTTATTTTCCTCCGTAATCACGGCTTTGACAGTGCTTTTTGGAAGGGCGTAGGGGATATAAACCGTGCTGTTTTCAAAACGCGCCATGCCGTCGCCGCCATAGGCAAAATTTTCAATTGTGACCGTAATCTCCCTGCCTGCGGAGGTTTTAATTACAGGTTCCGGCCTGTTATTGCGCGTGTTAAAGTGTTTCTTATCCGTGTAGCCGCGTTTGTTTTTCATGCCAATATGATACAGTAAGCGGGGAAAAGTTAAAAGGCATATTTACATGTTTAATATTATATAAAGCCTGAATTTTAAGCAAAAAGTGGAAAAGCAATTAAGCTATAACGTAATCATAAAATACAGCCCTGACTTCGCTTTTGCTTAATTGCTTATAGCTTAAATCTGTGTTTCCCTGTTTTGTTACAACATTATGGCAATTAGAATAAAAAAATGTTATTATTACACTCTATAAATTAAAGAAAGAGGTTATTAATATGCTTCAGGTAAACAACTTGACTTTGGAATTTGGCGACCAGATGATTTTAGACGACGTGACCTTTAACATTCACAGCGGCGAGCGTATAGGCCTTGTGGGGCGAAACGGATCCGGCAAGACCACGCTTTTCCGCCTGATAACAGGGGAGATGAAACCGGATGAAGGCACTCTTTCATTGCCCAAGAATTACACAATAGGATATTTAAAACAGCATCTGAATTTTACCCAGCCTACTGTTTTAATGGAAGCCTGCCTTGGTTTAAACGAAGAGGAAAAAGACCAGGTCTGGAAAGCGGAAAAGATGCTGTCAGGCCTTGGTTTTAATGAGGATGACCAGCTGAAATCTCCGGATAATTTTTCGGGCGGTTTTCAGGTCAGGTTAAACCTTGCAAAAGTCCTGCTTTCAGAGCCGCACCTTCTGCTTCTGGACGAACCCACCAACTACCTTGACATTATTTCAATACGCTGGCTGGCAAAGTTCCTGCAGCGCAGGGAAAACGAGCTTATGATAATAACGCACGACAGGGAGTTTATGGATTCCGTCACCACGCATACAATGGCTATACACAGGCACAAGATAAAAAAAATAGAGGGCCCGACGGAAAAACTTTTCAGCCAGATAGCGGCCGAAGAAGAGGTATACGAACTTACCCGCATGAAGGAAGAAAAGATAAGGAAGGAAGCGGAGGATTTTATAAACCGTTTCCGCGCACAGGCCACCCGCGCTTCAATGGTGCAGTCAAGAATCAAGGCCCTTGACAAGATGGAAAAAAAGGACGAACTGGCCAAAATTCAGGAGCTTGGCTTTAAGTTTAACTATAAAAATTTTGAAGCCAAGATGCCCTTAAGGGTCAAAAACCTTTCGTTTGGATACACAGAAGACAGGACTCTTATAGAGGACCTTTCAATTGACGTTGATAAGAAAGACAGGATCTGCGTAATAGGAAAAAACGGGAAAGGAAAATCAACATTATTGCGCCTTCTGGCAGGGGAACTGGAGCCAAAAGAAGGGACCATAAAAATGCATCCCGAAGCTTCCATGGGGTATTTTGGGCAGACCAACATAGAAAGGCTTGATACGTCCCTTACAATCGAAAAAGAACTGTCCAAGGTAAGGCCGGATTTAAAATACAGCGAAGTAAGAAAAGTGTGCGGCGCAATGATGTTTTCAGGGGACCTTGCGTTAAAGCAGATATCGGTTTTATCCGGAGGCGAAAAAAGCCGCGTGTCGCTGGGAAAAATACTTTTAAACCCGGCCAATATACTGCTTCTTGACGAGCCGACAAACCACCTTGACATAGAATCGTGCGATTCAATGATAGTGGCGCTTGATAATTTTGACGGCGCGGTTATTATAGTAACCCACAGCGAACTGTTTTTACACCACCTTGCCAACAGGCTTATTGTCTTTAACAGGGATAAGGTTTCTGTTTTTGAAGGCACATACCAGGAATTCCTTGATAAGGAAGGGTGGGAAGAAGACGAAAAGAAACCCAAAAAGCAGAAAGCCGCAAAGGAAACCGCCAGGCAGAAGAGCAATAAAGAAGAGCTTGAAAAACAGCACAAAAGGATAGCGGCAAAAATAGCGGAAGCGGAAAAGAAAATTGACAAAGATGAGGAATTTATGGAAGCGCTTAACATAAAACTTGCCGATGCTTATACAAACGGCGAAAAAGACATAATTCAGCAGTTAAAAGCCGAATATGACGAATTCCGTAAAGGCCTGGACAGCGGTTATAAAGAGCTTGAAATAATGATTGAAGAGATGGATAAGATAACGGCAAAACTGAAGGCGGAAGAACAGGCATAGTGTTTTTAGGTTTTTTTCATTGGTAGACGCGGGTCTTTAGCCCGCGGTAGTTGGTTTGTTTTGGTATTGGAATTGGTAGGCGCACCCTTTAGGGTGCGGTAGTTGATTTAGATTTTGTTTCTGTCCATCTGTCCCTCTGTGCATCCGTCCCTCCGCCTTACAGGGATTGGGTATATTTTTTCAGCGCGCGCCGTAAATTGGTGTGCTTGAATCCAATTAAGTTTGAAATCAGCAGGTATGTTAATTCATTGGCAGTCTTAAACTCCCGGCACATCCACATATGCCGACGAAGCATTAAATCGCCCCTGCAGCAAAAATAGTGTGTTTGCGCGGCACGCACTGAAAAAACACACCCAACCCCTGTACGTAGTCATCTAATCTTCGAATTTCGAATTCTCGATGTTTGTCGTTGCTTCCTTTCCTCCGGGCATTAACCTGTAGATTTTGTGCTATAATAACTTAAAGAACAAATCAAACATCCGGAGGCTGCCATGCCTGAAGAAAAAAACGGGGTATATTTCAGGAAGTGGGGGGTAAAAAAACCCAAAGCTGTCATAATTGCTGTCCACGGAATGGGGGCGCATACTGACAGGTGGAAATTTTTAGCCGAATTCATGAATACCAAAAAAATCGCTGTTTACGCTGTTGAACTTAAAGGATACGGCGTTCTTGCGCAGGAACCGGGTTATGCGGAATCTTTCAGGGTGTATTACAGGGATATTGCGGCTTTAAAGGCGATGGCAATAAGCGAAAATCCAAACGCGCCTGTTTTCATAATCGGGGAATCAATGGGCGGGCTTATAACGCATATGAACCTTATTGAATACGACGGCAATTACAGCGGAGTAATTGAAGTTTCCCCCGCTTTTATGGACAACATGAAGATGAGCCTTGGCTACAGATTAAATATTTTCTTAAACTCCATAATAAATCCCAAAAGGCCGTTTGCAATGCCGTTTAAAAGCGAAGAACTGACGCACGATAAAGCGGTTTTAAAATGGCTTGCCAAAGAGAAAAAAGAACACCGCTTTGCCGCGGCCGGCCCGCTTAAGGAGATACTGTTTAAACAGATAAAGGCCGGGTTTGCAACCGGAAGCATCAGAATACCCGCGCTGTTTTTAATAGCGGATCAGGATTACCTTATAAACACAAAATCAATGGAAAACATATTTGGTAAAGTAAAATCCGAAAAACGCCTGATTAAATATGAAAATACTTTTCACGCGCTTTCAATAGAAAAAGACAGAAATAAGATTTTCGCGGATATACATAAGTGGATGACGGAAACCATAAAAAAAGGCGGCGGGATTCAGAACACCAAGTGGAAAAAATAATGGTTTTGGGGGAAATATGGAAAATAACCTGATAGGCAATGATGCCAAACCTGTTTTTGGATTTCATAAAGGTCCGATAGAAAATCTTAATATTAACCAATATGTGCTGCCCGGAAAATTTAAAATGACTGCCGCGGGCAGAAAAATAATGAAAGTATTCCGCCTTAAAAGGTGGCTGTTTACCGGAATATACAGCAAAGATTTTATTTTTGGCATGGCAATTGTCCACGCCGGATATTTATCCGAATTATTTCTGTATGTTTTTGACAGAAAAGATAAAAGCTTAAAACAGTTTGATTTTCTTGTGCCGTTTGCGCTTAATACAAACTTTACCGGAAGCGCGGCTGACGGGAGTTTTACATTTAAAAATTCAGGGGCTGACGCGCAGGTGATTCTTTCGCCAAAACAAGCGGCAATTAAATGTGAAATCCATAAAAAACTTAAAATTGATATTATATTCACGCGCCTTGCCGACAGTTTAAACCTTGTAACAATGGACGGCAACAACGGTTTTAATTATACAATGAAAGAATGCGGAATGAAGGCGAAGGGGATTATAAATATTGACGCGAAAGAATTCGCGATAAAAAAACCAATACCCGCGGGCAGCATGGATTTTTCATATGGCGTTCTAAAAAGGCACACTGTCTGGGACTGGGCGTCAGGATGCGGGACAGACACAAAAGGGAATAATATCAGCTTTAACTTTTCGCGCGGCATAAATAAAAACGGACATTCTGAAAACGCGTTCTGGATTAACGGCAGGCGGTTTGACGCGGGAATTACAGAGTTCTGCTATGATGATAAAGATATGATGAAAGAGTGGGAAGTGAAAAATAAAAATGTCAATATCACATTTGTTCCCGAAGGCAAAAGGGCGGCAAACATATCAAATCCGTTAATCGCAAGCGTTTATACCCAGCCGTTCGGCACGTTTAAAGGATATATAAAAGACAAAAAAAAGAAATATATAATAAAGGAAGTTTACGGCGTAACGGAAAAACACGAAGCGAAATGGTGAAAAGATAGCGAATTAAGCTATAGGCAGATAAGCATAAGCGAAAGATGAAACTTAGCGGGTTAAGCTTTAGGCAGATAAGCTATAGCGAGACATCGTAATAATCCTTCGCTATAGCTTAATTGCTTAATCTGCTAAGGTGCTATGTTTATTTATTTCCCTTTCCGCTACCACATTTACCCCTGTACCCAGCGCGTTTTCAAGAACAATCTGATTGATTTTTACAGGTGCGGTTATTTTTATTGCCCTTAACGCATCGGCAAGCTCTTTTATTTTATCTTTTGGTATGGGGGATTCTGTCCAGACAGGGCATAAAGGCAGTTCGCCTTCTATTACTTCCACGGTTGTGGTAAGCGTGCGGCGCGGGTCAGAAAGCTCTGCTTTCACATAATCAATTCCAAGTTTACAGTTATTGCCGGTGATTTCTGTTATAACGCCGCTGCCGTCAAGCGTTGTTGTAATTTCGCACCCTTTGGGGCATCTTATACAGATGAATTTTTTTGTCATAGTGCCCTCACTTTAAGGGCGCCGGATATACCTGCGGTTTTTTCCATGAAAAGTTCCGGGTTTATTTTAAGCGTTATCATTTCTGCGGGGCGCGCGTATTTTTCCCTGAAAGCAAGCACCACATTATCACCGTCAGTAAGTTCAATTTTAACAGGGGAAGGGAAATCTTTTGTGACCCTAAGTTCAATTAAAACCTGATTACCTGATAATTGTTTATTTATTGCCTGCGGCACAACCGTCCTTACGTTTTCGCCTGGTAAAATTTTAATGGTATCTGCCGGTGAAATTGTATTCCCGGAGGCAAACAGCGCGGCGTTTCTGCCCGCGGTAAACCCGGCTTCAGAGACATAATCAACAAGGTCGTATATTGTGACAGCATTGCCCGCTGCAAAAATTCCCGGTATATTCGTCGCCATCTTTTCATCAACTTCAGGCCCGCCTGTAAGCGGGTCAAGTATCACGCCCGCTTTTTTTGAAAGCTCGTTTTCCGGTATTAAGCCCACGGATAAAAGCACGCTGTCGCATGGAATAATCTGTTCTGTCCCCGGAATCTGCTTTAAACTTTCATCAACTTTTAAGGTTTCCACGGATTCAACCCTGTTATTCCCGTTAATTGTTTTAATGGTGGTGGAAAGTTCCAGGGGGATATTAAAATCCTGCAGGCACTGAACGTAATTTCTGCGCAGTCCCGTCAGATAAGGCATAAGCTCCACAACTTTAATCACATTTGCCCCTTCAAGCGTAAGCCGCCTTGCCATTATCATGCCTATATCGCCGGAGCCAAGTATAACAAAGTTTTTTCCGGGCATTAAGTTTTCAATGTTAACCATTCTTTGGACCATGCCAGCAGTAAAAACGCCGGCCGGTCTTGTGCCGGGAATTCTTATCTGGCTGCGCGTGCGCTCCCTGCAGCCCATGGCCAATACTATCGCGCCTGCCTGAAACTCCATAAAGCCGTTTTTGCTGGTGGCGTAAATGCTGCGGTTTGGCGTTATGTCAATTACCATTGTGTCAAACAGCATCTCTATTTCAACTTCCCGCGCCTGAGTTATGAAATTATGCGCGTAAGAAGGGCCGGGCAGGTCCTTTTTGAATATTACGGAACCGAATCCGTTGTGAATGCACTGTGTAAGTATGCCGCCCGGTTCGTTGTTCCTTTCTATTATAAGGACGCGTTGTGCCCCGGTTTTTTTGGCCTCTATGGCGGCGGCAAGCCCCGCGGGCCCTGCGCCGATAATTATTACGTCATAGGTTAAAGCCATTTTGTCCTCCGGAAAGCTAATTCACTGCCTTTGCCTTTTTTTGTGACCTCTGTTTCGTCAATCCCAAGCTCGCGGGCAAGTATCTGTATCACGCGCGGGTAATCAAAGGCGCCCTGGCAGCGGCCTGTGCCAAGCCAGGTCCTGCGTTTTATCCCGTCATACGTGCGCGCGGGGATGGGGGAGTGTATGGCGTCTATTATTTCGCCCTCTGTTACTTCTTCGCAGCGGCACACAATCCTGCCATAAGCGGGGTTCTGTTTAACAAGCGCGGCTTTTTCCTCCATATTCATCCTGTGAAAATGGGGAAAAGGTTTTCTTACGGGGTTCCAGGATTTTTTATCCTTAAAATTTTCTCCGCCTTCTTTCATAAGTTCAACTGCCTTTAACGCTATCGCGGGCGCTGAAGCAAAGCCCGGGGATTCTATTCCGCATATATTAATAAAAGCGTTTATCTCATCAGGCCTTTCAATTATAAAATCCCTGTCGCCGTTTCCCTTTGCACGGATGCCTTCGTACATTGCAATAGCGTTGCGCTCGTCAATTGTAGGGATAAGTTTTTTTGCGCCGGAAATTATTGCGGCCATGCCTGAAGCGGTAGTTGAAGTGTCCTCTTTGCCGGATGCGGGTTCATTGTCAGGTCCTATTAAAATATTGCCGTGGGTGGTGACAGATACAAGTGTGCCTTTGCCAAGTCCGGACGGCACAGGGAATAAGACATTGTTAATCTGAAATTTTGCCGCGTCAAAAACAAGATATCCGCCTTTGCGGGGTATTATTTTAAAACCTTTTCTTATCCCTGCTTTGTGCGCGACTTCATCCGAATAAAGTCCCGCGGCGTTTATTGCCCAGCGGCAGGAAAAATCGCCTTTATTTGTATGAATGCCGGTTATGGTATTATCATTAAAAATAAAACCCGTAAATTCTGTTTCAAATAAATACTCAACGCCGTTTGTTACCGCGTTTTCAGCCGCTGCAAGCACCGCGCCAAAAGGGTCAATGACCATTGCGGTAGGCGCCCAAAGCACGCCGGAAACCAAAGGATTTATAAGCGGTTCTTTTTTTATAAAGTCTTTTCCGCTTATAATCTCCAGACCCGGAATTTTATTTGCCTTTCCGTTTTCAAGCAGTTCATTAAGCACGGGAAGTTCTTCTTCTCCCAATGCCGCTACACAGCTGCCTGTCTTTTTATGCATTATTCCAAGTTCAGGGGCAAGGGTGTGCCATATTTTATTTCCTTCGGCGTTCATTGCGGCTTTAACAGAACCGGGTTTGGGGTCATAACCCGCGTGAATAATGGCGCTGTTGGCGGAAGAAGGGCACATGCCCACATCCGCCTGCTTTTCAACGACAAGCACGGACAGTTCATACCGGGATAAATAGCGCGCGATAAGCGAGCCCACGATACCGGATCCGATTATTATTACGTCATAGTTTGTTTTCATCTGTCCCTTTTATTATGGTTTTATGGGGCAATAAAATTAATTAAACCCAGCCCTTGCTTCTCTCCACAGCTTTTTTCCACTCTGAAAAGTATTTTTCCCGTTTTTCCGGGGCCATCTGCGGTTTCCACTCTTTTGCCGGCGCCCAGTTTTTACGGATTTCATCTTTGTCTTTCCAGAACCCTGCGGCAAGCCCGGCGGCATAAGCCGCGCCAAGCGCGGTGGTTTCCGCGACTTTAGGAAGTATGACATTCACATTTAAAATATCTGCCTGAAACTGCATTAACAGATTGCTTGCGGTCATACCGCCGTCAACTTTTAATGATTTTAAATCTATGCCGGAATCTTTTTCCATGGCTTCAAAAATCTCGCGCGCCTGAAAATCAACCGCTTCCAGAACCGCGCGCGCTATCTGCGCCCTGCCTGTAAAATGCGTAAGGCCTATTATCAATCCTCTTGCGTCGCTGCGCCAGTGCGGCGCGAACAATCCGGAAAAAGCCGGCACAAAATAAACCCCGCCGTTATCTTCAACTGATTCTGCAAGTTTGTTTATTTCCGGAGCCGAAGAAATTATGCCAAGCTTGTCGCGGAACCACTGCACTAAAGAGCCTGCCACGGCAACAGAACCTTCCAGCGCGTAAACCGGCGGTTCGCCTTCTATTAAATATCCCGCTGTGGTAATAAGCCCGTTTGAAGATATTATGGGCTTATTGCCGGTATTTAAAAGAAGAAAGCACCCTGTGCCGTATGTATTCTTTGCGTCGCCTTCTTCGTAACACGCCTGGCCAAAAAGCGCGGCCTGTTGGTCGCCAAGGCACCCGGTGACAGGTATTGATGTTTTAAAAACACCGTCCTTTTTTGTAACGCCGTAAGCTGCCGCGGAAGAAGAAGGGCATATTTTTGGAAGTATTGATTCCGGTACACCCAGCTGATAAAGCATTGATTTGTCCCACTGAAGTGTTTCAATGTTCATAAGCATTGTGCGGCTTGCGTTGGAAACATCGGTGGCATGGACACCGGTTAAGTTCCATATTATCCATGTGTCCATTGTGCCAAATACTGCTGTACCTGCCTTAACAGCGCCGGCGACAGCGGGAATATTATCCATAAGCCATTTTATCTTTGGACCGGAAAAATACGTCGCAAGCGGAAGGCCGGTTGTTTTTTGAAACCTGTACTGGCCGCCGTTTTTGGCAAAGGCATCGCAGATACCCGCTGTCCTTAAGTCCTGCCAGACAATTGCGTTATAAAGCGGTATGCCCGTATTTTTATCCCATATAACCGTGGTTTCCCGCTGGTTGGTAATGCCTATCGCGGCTATTTCTTCGGGTTTTATCGATGATTTTAAAAGCGTCTGTTTAATGCATTCCTGCGTGTTAATCCAAATTTCTAAAGCGTCATGCTCCACATATCCTGCCTGAGGGTATATCTGTTTGTGTTCAATCTGGTGCGACGCGGCGGGTTCGCCGTTTTTGGTAAAAAGGATAAAGCGGGTGCTTGTTGTGCCCTGGTCTATGGCGCCTGTATATTTTTTATCGGACATTTGACCCTCCAAAATAGCTTTAATTAATTATACAAAAGGAGAGGGGATATATAAAGGTAAATAATACGCGCGGATTGGTGAAAAATAGTTTCTGATATTAAAGCGGGAGCGGCGAAGTGTAAAAATTCTAATTACAATTTGTTCAGTTGAATGAACAAATTGTTGACTGTGTAAACGAGGTTCTTTGATTATAAAGATGACTATTTTTTAAATGTTTTAATATCACAAAAAATTGGCAAAAATACAACTTGACGGATGTATATATTTTGTGATATTTTTACATAACTTAGAGATAGAATTAATTTTGGGACAATCATTTAGTTGACTAAAATTTCTTAGTGGGGAGGGGATATATGGACTGAACCCCTCCGACTGGACACTTGGATTAGAGCGAATTAGCCTGATCCTGTAGTGCCTCAAACTCTACCGGCGGAATATATCCAATAGACGAATGTAATCTTTTCTTATTATACACCTCCTCTATGAAGAATGGAACCCGTTCTAAGACGTCGTCTATGGTTTTGTAGTCCCACATATAAACCTCTTCAGCTTTGATTGTTTTCATAAAACTCTCGGCCTGCGCGTTGTCGTATGGGTTGCCTTTATTCGACATGCTGATTACAAATTCTTTTTCTTTAAGAATTTTTACATAGTCATCGCAGGCGTATTGCACGCCACGGTCCGAATGATGAACAACACCAGCACTTGGTCTGCGCCGGTCTATGGCCATCTCTAAAGCGCCTATTGCCAGTTCGGCATCAAGATATAGTGATATGTTATAGCCAATAACTTTCCGCGAAAAAGCATCGAGCACCACTGCCAAATAAACAAAGCCATACATAATTCGGATATAAGTTATATCAGATCTCCACAGCTGGTTAATTGCCGTTAAAACCATGCCGTTTGCAAGATTCGGATATATCCTGAACCGGTGATTTGAATCTGTCGTCTTAATCCATTTACGCTTGTAAACCACTAAAAGCGAGCTTTCACGCATGAGTTTAAGCACTTTTTTGTGATTTACAATTACGCCTTCGCGATGCAGTTGTCTTGTAACCCTTCTGTACCCGTAACCCGCAAATTCAAGAACGATGCGCTCAATCATATCTATTAAATCGCAGTTTGCTTTTACTTCCAGGTGAGGTTTTTCTTTGGTCTTATAGTAATAACTGCTGCGGCTTAAACCTGTCATTTGGCACCACTGCTTGACTTCGCCTCGTCGTCACGTAATCGAACTTGCCCACTGAATAAATTTTCGCTTTTTTTTGGTGATTTGGCCAAGTGCTGGCATGCAGATTTTAAAAAGTCATTATCCATCGTCATCTGTCCTAACTTGCGTTCAAGCTCTCTGACTCGTTCTTTCAGACCTTCTACTTCTTCCGGTTCGTTGCCGTATTTACCTTTGGCATATTGCTGCTTCCAATTCTGAAGCAAGCCGCTTGATATCCCATATTTTCTGACTATCTGTGTCGGCGTGCTTATCTTGGCTAATAGTTCCTCTACAACCTGTCTTCTAAACTCACGTTCAAACTTTCTCTTTGGTCTCATAATTGATCTCCTTTTCCTTTTCAGGTCAGGCTATCATTTACTCTAACACATGTGTCCAGTTCCTGGGGTGCAGTCCATAGAAACATTTCTTCTGGAGAGACTCGCAGAGGCATCAATCATTTGACATGGAAGGCCGTAAATGACGAAGGAAAAAAAGTTGCAAATGGTGTCTATTTGCTTAGAATTATTGCCGAGGATGCCTCTGTTACTAAGAAAATTGCTGTTATTAAGTAGTTAGTTGACAATAAAACATTACATAGTATAATTTGGATAAGGGAGCAGGAGAGAGGTATAAGATGAAAAAATTATTAATTATAATTTCTATAGTAATATTGATTAATAGTTGTGTTACAAAGAGAGACGCTACAACTTCGCCGGCTATAATTCCGACTAATACTCCTACAGATATACCCACATATTCTGGTTTGCCTGCTGATATAACTGCCCAAATAACCAAAACGTGTATTACAGTTGATACGTGTATTGCTGGTGGTTCTGCCACTGCTTCCGTTGCTGAAGATAATGATGGAAATATTTGGGTCACGGAAATGACTGGATGCGGCTTATTAGCTAAATACGACTCTTTAGGCAACTCGATTTATTCAAGAACTGCAGATCCAATATCTGGATTAACTTCTGACAAGGCAAATAATTGGATTTGGCAATTACCAGAAAACGCATATTCAACTGTTGCATACATGAGAGCTTATCATACAGATTATTTAGGGCCGGATAGCGTAACATACGTACAGGCTAATTTTTCTATATCCAAGGAAGCAAATTCTGCTTTTTATAGTTTGGGTTATGACGGACAAAATTTGTATACATTAAAAAATGTTTTTACGGACAGTTCATGGTATGTATACAAATACTCAACATTGGGAACTGAATTATCAAGTTTTCAAGTTGATGCTCCAATTGAGGGAGGGCAGTATTGGGGTATATCATACGGTGATGGATATATTTGGCTTTCATCACGAAATAGTCCGGGGGACAAATATTATTTATATAAAATGACGACTGCAGGAACCTTAATTAATGTGTTTAGTTTTGATGACAAATGTCTTGGAATTCAGTGGGTAGCTTCTAACACATTCTGGTTTGCTGCCGGCGATGAGATTTGCAGAATAAATTTCTAGCAGAGTGCTGGAAAATTTACTGATTCAGTCTTAAAATTCCTTTGCTGCCTGATTTTTTTAAGATCTCCGGTTCTTTAATGATTGCTTCACCTTAACTTTTTTCTTATTTCTTTTACATAACCTTGCTTTTCTTCGACACGTATCATTGACCCCCGTATTGTTTTTGTTACTATATCACAGAAGTTTTTTAGAGTTTTTTAGCACCTTTCCGATGAAAAGCGGCAAGTTAAAATTTATTTCAAAAGCCCGCAGTATAAGTTAAAATAAATAATATCAATCCGGATTTTTAGCGTAAATTTATATTATGAGGTGTTATTGGATGAATAAAAATTTGCTTATTGTTTTTGTGTTATTGTTATGTGGGTGTAATGCAAAAAATAAAGTTGTGCCAATGGAGCGTATAAGCACGGGATTGCCGGCGTATACAAATAACGACTGCGGTGGCCAAAGGCCCGCGGCTTTTGCCAATAACACAAATTACGGCGATTCGTGGCGCGCCTGTTTTTCGCCTTCCAAAAATTCGCCGGCGTGGTTGGCTTATGATATGTCCGGTGTATCCCCTGAAAAACGTAAAAATGTAATTGTGGTGTGGTATAACGAAGACACTTCCGCGTATGATCACACGCTTATAACCGCTGTTAAAGACCCCGCGTATAATATTCCAAAGGATTATGTTATAGAAGTAAACAAAGAAAAAGGCGGCGCTGTGCCTAAAGACGGCTGGGTTAAACTGGCAGAGGTAAACAATAACACTTTTCATTCAAGGCAGCACGCGTTAAATATTGAAGGGTATAACTGGATAAGAATGGCGGCAACGGCAAGCGACGGGACGGGCGGCAACTATGACATATCCCTTAACATGGACATTTATAACTCCTCCGGCGGCGCGGGGGACAGCTGGCTGTTTATCGGCGATTCCATAACACAGATGTCCATGCACCACCAGGCTTTTGAAAACAAAAACGGAAAAGGGACGTTTGCAGAACTTATAAATTCCAAAAAACCGGCATACTTTCCAATTCAGGAAAACGCCGGGACAGGGTACATGAAAAGTTCTGACGGCGCGGCGAATATTGAAAAGTGGCTGGAAATGTTTCCGGGAGAATTTGTGGTAATTGCCTACGGCACAAACGACGCGTGGTCGGGAATGGATCCGGATACATTTTATAATAATTACGAGATTATGGTGAAAGCCGTGATAAAAGCAGGCAAGACTGTTATAATCCCGCGTTCCATGCCATATTCATCAACTATAAAAGAAATTCAGGAATTCGGGCCTGAACTGAATAAACAATTTGTAAAGATATTCAAAAAATATCCCAAAGTTTTAAAAGGGCCGGATTTCTGGAAATATTATAAAGAAAATCCATCCATGCTGTCGCAGGACGGCGTTCATCCGTCATGGCCGGAAGGGCTGTTTATGTTCAGGAAGATGTGGGCGGAAGAAGCGGTAAAAATAGCATATTAAGAAATATAGCGATTTAAGCATAAAGCAATTAAGCTATAGCGAAAGATAAGACATAGCGGGTTAAGCAATAGGCAGATAAGCAGAAGCGAAAGATAAAACATAGCAATTTAAGCATAAAGCAATTAAGCTATAGCGAAAGACAAGACATAGCGGGTTAAGCAATAGGCAGATAAGCGAAGCGAAAGATAATAATAGCATGTTAAGCAAAAAGCAATTAAGCTATAGCGAAAGATAAGACATAGCGGGTTAAGCAATAGGCGGATAAGCTATAGCGAGACATCGTAATAATTCTTCGCTCATGCTTATCTGCTTAATTTGTTAAAGTGTTAGTTTTCCTGTTGAAAGTCAGCGAAGTGTAGAGATTCGTCAGGTTTTATGACAGGATGGTTTTTAGGTTGTGCTCGCCCTCTAAGAGGGTTAAAATTAAAGAAAAAGGAGCACGACATGGAAAATACAAAACA
>Ga0209717_1000613_pt1 | contig 42904 bp, 32 predicted proteins | sample AD_UKC048_MetaG_FD_184418 | JGI IMG/M metagenome (GOLD analysis project Ga0209717, IMG submission 184418) | Active sludge microbial communities of municipal wastewater-treating anaerobic digesters from USA - AD_UKC048_MetaG (SPAdes) (version 2) | ecosystem: Engineered > Bioreactor > Anaerobic >...
AAAAAGCGCAAAATGTGTGGATAACTGAGCTTTTTCAGGGTTCATGTTGAGAATATTTGAAAAAATTGTGGATAACTACAAAGTAGATCCTGGAAAGCTGGACTCTTTGGTATTACGCAAAGGTCTTTACAAGAGCCTCCACGGCCAGTCGGTCTACACCGCCGCCGAACTGAACGCCCAGGGCGTTTCCGGACCCCTCTACATCACCGGCCTGGCCTTCTGGGTGAACACCCCGCCGGACTATGTCCTGCCGGATTTCCGCATCCGCCTCAAACACACCACCGACGCCAACGTGGCCAACTGGCAGGGCGCCACGGACATGGTGACCGTCTTCAGCGCGGACAACTACCTGCCCACCGCAGGAGGCTGGGACATGCTCACCTTCCAAACCCCCTTCCTCTGGAACGGCAGCCAGAACATCGTGGTGGACACCGCCTTCAACCTCACCGAGGAATGGACCCAGTCCGGCACGGTGCGCTACAGCTCCGTTGCCAGCGGCTACCGCTGCGCGAGGGATGACTACAGCGACCAGACCAACGTCTTCTCCGGCACCTACACCAGCGCCAACCGCCCCAACCTGAAGCTGGCCCTGCTTCCCTTCCAGACCGGCCCGGAGATCGCGGTGGACCCCCTCAGCCTGGACTTCGGCGAGGTGGAGCTGGGCTCCGGCAGCGTGCAGCAATTCAGCATCACCAACAGCGGCGATGCCCTCCTCTCCGGCAGCATCACCGCCCCCACCGGCTACACGGTGGGCGAAGCGGCGGCGCGGAAGGCCTCCGGCGAAGCCAGGCCGGGCGGCCGGGAGCGGGAGGCGGCCCAGCGCAACACCCTGAACTTCTCCATCCCCGCCGGCACGGCCTCCGCCTTCACCCTCGCCTTCACACCCACCGCCGCGCAGGACTATCCCGGCAATCTGGTGATCAACAGCAACGCCTCCGGCGAGGCCAACCTCCAGATCCCCGTGAACGGCACCGGGATCAGCCTCAGCCTGGACACCCCCGCGCTGAGCATCAGCAGAATCGGCGGCAACGCCGTCCTCAGCTGGCCGCCGGTCTCCAACGCCACCGCCTACCAGGTCTGGAGCGCCTCCGACCCCTACGGCGCCTTCACCCTGCTCACCCCCACGGCCATCACCACGCCCGGCTACACCGACACCCGCGGCCTCTCCCGGGCCTTCTATAAAGTTGTGGCGCTGCGCGACTGAACCAGCAACTCCCAGCTTCCAGGGGCGGATCCTTCCGCCCCTTTTTTTCCGCCGCCCAAATCCCTAAACCACTGCCCTGAAAAAAAATCCTTGACAGACAAGGCTTTTGCCAATATCTGTCCCAAATACCCAACTGGCTCTGATGGAATGAGTTGGCTAACGGACCGGAGCTCCGGCCCGATGCCCCACGTGGTTCCCGTGTTCATCGATCCCAGTCTCCTTAACGATAGTGTGAATGACCGCCCCCAAAGCCGGGGGCGGTTATTTTTTTCTTGACATATCTTCTCTGTTTTCCACAACATCAACCGAATTTGTTTTTCCCTCTGGCGAGGTTCTTTGGCTTTACCCCGCTGGAACAGGGCAAAATGCCAAGAGGAGTAAAAAAAAGATGAAGAGTTTGAGTTTGGTGCTTGTTTTGGCCTTGGCAGCAATGGGCATAAACGCGGCTGTTTACACGATTGGAGCAGGAACTGACGGCTTTAACAAAGCCCCGGTCGACGGTAACTACGAATATGGCTGGAGCAGGATGATCTATACCGCTGCGGAGATCAGCTCCGCCGGTCTGGATAGTGCCTCACACATTGCCGGAATCGGTTTCCAGCTTTACACTCCCATGAGCAACTATATTTTTGCCAATCAACGGATCTTCCTCCGCCACACGAATATGTCAGCCTATACAGGCAATGTGGGGCCTGATAGCACCGGGTTCAGCCTGGTCTTTGCCGGGGAAGTCGCCCTCCAGGATGGAGACTGGCAGCAGCTGGCCTTCACAACGCCTTTTCAATGGAACGGCAGCCAGAATATCGAGATCCTCTGGAAAAATCTGGGGGGGGGCCAGCATATTCCCGCACCTTTGTTCAGATTCACATCTACAGCTACAGAGTTGAAGCTCGCCTACGCCGGAGCGAACGGAGCTTTCCCCACTTCAAGTGTGGAGGCAAACCACCGGAGGCCCAATCTGCAACTGATCACGCCCATGTTCCCTGAGCCGGCTGTGGCAGCTTATCCAGTCAACGGAGGTTATGCTCTGCCTAATTCCCGCTTGATCTGGAGGAGCGGAGGCGGCTGCCCGACCTCATATGACGTGTATTTTGGCACGGTTGATCCGCCGTCGTTGGTGAGTTCGGCGCAAGCATACGCCTGGTATCAGCCGGAACTGGCAGCCGGAGAGACTTACCATTGGCAGATAGTTCCCTCCAATCCCAGCGGCAGTCCGGCTAGCGTTCCGCTGTGGAGTTTCCGGGTGCCGGAGGATGGTCAGTTGGCCGAGAGTTTTGAGTCCTGGCCACCGGTTGGCTGGATGAATCCTGGAGGATGGGGCAGCCAGACGTTCTATCCCCATCACGGCAGCCTATGCGCTTCGGTTTCAGCCGGAACCGCGGGGAACCTGCTGGGCACGCCCCTGCTGCAACTGACCATCTGCTCCACTTTGGAGTTCATGGCTCTGAGCCCGTCTGCACAAGGCAGCGCGGGGTTCAGGATAAAAAGATCAACCGACGGCACCAACTGGATCGAGGTGGCAACCTTGCCGGCCATCAGCGCCGCCAACGTCTGGCAGCGCTATGAGGTGGACCTGGCTGACCTGGCGGGGCAGAGCTGCCATCTGGGGATAGAGGCTTATAACGCCGGGGGAGCGAGCAATCCTTTTGTCTTTCTGGACCAGGTGGTGGGGCCGCGTCCCGTGGGGGTGTATCCATCGCCGGAAGTGAGCATCAGCCTCCAGGGGTCTGAAGTTCTGCTGAGTTGGGAGGTTTTGGCCGGGGCCACCGGCTATCGGGTCTTTGCCGCGGACAGCCCGGATTCCTTTGGGGATGAGCCGCTGGCGGAGCTTGGGGCTGGCGCAACGGAATACGCCGTTTTCGCCGGGTCGGGGCGGTTTTTCCGGGTGACGGCCCGCTATTGAGCGTGGCCCTGCGATTGATCCGGGGGCGGGGGCAGTCCGCGCGAAGCATTTGCGCTAAAGCGGCGGGGAGGCGAAATATTCCTTGACAGCCAGGCGGGCGGCAAAGACAAGGGGTGGGGACGCCAGGCCCGCGGCTGGGGGGTGGGTTCAGGCCTTGCGGCAGGTCCGGAGGCCGCCGGGCCGCCTGGTTTTCCCCAATTTTGGCAGAGGAGCGAAAGGATGAGATCCACGGTGACGTGTGTGGCGCTGTTGGCGGCGCTGAGCTTGGTTTGGGCGGATCCGGCCTGGCCGCGGGAGGCGGTGGCGCGCGAGGGGCAGAGCCTGCTTTACGAAGGGGCGTCGGGGCGGGAACCGGGCGGCGGCGTGGTTTTGGCCTGGGCGCAGTCCTGGCAGGGCGAGAATTGCCTGCTGGTGAACAAGCTGGGCTCCGGTGGAGCGGAACTCTGGCCGGAGCCGGTGCTGGTGAAGGGCGGGCAGGACATCAAGAGCGGGGTGAAGCTGGCCGGAACCGCCGACGGCGGCCATTTCCTGTCCTGGCTGGAGGACACCCATCCCGGCCGCCAGCGGCTGAGGGCGCAGAAGCTGGGCGCGGACGGCGCTTTGCTGTGGAACCAGGAGGGGGTTTTGGTCTGCGAGGCTTTTTACAGCACGCCCGAGTGGCTGGTGGCGCCCAATCCGGAGGGGGGAGCCTGCCTCTTCGTGAACGCCTATCCCGGCTACGGCAACACTTCCCAGGCCTTTGGCTGCAACCTGAACGCCCAGGGCAGCGACGTCTGGGGCGCGAACCCGCCCACCATCACGCACAACGGCTACACGGTGCTGAACTCCCTGCTGGCCACCCCCGGCCACAATGGCCTGCTGCTGCTTTACCGGATCCTGGAAGGCCAGGGCGTCACCAACGTTTTCCGGCATTACAGCCCGGAGGGCGTGAACGATTGGGAGCTTTACTGCCAGCCCCAGCCCGGGGAATTTGGCGAACACCAGCTGCTGCCAGCCGGGCCGGACAAGGTGCTGGACCTGGCCCTGGCGGCGGAGGCCGACACGCGGATAAACATCCGCGCCCTATCTCTGAACACGGGCCAGTGGATCCCTGAAGAAGCTTCCGCCCTGGTGGTCAATCCCCTGCCGGCGGCGTCAGATTCGCGCTTCCAGGCCCTGCTCCGTCCGGACACCGGCACCCTCGCGATCCTGAGCGCCACCCGGCAGAACGAGGTATCAGTCCTCCGCGAGTTTCTGCTGGACGAAGGGCTGGCTCCCACCCTCAACCGCCATATATTCAGCACAGCGGACGCAGTGGACGACCTGGGCCAAAGCGCCGACGAGAGGGGAACGCTCCACTGCGCCTGGACGGAACAGGCTGGCTACGGCTGCGCCAGAGTTCTGAAGGCGCAGCTGCTGAACCTCGCGAACGGAGCCCTGATCTGGCCGGTGGGCGGCCTCACCCTCAGTCCGGCGCTGGAGGAAAGGTCCGGGGCCGGGATCCTGGCCACTGAGGCAGGGCTGCTGGCCATTTTTGCCGAAACCGGGAGCGAGACCACCAGCCTGAAACGCAGAGCATTCAACCGGGCCGGGGAGCGGCTGCTCACGCCTCCGCAGGAAATCTGCGCCACCGTCTGGAACGGCCACGCCTGGCCCTCCAGCTGCCTGAAGGTGGGAAACCACAGCGTGATCATCCATTCCGACAGCCGGAGCAGCACGGATCAACGCTATTATTACCAGCAACTTGACGCTTTGGGCCAGTTGGAACTGGAGCCCGGAGGCAGGCTGATCTGCTCCGGCGACGCCATGACAACGTGGCTGGACGCGCGGCCCCTGGGAGACACCGGTTTCACTGTGATCTATAAAAATGACGGACTGTATCTGCAAAACCATGACCTGTCCGGCCACGCCCTCTTCCCGGGCGGCGGCATCCTACTGGGCTTCCCAGCCTCCAACCGGGCCAGAATGGCTGTGTGCGAGGGAGACATTTACGTTGTTTGGACAGAACAGGACAATGGCGTTTACCGCGTGAAAGGCCAGCGGATCAGCGGCGGAGAGCTGATGTGGGGAACGGCGGGAGTGGTTTTGGCGGACGATCTGAGCCAGGCCCCGCGCGACTTGGGAGCGCCGGAGGGAAGGTATTTCACCTGGGCGGTGCGGAGCCAGCCCGGAACTTATCAGATCCGGGGCAAAAGGCTGGACGCCAACGGCCTGGAGCTGCCCGGCTGGAGTTCCGGGAGCAATCTGATCTTCAGCACCAGCGAGCTGAACGATCTGCTGGTGGCGGACGTGGCCCTCAGCGGAGCGGACCTGCTGATCTTCGCGGGAAGCTTCGCGTTGGAAAACTTTTACGCCCAAAGGGTGAACAGCGGGGGAGAATTGCCTTGGGGCGAGGCCGGAAGGCTGATCCACGCGGCACCTCACATGTACATGGGCTGCCTGGCTGAGGCCAGCGGAGTTTCGGTGGGCTATGGTTTTTTCGCCAACGGCAACCGGGGCGCCCGGCTGCAAACCGTGGACCCCGGCGGCAACCTGCTCTATCCAGAACCAGGGCTGCTGCTGGATGGCAACGACCTGCTGGCAGCGGGCTCCATGGACCTGGGCAGATTCGCGGACGGCGGGCTGCTGGTGGCCTGGAGCGGCAATTACAACCCGGATAACGATGACAACCTGGACCTCTGGTACCGCCGGCTGGAGCCCGGAGAACAGACCGGAGGCAAGCCGCTGCTGCTGGCCGGCGGGCCTTTCCGCCAGAACGCCCCCCTGATCGCCGGCTCCGGAGAAAACGACCTGACCCTCTGCTGGGCGGACGCCCGGGCCGGAGGCTCCTCGGTCCAGCCTCTCTGGGGAATCTACGCGCAGCAGTTTTCCGGCGGCGGCTCACCCACTCCACCGGAGCCGGATCTTCCCGGAGCGCTTGTGGTTAAGGCATGTTATCCCAACCCCTTCAGCCGGTCGGTTCAAATCAGCTGGTCCCAGCCCCGGAACCTGCCCGCCCACTGCTCCGTCTATAATATCCGCGGGCAACTCCTGAAACGCTTTCCCGCCGCGGAAGCCCGGGCCGGGGAACATCAGCTGGTCTGGAATGGTGACGATGACCAGGGGCGGGATGTGGGCTCCGGCATCCATCTCATCCGGCTGCAGTGCGGCAGCGAGATCCGGACGCGGAAGGTGCTGAGGCTGTAGGCCCCGGCTGTGGCAAGGCCGGGGGGAACCCCGGGGGAATGGGAATGCCGCAAAGAATAGGTCGCGGAAAAACGCGGAAACAGGGAAAACGGGATCAGAAAAAAGCAGGGGAATGGGAACGACGTGGGAATGGGCCGCGGAAAAACGCGGAAACAGGGAAAACGGGATCAGAAAAAAGCAGGGGAATGGGAATGACGTGGGAATAGGTCACGGAAAAACGCGGAAACAGGGAAAACGGGTTCAGAAAAAAGAAGAAGAATGGGAGTGACGCTGAAGTCGGGCGGCGGGGGAGCAGCGGCTGCGGCAAGGCTGGGCATGCGCATTTCACACGGATTTACGTCTTCACGGATCCAAACATCCATCACCCAGCTTGAAAGCACGTCATTCCGGACGCAGGTGCTTCAGCGCCGGAGTTCCGGAATCCAGGTTTGGCGGGAATAGCCAGTCCCGGTCCCAGGTCAAGGCGGGGTCGATACAGACGCAGTCTGCATCGACACCCTCTGAGGGCATTACCCGGAAGGGCTGGATTCCGGGACCCCGGGGGTTGAAACCCCCACCCCGGAATGGCAATTCGGGGCGGAGTGGGGGATGTGCCAACAGGGCATTACCCGCAAGGGCTGGATTCCGGGACCCCGCGTGCTGGCGCACGCTTCCCCGGAATGACAGAGCGGCAGAGTTTTCAGGCCAGTTGGGGTCGATCCAGACCGCGTCTGTATCGACACCCTCCGGGGGCATTACCCGGAAGGGCTGGATTCCGGGACCCCGCGTGCTGGCGCACGCTTCCCCGGAATGACAGAGCGGCTGAGTTTTCAGGGCAACAGCGAAGGAACGGGATCCTGCTGGAGTCGATGCTCGCTGGCTCGCTCGACTCCAGCTTCACGACTCCAGCTTCACGACTTCGGTTTCAATCCTTGAAATAGGTGACGGTCTGGTCCAGCGGCAGGCGGTCCCGGCTGTTGGCAAAGTAACTGAGGGCCTTGGAGTAGATGGTTTTGCCTTCCGCGGGGTAACCCAGGGGCAGCAGGGCCACCACGCGCCATTTGGGCGGCAGCCGGAGGTATTTTTTCACCGCCGGCTCGCTGAAGGCGGCCAGCCAGCAGCTGCCCACGCCCCGGTTCCAGGCGGCCAACACCATCTGCTGCAAAGAGATGGCGGTGTCCACCAGATAGTAGTCCTGCCGGTTGACGCGCAGGTTTTTGCTGGAATCGGCGCAGGCCGCGATCAGGCAGGGCGCGTTGCGGATGAAGAGGTTCGAAAGCCCGATCAGGCCGCAGTTGAGGGCCAGTTTTTTCACCTGGGCGTTGTCGCGGAGGACCACATAACGCCAGGGCTGGCGGTTTTGGGCCGAGGGGGCGAGGCGTCCGGCCTGCAGGATCTCCCGCAAAATCTCATCCGGGATGGGATCGGGCAGGAAATCCCGCACGCTGTGGCGGCTGGCGAGCAATTCGGGCAGTTCCATCAGTTCTCCAAATCCTGGGGACGGTTAACGTTGCGCAGTATCTCCGGATCGTCCACCGGGACGTCGATCACGCTGCAGGCCCGGGAGCGGATGATGCCGGCCAGGCCTTGGCCAGCGTCGTCGGCAGCGAGGTCCAGCCAGGCCGGAATGATCACCGGATGCCCTGGCCTGCCCTGGCATGAGGGGCGGTAAACCGCGTCCGGATATGAATTCCAGGCCGCGCAAAGGGCTTGCACGGTTTCCGGCTTCACGCAGGGATGGTCCACCGGAAAGATGAGATAGCCTTTCACCCCGGGCGAGGCCAGTTCGCCAACGGCGTGGCGCAGCGTGGCCAGCATGTCCGGAGTGTTCAGGCCCTGGGCCACATACACATCCGAAACGCCCGCCGCGGCCAGCGTGGCGCGCACGCGGTCCAAAAAAGTGGAGTTGTCCAGGCCGGCCTCAGCTTTGGGGCCGCCAAAACGCTCACCTTTGCCGGCGGCGGGGATGATGGCCACGAGGTCAGGGCAGGGCATTGAACTCCTCGATGGCCTGGTCGAGCTCGTCGAGGTTGTCCTCAAAGGTCTCGGTCCAGTAGGCCGGATCGTCCCACTGGCGCAGGATCTCCTCGTAGGTTTTGCCCTGCTGCTCCACCCAGGTGTAATACTTGAGGTTGTGGACGCGCTTCTTTTCGGTGAAGGTGAGTTCCAGGAAGTTGTCGGTCTGCTGGCAGTTGAGGGCGGCCTCGCGGTCCAGCGCGGCCTGCAGCGGGGTGTAGGCGCCCTTGAGGGCTTGCTGCTCCACGATCCTGGACTGGTAGAGCTCGGCTGAGTCCGTGAAGACGGTGAAAATGATGTCATCCCCGGTGTACTCGAAGTATTTGGCGTGTTTGATGCAGGCCAGCAGGTTGCCGATGGAGGAAATGCCCAGCAGGGGCAGGTTTTTCACCACGTCTTCAGGCACGCCTTCGCGGACGAGGAACTCATGTCCGGCGGGTTCGTTGAAGAGGCGCAGCAGCCGCATGCAGTCTTCATCGCGGATGGCGGCAACGGCGTCGGTGTTGCGCACGTTGTGCACCCAGGGCACGTGTTTGTCGCCGATGCCTTCGATGCGGTGCCCGCCAAAGCCGTTGTTGAGCAGGGTGGGGCATTCCAGGGCCTCGGCGGCGGTGGTTTTCATGAGGGGGAAGCGCTTTTTGAGGAAATCCCCGGCGGCGATGGTGCCGGCGCTCCCGGTGGCGCTGATATAGGCGCTGAAGCGGTTTGAGGGTGTTTTCACCAGGTCCCAGACCTCGCTGAGGGCGTCGCCGGTAACGTGGTAGTGCCAGAAGGGATTGCCGAATTCGTCGAACTGGTTGAGGATGAAGTTGTGGGGATCGGCGCGCAGTTCGTGGCATTTGTCGAAGATCTCCTTCACGTTGGATTCGCAGCCCGGGGTGGCGATCACCTCGGCGCTGATCTCGCGCAGCCAGGTGAAGCGTTCCTGGCTCATCTCCTCGGGCAGGATGGCCACCGCGGGACAGGCCAGCAACGCGCAGTCGAAGGCGCCGCCGCGGCAGTAGTTGCCGGTGGAGGGCCAGACGGCCTTGTCGAACTCGGGATCGAACTCGCCGCTGGCCAGGCGGGGGGCCATGCAACCGTAGGCGGCGCCGACCTTGTGGGCCCCGGTGGGGAAATATTTTCCCACCAGGCCGATGATCCGGGCCGGGACGCCGGTGACGGAGGAAGGCAGCTCAAAATAGTCCGGCGGGCCAAAGAGGCCGGTCTCGATGTCGTTTTTCCAGGTGATGCGGAAGAGATTGAGGGGGTCGATGTCCCAGAGGCCGATGGGCTGCAGCCTTTGCTTGATGGCGTCCGGGATGGTCTCGGGGAACATCTGCTGGCGGATGGTGGGCAGGATGATGCCGCGCTCTTTGCAGCGGCGGGCGTTCTTTTTGATCACTTCGGGGTTTTTGTGGGTTATCAGCTTGGGCATTTATACTCCTATTATTTTTTTCAACACAGAGAAAAGCAGAGTTTGGCAGAGAAAAGCAGAGATCATGGCAATCAAGCGATCCTGTCAGTTTGTGCCTTGCTCATCTTGTTTAGGTTCTGAGCATATCGTCAAGTTTTTTCAACACAGAGAAAAGCAGAGTTTGGCAGAGAAAAGCAGAGATCATGGCAATCAAGCGATCCTGTCAGTTTGTGCCTTGCTCATCTAGATTAGGTTCTGAGCATGTCGTCAAGTTTTTTCAACACAGAGAAAAGCAGAGTTGGGCAGAGAAAAGCAGAGATCATGGCAATCAAGCGATCCTGTCAGTTTGTGCCTTGCTCATCTTGTTTAGGTTCTGAGCATATCGTCAAGTTTTTTCAACACAGAGAAAAGCAGAGTTTGGCAGAGAAAAGCAGAGATCATGGCAATCAAGCGATCCTGTCAGTTTGTGCCTTGCTCATCTAGATTAGGTTCTGAGCATGTCGTCAAGTTTTTTCAACACAGAGAAAAGCAGAGTTGGGCAGAGAAAAGCAGAGATCATGGCAATCAAGCGATCCTGTCAGTTTGTGCCTTGCTCATCTTGTTTAGGTTCTGAGCATATCGTCAAGTTTTTTCAACACAGAGAAAAGCAGAGTTCTAAAGAACATTTTTTTAAAGCTGCGGCTTGGATTGCATCAGCAAACTCTGGTCATGCTCGGTTAGTTTACCGTGATTCAATCTCATCCTGATGATCCCCTCTTTAAGCAGGCTGACATTAAAGTTGATCAACAAGCCAAGCTCAATATTGCTCAAAGCCATGTAGGACATCAGCTGAGCCTCGTATATGGGCAACATTTCCCTGACAGATTTCAGCTCCAGAATTACAGAATCTTCAACTACATAGTCAGCCCTTAACTTGGTGCTGAACACTTCTCCCTTGTACATCAAGGGAACGAATACCTCTCTTTTGAAATTGATGTTACGCAAACTGAACTCACGGGAAAGGCAATCGGAATAGATGGATTCGAGCAATCCCGGACCCAAAAACTTATGTACTTCGATACAAGCGCCGATTATTTTCCAGCTCAGTTTGTTCAATTCATCTTCTGTAAATGCTTTCATGCTCTGCTTCTCTCTGTCCATCTCTGCTTTTCTCTGTGCTAAAGAAAAGATTCCAGTTTCGCAGCGAGTTCGCGCACCTTGGCCGTGAAGATCATGGCCGCGATCACGAAGGGTTTGTACCCCGCTTCCTGATAGGTGTGCAGGCGATAACGTTCGAAGACGGACCCGGCCACCTCGCCCCGGGCGCAGCTGACGCCGGAGATGTCGGCCGGGAGGCAGTGTTCGTAGAGGGCGTTGCCGCCTTTGGTGAGCTTCATCCGCGCTTCCGTGCACTCCCAGTCCGCGTGGCGGGCGTTCTCTGCGAGGCAGTGCTGTTCCAAAGTCTTCAAGCCTTCGCGGTCGCCCTGTTTCAGCAGGGTGGTGCGCTCTTGCATCACGGTCATCGGCGCCCAGGATTTGGGATAGACCACATCGGCGTCCTTAAAGGCGTCGTCCATGTTGTGCGTGATGCGGAACGAGCCGCCGCTTTCCCTGGCGAACCGGCTCGCGGAATCCACCGTTTCCGGCAGCAGGCCGTAGCCTTCGGGATGGGCCAGAACCACGTCCATGCCGAAGCGGCCCATGAGGTTGATCACGCCCTGCGGCACGGAGAGCGGTTTGCCGTAGGAAGGAGAATAGGCCCAGCTCATGGCGAGTTTTTTGCCTTTCAGATTTTCGAGGCCGCCGAAATAGTCCTTCAGCTTGAGCAGGTCGGCCAGGCTCTGGGTGGGATGGTCGAGGTCGCACTGCAGATTCACGAGGGTGGGGCGCTGGGCCAGAACGCCCTGTGTAAAGGACTCTGTGACCGCGTCCGCCACCTCCAGCATGTAGGAATGGCCCTCGCCGGGGTACATGTCGTCGCGGATGCCGATCACTTCGGTGAGAAAGGAGATCATGGCGGCGGTTTCGCGCACCGTTTCGCCGTGGGCGATCTGGGATTTCACCTCGTCGAGCTCCGACAGCGCCAGGCCCAGGCCGTTCACAGCGGAGGCAAAGCTGAAGCGGGTGCGGGTGCTGTTGTCGCGGAAAATGGAGATGGCCAGGCCGTAATCGAAGATGCGCCAGGGCTTCTTCTCTTTATGCAGCAGCTGGAGGATCTCCGCCACCAGCATCACGGCTTGGAGGTCGTCCCGGCTGTGTTCCCAGGTGAGCAGGAAATCTTTGCCGTAGCGGTCTGGGCGCAGGCTCTCCAGTTCCCGCAGGCGGGTCTTGATGGCTTCGATGTTGTTCATGATTGCTTCTTATTAGTTTATCAAGATGGTTCGGTCATGCTTTGGGCGGCCAGCAGCACGGCGTCGATGATCTGCTGATAGCCGGTGCAGCGGCAAAGGTTGCCTTTGAGGGCCTGGCGCGCCTCGGCCCGCGTGGGATGGGGGTTTTTGGCCAGCAGGGCATAGGTGGCGAGAACCATGCCCGGCGTGCAAAAGCCGCACTGGATGGCGCCGGCGTCGAGAAAGGCCTGTTGGATGGGGTGCAGACCGCCGTCCGGGGCCCGAACTCCTTCGATGGTGAGGATATCCGCGCCTTCCACGTCCTTCAGTTTCAGCCGGCAGGAACGCTTCGGCTCGCCGTTCACCAGCACGGTGCAGGAGCCGCAGACGCCGATGTCGCAGCCGATCTTGGTGCCGGTGAGGTCCAGGTCCTCACGCAGCCAGGCGGAGAGCTTCCGGTCGGGGTCGTAATCCAGATATTCAGTCCCGTTTACCCTGATCATGGTTTCATCCTTATGGGAAGATGGTTAAACCTTTGTCCGGTTGCCCGATAGACAGCATTGGCGATGGCCGGGGCCAGCAGTTCGTTGGTGGGCTCGCCGATGCCCTTCGCGCCGGAAGGTGAGGTGGGGTCGGGGTTTTCCACGATGATGGCGGTCATCTCCGGCAGGTCGGTGCTCCGCACCAGGCGGTAGTTGTGCAGGTTGGTGGGTTTAGGGGTGCCGTTTTCGCAGGCGCAGTCCTCGAACAGCGCGTAGCCTGTGGCCATGGCCAGGCCGCCGTAGAACTGGCCTTTCACCAGGGCGGGATTGACAGCCTTGCCCACATCGTGGGCGGCCACGATGTTTAAAAGCGTGACTGCTTTGGTGGCTGGGTCCACTTTCAGTTCCACCGCTTGGCAGCCATAAACCCATGTGAAATAAGCGTTACCCTGCCCGGTATCTTCATCCCAGCTTACCCGCGGGGCTTGGAACACGCCAAAGGCATGGGGATAGATCTGATGGTTGTAGCAAAGCCGGATCGCCTCGTTCCAGGGGATCAAAACCTGCCCGGCGGCATTCACCAGGTTCTGTTCACTGAAACCGGCAACGTCCAGTCCCCGCAGGTCCCGCATGGCCTCGATAATGATGTCTTTGAGTATCTTGCAGGCGTTGACCGTGGCTCCACCGCCCATGATGGTACCGCGCGAAGCGACGGTGGTGCCGCCGTCCGGGATGTTGGCCGTGGAGGGCATCCGGTAGCGGATCCGCTCCACAGGCAAACCCAACTGCTCGGAGGCCAGCAGGATCATGGCGGATTCGGAGCCCTGGCCGTTTTCGTGAATGCCGGTCTCGATCAGCACCGAGCCGTCCGGCTGCACGTTGATGATGGCGGAATTGACGTCCGTGCCTTCCGCGCCGAGGCTCATGCCGCGATAGCTGAGGGCAAGGCCGATGCCGTACCATTCATCTTTATCAGGATCACCGAAGGAGCAGGTTTTGCGTTTGTGCTCATAATCGATCTCTTTCAAGACGGCGTCCATAACCTGCCGCAGCGAAACCACATGGGTGTCCAGCACCTGGCCGGTGACGGTGGTGGAACCCTGTTTCACCATATTACGGCGGCGGAATTCCAGCTCGTCGAGGCCGCACTTATCAGCCGCTATCTCCACCAGTTGTTCGATGGCAAAATTCACCTGCGGCGAGCCGAAACCGCGCATGGCGCCGCTGAAAACGTTGTTGGTATAGACCCCGAAGACGTCGCAGTGAACGTTTGGAACTTCGTAACAGCCGCAGCATTGCACCGTGGAACGCCATGTCACCCAAGGGGTTACGCTGCAATAAGCGCCGCCGTCAGCCACCATCCTCACCTTGACGGAACGGATCAATCCATCACGGCTTAAGCCCATGCGGTACTGCAGCTTGTAGGGATGGCGCTTGTAGCTTTCGCGCAGGCTCCCTTCGCGGCTGAGGGTGAGCTTCACCGGACGCCGCAGCAGCCAGGCGCAGAGCGCGGCCCGGGCGCAGGTGAGCGCCGCGGTGTCGTCCTTGCCGCCAAAACCGCCGCCCATGGGAATGGTGCGCACCTCCACATCCTTGAGTTCCAGGCCCAAAGTGGAGGCCACGAAACGCCGGGTGGAAAAGGGATGCTGCATACTGCCGAAAACTTCCATCACGCCGTCCGGCCGCAGCTGGCAGAGCGCGGTTTCCGGCTCCAGATAGGCGTGCTCGATCCTCTGAGTGGAGAATTCCTCTTCGATGACAAAATCCGCTTCCTGTTCAGCGCTGGCCACGTCTCCGCGCCGCACCCGGTGGTGGTTGGCGATGTTGGAGCCGTGGAAGGGATGCAGGATCTCCGCCTCCGGTCTCAGCGCGGCTTCGGGATCCAGGATCGGGGTCCGGGGCTCCAGATCCACCTTCACAAAAGGAATGGCGGCCATCGCCTGAGCGCGGGTGGCGGCCACGATCAGGGCCAGCACGTCACCGGTGGAATTGATGTCCTCGCCGGCGAGGGTGGGATAGTCTTTGATGATCTGGCCAAAGCGTTGGTTGCCGGGGGTGTCTTGGGCGGTAAAAACCGCCACCACACCCGGCTGCTTCAGGGCTTCAGCGGCATCGATGGAGAGCAGCCTGGCCCGCGGCAGTTCGCTGTAAACCGGCACCGCGTGCAGCAGTCCCGGCAGTTTAAGGTCATCGGTATAGCGCGCCCGGCCGGTCACTTTGGCTTGGGCGTCGTTGCGCCAGGCTGGTTCATTCATGGTCTGTCCTTCCCAAAAGTTGTTCCAAGCTGTATGTTGCTGGATTGATATAACCCATAAGTTCTGCCGGACGCCGGCAGCAGAGATCCAGCAAGGCGTCCAGTCCGATCAAATCCCGCTCCACCAAGAGGTCAAACGTTGACGGGAACAGGCTGGCCAGCCCCGGAAGGCCCATCGGCACCATTGCCGGAGTGTCTTGATAGCGGTCTTTGTCGGCCGGTCTGAAGGGGCAGTGGTCGCTGGCGATGAGATCGAAGAATCCGTCCTGCAGCAGTTCCACCAGCAGGCCGCGGCTGTCCTCGGAACGCAGTGGCGGCGTGCAGAGCCAGCGGTGCCCGTCTGGTTCCTTCAGCTTGTCCGCGTTGTAAAGCAGATAATGCGGCGCGGTTTCACAGGTGATGCGGGGATTGTGCCGTTTGGCCGCGGCGATCAGCAGGGCCGCCCCGGGGGTGGAAACGTGGACTATGTGCACGGGATGATCGTGTTTCACGGCCAGGTCCAGAACCCGTTCCACGGCGATGTACTCAGCCAGTTCGGGACGCCGCAGCGTGTGGTCCCAAGCCGTTTTGAAAGGATGGGCGGCACTGGTTTGGGCGATCACGGCATCGTCCTCGCAGTGGACCAGGACTCGGGCCTTCAACTGGCCCAGGTCTTCCATCCAGCGGCCTATTTCCTGGCAGGACTTGTAGATGCCCGCCTGCTTGTAGGTGGTGTAAAACTTGAGGTCGCAGCCTTCCCGCAGCAAAGGCTCCACCTCCTTCAGGTCAGCTGCCACCGGGGTGAGATGCCACTGCACATGGCCTTCAAAGTGTTGCGCGGCATCGGCTTGCATGCGCCGGAGTTTGTCCGTGAGGGAAATACCCGGCTCTTCGGTGACGAAAGCGCCGATGGCGGCCACTCCGGTTTTTTTGGCCAGGCGGTCCAAGGCGGCGAAATCGTCGCGCAGATCGAGGCCGCCGATCTTTTCGCCCACGTGGACGTGGAAGTCGCAGATCCCGGGATAAAGCTCAGCTGACGGCATTGATGTCCTTCAAACCGTGTCCGGTGATCAGCAGTACCACCCTGTCGCCAGGCGCGATCCAGCCCTGGCCGAGGGCGCCCTGCAATCCGGCCAGCACCGCCGCGGAGGAGGGTTCAGCGAAGATCCCGGCCTGCCGGGCCAGTTCTATCTGGGCTTGCAGGATCTGGCCGTCGCTCACGCGGATGGCCTTGCCGCGGGTTTCATTGAGAGCACGGACGGCCCAATTCGCGTTCGAGGGTGTCTTCACCGAGATCGAATCCGCCATGGTGACGGGATTGGCCGCGTCCCGGTAACTTCCACTCTCCCAATAGGATGTGATGGCGTCGGAACTGGCGGCCTGCACCGCCAGCAGCCGGGGCAGGCTGTCCGTGAAGCCGGCCCTCCGCAGATCTACCCAGGCTTTGTGGATCCCGGCCAGGATCACGCCGTCGCCGACGGGGACCACGATCCAGTTCGGAACCGCGCCCAGTTGGAGGAAGATCTCCAGTCCGGCACTCTTCTTTCCCTCGATGGTGAGCGGATTGTAGGCTGTGTTGCGGTTGAGGCAGGCATGGCAGGCTGAATATTCCAGGGCCGCGGCGAAGGCGGCGTCGTAAGTGCCTGCCACGCTTTGCAGTTCGGCTCCGTGAACCCGGATCTGGGCCAGTTTGGCGGCCGGGGCGTTTGCCGGAACGAAGATCACGGCCTGTTTGCCCGCCGCCGCGCAGAGGCAGGCCAGCGAGGAAGCGGCGTTGCCGGTGGAGGCGCAGACCAGTTCATTCATCCCCAGGCGGATGGCGTCCGCCACCACCAGTTCGGAGGCGCGGTCTTTGAAGGAGCCGCTGGGGTTGAGGCTGTCGTTCTTGATGTAAAGCTCTGGCAGATTAAGGCTTGTGGCCAAACGTTCGGGCCGGAACAGCGGTGTGTTGCCCACCGGCAGGGGTGGATAATACCCGGGAGGGAGCACACTGAACAGCTGCGGGTCCGGCTGGGCCAGCCAGGCTTCTCGCAGCGCGGGATAGTCGAAAATCGCCTCCAGCACTCCCGGCAGCGGAATTCCCGGCGCGTAGTCCCTGGCGCAGTCCGGACAGAGGTAGCGGACCTCGTCGAGGGCGAATTCCCGCCCGCAATCAGTGCAGCGCCAGTGGCTGAAATGGCTCATTGGTTGAGTTGGTGCACCAGGGCGGCGTAAAAGGCCGCGGCTTTGGTGAGATGCTCGATGGGGGTGGCTTCGTTGGGCGCGTGGGCGTAGATTTCGTTGCCCGGACCCAGTCCGAGGCAGGGAATGCCGTGCAGTCCGGCGATGGCCACGCCGTTGGTGGAAAAGGTCCATTTATCCACTTTGGGAGCGCGTCCGAGGGTCTTGGCGTAAGCCTCCTCCGCGGCTTGCAGCCAGGGCGATTCCGGCGGCGTGACCCAGGTGGGGAAATACTTTTCGGTGGGATAAACCAGACCGGTGAAGGCGGCTTCGTTGTAAGTGAGCACCTCGATCTCGGCGTCCGCGACCCCGGCCAGATCGCAGGCTTCGCGCACCTCGGCGATCGCGCTGTCCTTGGTTTCGCCCCAGGTGAGGCGGCGGTCCAGATGGACGCGGGCGCTGTCCGGCACCGCGCATTGCGAGGGCCCGGTGAAGTAAACTTCTGTAACGCAGATGCTTCCCTTGCCCAAAAACTCGTCGAAACGCAGCCGTTCGTGCAGCTTCTCGATCTCCAGGGCCACGCGGCTGATCTTGTAGATGGCGTTGTCGCCCCGTTCCGGCGCGGAACCGTGGCAGGAAAGGCCTGGCACGCGCACCTGCATTTCCATGCGCCCGCGGTGTCCGCGATAGATGTTCATATTGGTGGGTTCCGTGATCACAACCAGTTCCGGCACGATCTTGTCCTCGCGGATGATGTATTGCCAGCACAGGCCGTCGCAGTCTTCCTCCATCACGGTGCCGGTGAACCAGATGCTGAATTTCTCGTTCAGGCCCAAATCCTTGATGATCCTGGCGGCGGTGAGCATCGAAGCCATGCCGCCTTCCTGGTCCACGGAGCCGCGGCCCCAGACCTGGCCGTCTTTCACGTGGGCGTCGAAGGGATCAAAATCCCAAAGCTTTAGGTCGCCAGGATAGACGGTGTCGATGTGGGCGTCGAAGGCCAACACCCTGTCGCCGTCGCCGATGCGGCCCAGCACGTTACCCAGGGGGTCGATGAATGCCTCGTCAAAACCGGCTGCTTGCATTTCACCCAAAATATATTCCACCACTTCCTTTTCCTTGGTGGAAAAAGCCGGAATGCGCACCATGTCCAGCAGGTAGCGCACGCTTTCGGATTCGTAAGCCTTGGCCTGGCTTAAGATCTTGTCATACATTGTTTAATCTCCTTGTGATCATGGCTTGGTTGGCTTTGATCCCAGGGTCTTATGGCACCCTGGGCTAAATTGTACCGCCCCTGCGGGGCTTACATCTTCATTATTGTCGATCCAAGAGGACAAATCAAAATCTTTGGGCACAGCAAGATCGGTCGAGGCCCATCCCGCAGGGACGGAACAACTTAGCCCAGAGGAGGTTGCTGCGGAACCATGGGTCAAAGGATCCTTCCCAAACCCTGTAAACCCGCAGGGGTGACACATCTTAAAACCTATCCCAGAGGGCAGTTGCCAGTTCGCGGGACTTGGCCCGGACCTCTGTTTCATCCACGCCCAAGGTCAGTTGGCCGTTCCACATCAGCGTTTGGCCGGCGCAGATGGTGGTGTCCACCCGGGCTTGGGAAATGCCGTAGATCAGGTGTCCGATCCAGGTTTCCGCGTTCAGCGGGGTGTGCGGTTCGTAATCCACCCAGATGAGGTCGGCGGGGCTGCCGTCGGCGATCACGCCGTGGCCTGGCCCCCAGTATTTCTGCGCGATGAGGGGGTTGTTGAAAAGCAGGGTGGAGGCGATCTCCATGAAACCCGCGCCGGGGTTTTGCTGTCTCAGATGCTGGGCCCAGAGTCCCACCCGCAGTTCCTCCAGCATGTTCACCGTCATGGCGTCTGTGCCCAGGCCAACCGTGATGCCGAGTTCAGCCATTTTGCAAACGTCAGCGATGCCCACGGCGTTGTTCAGGTTGGATTGCGGGTTGGTGACGATCGCGGCGCCGGCATCCGCCACCAGCATCATTTCGCGGGCGTTCAGATGCACCCCGTGCGCCAGGATGCTGTCTTCATTCACCAGTCCGAAGTCGCAAAGCCGCTCCACCACGCGTTTGCCGTGGTGCCGGATGTTGTAAAGTTCGTCGGATTCAGCTTCCGCGGCGTGGATGTGGGTGCCGCAGCCGAGTTTTTGCACCCAGTCGGCGATCTGGCCCAAGGTCTTGTCGCTGAGCGTGAAAGCCGCGTGCATGCCGAAGAGGCCCTTCAGGCCGGGCTCCGGATCGGCCTGCATGCGCATCAGCCAATCCACGTTTTCCTGGATCCCCTTTTGGCAAATGGCCTCGCCGTCGCGATCCGAAACTTCATAACAGAGTGAGCCGCGAATCCCCGCTTCTTTCAGCGCTTTGGCGATCAGGGCCAGGGAACCCGGCACGGTGTGGGGGCTGGCGTGATGGTCGATCACGGTGGTGCAGCCATGCCGGATGGCGGAAAGGGCCGAAACCAGCGCGCTGATGTAAATGTCTTCCGCCAGCAGCTTTTTGTCCAGCCGCCACCAGAGATTGGCCAGCACGGCATTGAAATCCTTGGCCGGCGCGGCTTTGCCCAGTCCCGTCACCAACGTGCTGTAAAAATGGTGGTGCGCGTTGATCAGCCCGGGCATCACGATCTTTCCGCTGGCGTCCACGCGCTCGCAGTGCAGCAGGGAAAGTTCAGCGTCGGGAGCCACGCGGATGATCCTGCCATCCTGCACCAGAATGGCCTCGTCGTGCAGAACGGGCCGCTCGGGAGCAAAAGTGAGAATGGTCCCGCCTGTGATGATGTATGGTTTCATCGGCTTCAACCTCTTGAAATTTAATGTAACAAACAATGAAATAAAGGCCGCCGGTTTCTGTCAATCAGAAATCTCCAGAGGTGGCCAGCCCCGCATTTCCAGAACCCGGCCAGACCCAGGAAAACCCCAAGGTGAACAAAACTGCGGGACAGAGCTTCAGAGGCTGACGCAACCCGTATCTCGGCCGGTCGCGCGCGGAAGCCGCGGACCCCAGGGCGGAAACGCTTGCGGATTTCGACCTTGACAGCCTGTCCTCATCCAACCCACGTTCCAGATATACAGCTTGTTCCTGATCGATGAACATCACAGGCGGCATCCGGGATGGATCAGGTTTCCGCGTTGACCAAACTCCATCTTCCGTTACTCCGCGCCCTGGTTGTTTTCATTGGCTTTAGGTAACATATCCGGTATTTTTGTGACAGATCCCCGGTATAAACCCGTTTGGCTCCCAATATCAATACGGTATCAATACGGAATCAATACGGATTTCATCCGTATTGATTCCGTATTGATACCGTATTGATATTGGGAGGGTTCCCAGAAAAATATCAGCGGAGAAGAAAAGAAATTCTGACTCCAACAAATAACTTGACTAAATATTGGCCTTCGCCGAAGTGAGTTTAATAACTTCCGTTCAGATACCAGACTTCAAGTATGACAAGGAGCCGACCATGCGCGACCTACTGTTAATTGTACTTTTGTGTCTGTCCCTGCTTTCCCTGTTCGCGGAAAGCGGAACCGCCCCCAGCAAAGTTTCATCCCCCCGGATCGAGCCGGCGGAGCCTCTGCCCGCACCGGTTCCCGTGATCATCGACCGCAACGAGCCCAAGGAAGGCATTCCGGTGGTGATACCGGAACCAACAATCTACCGTCCGGTTCTGATCGACCGCAATGAGCCGAAAGTCGCTGACACTTATACAGCGCCGTTTACGGTGCCTCCGGAACTGATCCCCACCATCAAGGACCGCAACGAGCCGAAGGATAAGATCGCCAAATCCGGCGGCCAGTCTCCACTCTACGATCCTGACTCATATGAGCCGGACAATTCCTCCACCCAATACACCGCCATCAATGTCTACTCGGAAATATCAACGCAAGAACATACCATTCACACCGACAGTGACCAAGACTGGTTCCGCTTTCAGGGAGTCGCGGGACGGATCTACACCTTCATGTCGACAGGCACCATAGACGTAAGGATATATCTCTACGCAGATGACGGAGTCACTCTGCTGGGAGAGGATGACGATGACGGTGAAGGGTACAACTTCTACCTGCAATTCGCCCCCACCACCACCGCCTATTACAAACTGAAGGTGGACGCCTGGTACATGAACCAGGGCAACTACACCTTCCACCACATTTTCGGTGCCACCCCGGACAGCTATGAGCCGGATGATACGGCCGCCCAAACCACCACTATCGATATTTACCCGGTGCAGGCCAGCCAGAACCATACTCTGCACAGCAACGACGACCAGGACTGGTTTGAGTTCTTCGCCTATACCGGCCGTATCTACACCTTTGAATCCACCGGCACCACCGACACCCAGATCTACCTCTACCAATCGGATGGGGCCACGCAACTTGACTATGATGACGACGATGGCGGGGAAGCCAATTTTCTCCTCCAGTTCTCACCCCCCGTGTCAGATTATTATAAGATCAAGATCGTTCCTTATCCCGGCTCCGGGGGCGTGTACATTTTTTATTACAGCTATGGCGCCAACCCGGACGGCTACGAGCCGGACGACTCCGCCGCGGATTACACGGACACCAACGTGTATTACTACCAGCAGACCCAAAACCACACTCTCCACAACACCACGGACCAGGATTGGTACCGCTTCTATGCCTATGCTGGCAACATCTACAAGTTCAGTTCCAGCGGCAACCCCGACACCCGCGTCTGGCTCTACAACGATGCCGGCACCTCGCTTCTGGCTTCGGATGACGACAGCGCAGGCTACCCAAACTTTTCCCTCTCCTATGCCATAACCTCCAGTGGCTTTTACAAGCTGAAAGTTGATGGCTACGGCGGCACCGTGGGAGCCTATGACCTGCACTACTGGTGGGAACTGCCTCCGGACGCTTTCGAGCCGGATAACAACTCCGGCGATCCCACCGGCATCAACCCCGCCTACGCGTTTCAGTACCAGGCCCACACCTTGCACAACAACACCGACGAGGACTGGTTCGTGTTTCTGGGCATTCCGGGCAGCGTTTACACCTTTTATTCCACAGGCTCGATCGACAACCAGATCTATCTCTACGCGGAAGACGGGACAACTCAACTGGACTGGGATGACGACGACGGCGACGGGAATAATTTCAGCCTGCAGTTCGAGCCGACCGTTTTCGGCAACTACTTGCTGAGAGTGCTTGGCTACGCCGGTGACGTGGCCCAGTATTACTTCTATTTCAACCAATCTGCCGTTCCAGACGCTTACGAGCCGGACGACTCCTCCAGCCAGTACAGCAGCATCTCTTTCTCCTCCACCGCCCAGTTTCAGTCTCACACCCTGCACACCGACACCGATCAGGACTGGTTCCGTTTTTACGCTGTCTCCGGCGCCGGGAAGTACTATCAGATCTCGTCCCTGGACTACACCGACACCCAGGTTTACCTCTACCAGGACAACGGCACCACCCTGGTGGCTTGGGATGAAGACGACGGCACCGACAGCAATTTCTATATGCAGTTCGCGCCTGTCTCCACCGGCTGGTACAAACTGAAGATCACCGGCCATACCGGAAGTGTGGGCGCTTATCGATTCCGTTTCATCATGGAAGGGCTCTATGACGATTATGAACCTGACGACTCGGCCACCCAGCCCACCGTCCTGAATCCCACTCTTTCCGACCAATTCCAGTATCACGCCTTCAACAACAGCACCGACGAGGACTGGTATATCTTTGAGGGCAAAGCGGGCAAGACCTACACTTTCTACTCCACCGGATCGGTGGATGCCCAGGCCTGGCTTTACGACAGCGATGGCCCTTCATTCATCTTGTACGATGATGACGGAGCGGGCTATCCTAACTTCCAGCTGGTCTACACTCCAACCGTCACAACCTACTACCTGATCCAGGTCACCGCCCAGGGCGGAGAGGTGGGGAGTTACCAATTTCATTACCAGTACAGTGTTGCCGCGGATGCCTATGAGCCGGACGAATCGGTGGCCGATCCCACCGCCCTGACCGTATTGGCGGACCTGCAGACTCAGGCGCACTCCCTCCACACCACCACCGACCAGGACTGGTACCGCTTCCAGGGCCTGGCGGGACGGACCTACCACTTCTATTCCACCAGCGGGACAGACACTCAGATCTACCTCTACGCCGATAACGGGACCACCCAGCTGGCCTGGAACGATGACAGCGGGACCTTCCCCAATTTCCACCTGGTGTTTGCCCCGACAGCGACCGCGTATTACACCCTGAAAGTGGTTGGCTGCCTGGGCGATGTGGGAGCCTATGGCTTCAACTATTACTTCGGCATCCCGCTGGCCCCGCCCGCGGATGTGACCCTAAGCGTGGCGGGCTCAAACCTCACCCTGTCCTGGAGCTTAGTGCCAGGGGCTGTAAGCTATTTGATAGAAAGCTCGGACAACCCCAACTCCGGATTTGCCTATGTCGGATCGGCCACTGGAACCTCCTGGTCCGTTCCAGTGCCGGCTGAACGAAAATTCTATCGCATCCGGGCTTCAGACCAGCCGATGCCCTGATCCGCGCCATGTTTATTGGGGGTGGGTGATCCCCGCCCCCTTTCATAGGTGTAGCATAAGCTTCAGCTTGTTGGGTGCCCGGAATTCATTCCGAGGCACAATGAACAGGTTTCAGGAAACCACATAAAGGACTCGAAAAAAGAAGGTAATGGTGGGCCTCGAGATAACTCCCGGCCCCCAACAAGCTGAAGCTTAGGTTACATTCTTTTGGGCCTGCTATTCTCCCGCGATGAGGAACACCTCCTCCACGCTTTTACTAAAGACGCGGGCGATCTTCACCGCCAAAAGCAGGGAGGGAAGGTATTTGCCGGCTTCAAGGGCGATGATGGTCTGGCGGGTGACGCCCACTTTTTGGGCCAGCTCTTCCTGAGTCATTTCGCCGCTCTCGAAACGCAGCCGGCGGATCTCGTTCGTGAAACCTGGATCATGCCTAAACATTGATCACTCCGCGTTTGTAGAGCACGAGGATGGAGGCGGTCCAGAAGAGATAGAGCGAGATCCAGCTGTAATAGGCCAGGTTCAGCACCTGCTGCAGAGGGACCGCGAGCGTGTTTCGGTGCAGGAGATAGAGCACCACCGCGTAAACGAAAACCACGGTCAGGACACCATGGATGGCGATCATGGCGGACTGGTAGCGGATGGTTTTGTCCATCTCATCAAGGGCCTTGAAGCGGAAATTCAGGAAGATGCGGATCGCCCAGAGCGAGACGTTGAAAAGGGCGAGCAGCACCAGGGTGAACTCGAGGTTGAAAGCCCCCAAAGTGGTGAGGGGAATGGCTTTGAGAACGATGAAGACGATGCTGCTGATGAGGGTGAACAGCGCTTCCTTTTGCTGGATGAGCATGATGATACTCCTGAAACATTATTGCGTCCGGCTTTTGCGGTCATGAGAATGGTGATGTCAGCCAGACAGGACACAATGAATGCCAGAGCTTACATATTGTCAAGTATTATTTACGTTGTTTCAATCTTGAGGCTCGCCAAAAAACCAGGCAGGTAAGCCCGCAGGGCGACAAAAGACCATCATACACACATTCTGTCGCCCACAAGGGGCTCAGAGGATTATCTTGATCCGCTGACGAGGGGTTCCGTTCGCTGCGCTCACTACACGCCCTCGCTATCGTTCTGTCGCCTCTGCGAGGCTGCATTGGCGATCTGTAAAGCGTTTCGAGGGGTTCCGAAACGGCTGAAGCCGTTTCTTCACACCCCCGCTATAGTCTGTCGCCCTCTGGGCTTACCAGTGATGTTCAACAAGCGTCGCGGCTCAGTCCCAGCCCTCGTCTTCGCGCAGTCCATACTGCTTGTCCACCTGGCGGATGATGGCGTCGAGGATCGGCTCGCCGGTGTCGTAAACGTCGAAAGGCTTGAAGCCCAGATACTTGTCCCACTGTCCAGCCACGTAATCGTGGGAGACCACGCGGTAAACTTTATCCGGGATGAGCAGTTCGCCGTTCACCGTATAGCGGTTTTGCCAGGGCAGATATTCTTCGTAGGACTGGCTTTTGATCACCCGCGTATCGAAGCCCAGGCCGGCCACTTCGCAAATGTCGTGAGGCTTGGAGACCGCGTGTTGGGCGTTGACCTCGTCCAGATAGATGAGGTCGCGGCCCCAGCAGGAAAAGACGGTGACGGTGTTGCTGAAGGGCGCCAGTTCGTGCAGGTCGCGCAGGCTGACGGCGCCGGCGGGGATCCTTTTGCGCAGGCCGCCGTTGTTGATGATGGCCAGATCGGGTTGGTAGATCTCCTGGTATTCGGCTTTCAGGGCGTTGGCGACCCAGCGCGAGAGGGCCGTGGACCGGTATTTGTCCGGCACCCATTCCTCGGGGAGGTAGCCGATGATCCTCTGCATCTGCACTTCCACCAGGGCGATCTTTTGCTTCACGTATTCCGCCAGGGGGCTGATGAACACCCGGTTGCGCGTTTCCAGCGGGATGAGCTGGTTGTAAAGCGCCACCACGCGGTCGTTTTCGACCTCCAGGTCAGCCTGACCCAGCCAGTTCAGGTGCGAACCGCTGTAGAGCAGGTATTTGCCGTTGATGCGGAATGGCTTTTCGGCGCGGATGTGGTCGTGCCCGCCGATGATGAGGTCCACCCGGTCGTCGAGGCTCATCGCCAGCAGGCTGTCGGCCTCAAAACCCTGATGGGTGAGCACCACGATAAGATCGCTCTTGAGGTCCACCTCGTCAAGATACATCTCGATGGCGTCGGCCGGGGGCAGGATGCGCACGCTGCTCACGTTCTGGGCCTTCACCTTCTCCGGCAGCAGCTCGAGGGTGATGCCGAACACCCCGATCCGCAGTCCGTCCTTTTCGATGATGACAAAAGGCCGGCCTCCAACTGGTTGGCGGGTGCTTTTGTCCAGCAGGTTGGTGCACACGAAGGGATAGTTGGCCCGCGTGGCCAGGTCGCGGGTGTTGGAATAGGAAAAGTCGAATTCGTGGTTGCCGAAGACGCTGGCGTCGAGCTGGAGCCGGTTAAAGACTTCGATCACCGCGCCGCCGTGGACGTTGTCATCCACCAGCGAGGCGAAGATGGAGCCGGTCTGCTGGTCGCCGCTGTCCAGATAGACAGAGCGGGGATGGGCGGACCTGGCCGCGGTGAGGATCTCTTCCAAAACAAGGTAGCCGCCACGGTTGAGGCCGGCGGTTTCATCCCATTTGGCTTCATAAACTCCGTGGCTGTCTCCGGTGTAAAAGATGCTCAGAGGCAGCGCGCCCAAACTGGTGGCCGCGGCCAAAGCCAGCAGCAGTAAGTAGTTTAAATGTTTCATCCCGTGTTCCTTTGCAAAATCCCCTAGGCAGCGTGTGCGGAAAAACGCGCGCAGGTGTTTCTCTATATTACCCACCCAAGCCGGATATCCCTCAGCCTGATTGTGTCAAGCGGAAAATCCGCGAAAAAGCCAAAACCGGCCGTATGGTCCGAGCCGTTCATCTTCTGGAAGACTTCGGCGAGTATGTCCAAGTCGAGGTCCGCGTTTGTATCTTTGATCATGGCAGGTTCCTTATGGTGACAAGATAGGCCCCGGGCGGCGCTCGCGCAAGTCGGCAGAAAACGGCACAGAATCATCGCTGAACCCCAAACCCCTTTGCCTTGAGCGCGGATGGCTGTTTTCGAAGACCGGATGGGAGATGCTGCCGTGGGAGAAACATTGACCGGAATTGGTCTGGATTTTGCATAAACGAGATGCAACAACCGTGGGAGGTTGCGGATGACAACATTTTTCCGGACCGACTCTGATGGGGCCCTGATCTACCCCGTGTTTCTGGGCATGCGGGGCTGTCCCGGCAGATGTGTGTATTGCGACCAGGACAAGCTTTCCGGCAGCGAAGGTTTCGATCCCGAGCGGGCGGTGGCGGAGGTGCGGGAATTTGTGGAGCGCCATCCGGACCGCGCCAAGCAAGTGGCTATCTACGGAGGCACTTTCACCGCTCTGGAACAAGATCTGAGGGAGGAACTGCTGCGTTCGCTGGGGGCGGTTTGTGACGGATCCACCAGTTTCCGGATCTCCACCCATCCCCTTTACGTAAGCAATGAGATCCTGGCCCACTGCAAACATTGGAACATCCGCACCATCGAACTGGGGGTGCAGGATTTCAACGCTGCCGTGCTGGCCGCTTCCTGCCGGGGCTACAGCGGCAAGGATGCCCTGGAAGCCGCTTACCGGGTGAAAGAGCAGGGATTTGAGCTGGGGGTGCAACTGATGCCCGGCCTGCCCGGATGGACGCAAGCCAGCCTGGCAGAGAACAGGAAAGTTCTGGAGGAGCTGAAGCCCGACCTGCTGCGCCTCTATCCCCTCATCGTGATCCGCGGCACCGCGTTGGAAAAACTTTTCAACTCCGGCGATTACCTGCCCCTCAGCTTGGAAGAGGCTGTGGCGCAGTGCGCGGATTATTATCCCGTGGCCGGGCGGGCTGGCACCCGCATCATCAAAGTGGGGATACCCTCGAACCTCGATCCGGCCGAGATCGCCGGCGGGCCCTGGCATCCAGCCTTTGGCGAACTGGTGAAGGCCGAACTGGTGGCCCGGAAAGTGCTGGCCATCGATCCGCAGGAAGATGCCGTCACGGTGAGCCGCGAGGAGATCCGCCTGCTGAAAGCGCACGGCGGGGCGGCCCTGGCCAAAGTTCAGGACTGGTTCGAACTGCACTCCTGACCGGGCTTGCGGACTCTGCCGCGGATCGAACGCGAAAGATTGTGCTTGCAAAAAACCGGAAAGCGGTTAAGGTATTTACAGCCTACAGACCCTACATAGAATGCCCTCCAATGCGTGGGAACACCGCCCGGTGCTTCCCACGTTTTTTTTCTCCCGGCAGCCTGTTTGTCAACGGCGGTGAGAGGATTTGCGTTTACCCGCAGGCCTTGCCGGATCAAGCTGGGATTGCCGGGCAAGCGGTTTTGCCGGGCAAATTTTTCATTGACATCCTGCCCGGCCCGGCCAATCTTGGTGGCACTTGAAGACAGGGAGAAAAAAGTGGAAGAACTGCTGAGGCTTGACATTAAAAGCCTGTTTTACGGAGACAAGACCATCCTGCGTGACCTTGAGCTGAGCGTTTCCAAGGGCGAAAGGATCCTGATCGTGGGTGCCACCGGAGCGGGGAAAAGCTCGCTGCTGAAGACGCTCAACCTGATGAACCAAAGTTACGAGGGCCGCATCCTTTTGCAGGGAGAGGACCTGCGCGGATATGAGCCAGAGGTTTTGCGCAGCCGGATCTGCCTGGTGATGCAGGAACCTTTTCTGGAGCCGGGAACGGTGCAGGAAGCCCTGGACGCTCCGCTGCACTACCACGCATTGCGCCACCGCGATCTGACCGGCCGGGACCAGCGGGTGAAAAACCTCTTCAAGAGCTTCCAACTGGGCTTAGAACTGATGGACCAGAGCAGCGAAAAGCTTTCCGGCGGGGAAAAACAGCGGGTGGCCCTGATCCGCGCTTTGCAGTTGAATCCCGAGGTGCTGCTGCTGGATGAGATAAGCTCCGCCCTGGACCAGAAAACCTCCGCCATCATTTCTGACTGCGTTTTCAGCACCTATCCCGGAACGGTGATAGCGATCTCCCACGATCCGCTCTGGCAAGACCGCTGGCAGCGGATCTGGAGTCTGGAAGGCGGAACCCTCAAAGACAGGGTCCGAGGGAGGCAATAATGGATATCAGTTATCTGGGACTCGGCCTGTCGGCGCTGCTACTGGTTTTTCCCCTGCTCATCTTCTGGCATCTGAAGCTGGACCTCAGCAAACAGCTGTTCACCTCCTTCGCCCGCATGATCGTACAGCTGGCTGTGATCGGCCTGGTGCTGCAATTCATCTTTCAGCAAAAGAACCTCTGGCTCACCCTCCTGTGGATGCTGGTGATGATCACCAACGCCATCTTCACCCTGCGGGGCCGGCTCAAATTTCAGCGCCGGTTGCTGCTGCCCGTTCTGATCATGGCTTTGGGCACAGCCAGCCTGGTGGTGATGCCCTGGGTGCTGCTGCTGGTGGTAAGGCCCCAACCCTTTTTTGATCCCACCTACGCCATCCCCATCTACGGCATGGTGCTGGGCAACAGCATGAACAGCTGCGCCCTGGCCCTTGAGCGCTTTGAAAGCGGCTTCAGCGACAATTGGCCAGCCTATTACACGCGGCTGAGCTTGGGCGCCAGCCTCTGGGAAGCGATACTGCCGGCCTTTAAAAAAGCGCTGCACGCCGCGCTGCTGCCGCAATTGCTCACCATTGCCTCGATCGGCGTGGTGAGCCTGCCCGGCATGATGTCGGGCCAGATCCTTGGCGGAGCTTCGCCACTGGTGGCCATCAAATACCAGATGATGATCATGATCTGCATCTTCAGCGGAGTGACCCTCACGGATTATCTGGCCATCCGGATCTATCTGAAACGCCGCTTCGACAAATACCACCTTCCCGTCGAAGGCTGAGCTTCACTGGCCTTTTTTACTGCCCGGAAACACCGCCAAACTGAAACCGGAAAAAGATTACGGGCAGGGGCAACGAAAAACCTTGACAACAGAGCACGCTGCCTGAATGAGTTTTCGCAGTGATAAATTTCCAAGTCCGCTCTGGCGGCAAGGATCAAACAATATGAGAAGATGCCTCTATGCCATGATGGGCCTGATGCTGCTGCTCGGCGCCTGCGACATCAACCTGAAACCGCAGCTGCCGGATTGGGACGTGGACCTTACCCTGCCGCTGCTGAACGAGCGTTTTCTGGTTTCCGAGCTGGTGGACAGCGTGAACGTGGTTATCGGCGAAGACGACGTGCTAACCATCACCGCCACTGGCGAGGCCTCCACTCCCGATTTCGGCGAAGTGAATTTCACTCCCGACATCGTTTTGGAAAACCTGCCGCTGCTTTCCGGGATCGACATCCAGACCACGGTGCCGCTGGTTGACCCCACCGGCACGGTGTTCATTGCCTACGGCTATCTGGAGCAGGGACACCTGGATTTCAACATCAACCTGAACGACCCCGTCAATTCCAGCGTGACCTTGATCCTGCCGGACATCACCACTCCCACGGGCGGGCCCCTCACCATCAACAGCAATGACAACCCGAACTGGCAGTCCGTGAACCTGAAAGGCTGCCAGGTGGGCGTGGAGAATTCGGGCCAGATCCTCGACCTGCTGCAGGTGCATCTCATCATCGAGTCGAATCAGCCGGACGGCACGCCGCTGGGCACCGGGGGCATCCGCATCAACACCCAGCTCGGCAGCGACTATTTCCAGGGCTATCTCTACAACTATGTGCGCGCCATCGACGGCACCTACGCCTCCATCGACATCGATTACCCCGAGAATTTTGAGGAGGCGGTGATCCTGCAGGAAGCGAAAGTGAGCCTGCAACTCACCAACGAAGTGGGTTTCGGCGCCACCTTCCACGGCCAGATCCACGCCGTGAACGCCCAGACCGGCCAGGAACGCTGGGTGGACGTTTTGGACGATGCCGGCCAGCCCTTTTTCGTTTATCCCGCGGAAACGAGCGGGCCGGTGATCACCGCGCTCAGCTTCTCCAACGGCATCAGCGAGGTGCTGCAGATCATGCCCAGCCGAGTGGAACTGGTGAACGGATATCTGCTCATCAATGGCGGCCACGACGGCACTCCCGGTTTTGTGCGGGAAACTGAGAGGATACATTGCCTGTATCAGGTTGACCTGCCCTGCCACTTTGTGCTGAACGAATACGTCTTCACCATGCCCACGCCCACCCAGATCTCCGTCTCCGCCGAAACCCAAAGCCAGATCCTGAACCGGTTGCTGGCCGCCAACCTTACCGTGGAGGCCACCAACCACATTCCGGTGGGCGCCACCGCCACCCTCTATGTGGGCAACTCCGAGCTGATCGATCCCGCCGATCCAGCCAGCTACAGCTTTGCCAAGCAGGTAACCCTGCACTCCTCGGAATATGAGGGACCGGAAGTGAACGCGGACGGAGAACAGCTGATCAACCTGGCGCTGAGTTCGGATGAGCTGGAGGTGTTCGGGCATCCCGAGGTTTACGTGCTGGCCTCGCTGAGCCTGGAGCCCAGCGTGGGTTCCGTGGTAATCCACGCCTCGCCGGCCGACTACATCCAGATCCGGGGCATGCTCACGGCGAAAGTTCATGTTTCGGAGGACCTGCTGTGAAAAAGCTGATCTTCCTGGCCGCCCTGCTGGCTTGCCTCACGCTGCTTCCCGCCACCACCTTCACCTCCAAATCGCTGCTCTTTTCGGACAGCTACATGCTCCGCGCCCGCGGCTGCGACGCCAACTATTGGAACCCCGCCCTGCTTAACAAGGAAGATGGTGACATCTGGATCCCGGTGCTGAATCTGGGCATCTTTGCCGGCAACAACTCCATCGACGTGAATCTATACAACTTCGTGACCAGCGAGGAATACCTCGACGACGCGGATAAACAGCGGATCCTGGACGCCATCGACGAACGCGTGGCCCTCAGCGTGGGCGGGCAGGTGGCGCTGTTCGGCTTCACCATGGGTAACGTGGCCCTCAGCAGTTCCGTGCATGTGGGCGCCAAGGCCGCTTTCGACGAGAAGTATCTGGAACTGCTGCTCTACGGCAACGGCGATGGCAGCGAGGTCTTCGAGTTTTCCCGCGAGGACAACTACGCGGAAGCGCTGAGCTATCTGGACCTCACCGTGGGGGTGGGCGACATCCGGCTACCCCTGCCGGAATCCATCCCGGACATCGACCTCGGCTTTGCCGTGAGCGCGCTGGGCGGGCTTGGCAACACCACCACCAAAAGTTTCGAGGGCCGCCTCTCCGCCAATCTGGACGGCCTCACCGTGCATCAGGACGTAACCCAACTGGCAAGCGCCGGAGGTTATGGCGCCAAGGGACTCATAGGCCTCCACAGCGAGCCGGTGACCAACCTCCACGTGGGCGTAACCCTGGACAACATCCTCGGCTTCATCAAATGGGGGCTGGTGCGCGAGGAATTCAGCTATCACTTTGCCGCGGACAGCCTTTACGCGCTGGATCTGCTGGACGGTACCGAGGGCCTCTACACCTCGTCTTACGAACAGATGAAGGCCGATCCCTTCACCACCAACATCCCCATGGAAATGCGCCTCGCCGCGATGTTCAAAACCAAACAGATATCTCTCTCAGCCGATTACATCCAGGGTTTCGGCGATTCCGCCGAGATCAGCCGCCAGGGCCGTTTCGCCCTCGGCGCTGAACTGAGGCCCATCCCCATCCTCTCTTTCTTCCTGGGTTACGGCTCGCCCAATGATTCATATCCCTGGCGCACCTCCCTCGGCATCGGACTGAACTTCAAAGTGATCGAATTCGGACTGGGGTTTCAGTCCATCGAACAGTTTTATCCCGGATTTTCCACCAAGGGGCTGGCCGTTGCCACCTATTTCAACATAAGGACCTGAACCTGACCTACGCTGTCATCATCCTGGTGGCCCTGCTGCTGGCGGGCTATTACTACTGGCGCACCCGCCCGGAGCTTTCCCGCGGCCGGCGCTGGCTGCTCTTCCTGCTCCGTTTCATCAGCCTGGCTGTGTTGCTGCTGTTGCTGCTCAGCCCCATTCTGTATTACCTCCGCTCCCTGAGCGAAAAACAGCAGGTTCTGGTGCTCACGGATGTCTCCGCCAGCATGGACCTCAGCGGCCCCGCCACGGGGGCCAAAAAGGACTGGCTGAGCGCTCCGGGCAAGGAACTGGCCGACAAATTCGCCGCCGCCGGCTACGAACTGCATCACTACGATTTTGCCACCGGACTGGAGCCTGATCGGGACAACACCCTGCTGGCCCCGGCTTTGGCGAAACTGGCCAAAGAGCACGATTTCAGCCGGGTGAAAGGAGTGGTACTGCTTTCGGACGGCTGGCTGCGCGACGCTTCCCTGCAGCAGGTGAAGCAGCTTGGCAGTCCCTTTTACGCCCTCGCCGACACCATGGCGCCCCAAACGGCGGATTTGAGCGTCACTCGCAGCATCACCAACCGCCAGGCCTACCGTAACGAGCCCACCCTCATTCGCGCCGAAGTCAATTCCGCCAACTACAACGGCCCCGCCACCGTGAAGCTCTGGCAGGGCAATTCCCTGCTCGGCAGCCAAAGCGTGCAGCTGAAAAGCGGCGTCTCCGCGAACGTGGATTTCACCCACCGCTTTGCCCAAACCGGCTTCTTCCCCTTCCGGGTGGAGGTCGTGGCCGCCGGCCTGGGCGAACGCTCCCAAAACAACAACAGCTGGCCGGGCGCCATCGAGGTCCTCAGCGACAAACAGCGCGTGGTGGTGCTCTCCGACAGCCCCGCCTGGGACAACAAGTTCACCCTGGACGCCATCGCCGCCAATCCCCGCTGGTCTGCCTCGCATTACCGGATCCAGGGCGGCCGGGCCTATGCCGGGGAAGCAGCGGCCGGAAACCTGCCCGCGCAGAATCTTGCCGCGTTGGTACTGATCAACAACGGCAGCCTCCAGCTGAGCGGAAACCTGCTCACTTACGTGACTTCCGCCCACAAACGCGGCGTGGGCATCCTCTGGCAGGGCCTGCCGCTGCCGGAACTGGCCTCGGTTTTGCCCCTGCAGAGGTCCAACATCACAGCTTCCTATCAGGGATTTCTCGCCCTCTCTCCGGCCGCGGCCAAATATCCCATGCTCAGTTTCGACGCCGCGGAACTCAGGAACGTTCCACCCCTCGATTATTACTACGTTACGGCCTCCCCGGGGGCGGAAGTGCTGGGCAGCATCGACAACGCCCAAAACTCCCCCGCCATTGCCGTAAGCACCTCAGGCGGCGCCAAAACCCTCGCCCTGGCTTTTCTCAACCTTTGGAAATGGCAGCTCCAAAGCGCCGCCGGCGGCTACCAGAAACTGCTGGCAGACGCCATCACCTGGCTGGCCAACACCTCACCGAGCGGCTACGAGGCCATCCACAACGGCAGCTATTTCCTGGGTGAGGAGATCAACCTTCGCCTCCGTGCCCAGGACGACATCCGCGCCCTGCGCCTGGACCTCAATCCCCAGCTATTGGTCTCTGACGCCTCCGGGAAAGAGGTTTTTCGCGATTACCTTACCCAAAGCGAGGGGGAATACTCCGCCCGCTTCAGCCTGGACAAGGCAGGAGCTTACAGCTTCCAGATCACGGACAAGGTGAGTGGTGAAAAAAGCGATGGACGCTTCAACGTGGCCAATTCCTCCATCGAATCCCGCGATTTCGATTTCAACCTCCCCCTGCTCTCCTGGCTGGCCTCGGACACCGGCGGGAAACTGCTAAGTCCCGCTTCCCTGAAAGATTTCCAGCCTCTGCCCGCCCAAACCAAAACCCTCGACCAGCGCTCAGACATCCCCCTCTACCGCAAGTGGTGGGTGCTGGCCGCCTTCATCCTCTCCTTCTGCCTGGAACTCTTTTTCCGCCGCAGATGGGGATTGCTCTGACTTCGGGACTGGCGACGGATTCCATCTTTTCCCTACGCGATTTCTTCCTCCTTTTGTAACACTGAGACGGGGAGACACAGAGGCACAGAGGGGAGTGAGGTGGTGGCGGCATGAATATCCGGCTGCCTCACGGGAGTCACGGACGTCCCGTCCGTGAAGCCCTGCAGGGGGCTTGTTGTTCTTTTCTGAAAGGACTTTCGGGCCTTGGCTTGGGGTTCTCGCGGACGAGCGCGGCTGGTTCGTGGGGTGAATGATGTGGACGTCTGCCACTCGATTTTTTGCGGTTGTCGGGAAGGTCCGCCACCCCTGCTGACTTCTGGAGTCGACGCTCCTGCGTTGCTCGATTCCAGCCGAGGTTTAACCCTTTCTCCCTTTTGCGCTAGAAAACCCTGCTAATCTGTTTATCTGTTTATCTGTAAAGCCCTTTCATCCCCTCCTGATCATCACGACATAGCCCTCGAGGTCGCTGAAGCCGCAGGAGGAGTAGAGATGGCGCGCGGCGGCGTTGGTGGTGTGAACTTCCAGTTTGGCCTGCCAGCCGTGGTCGCGGGCCACGGAAATGGCCTCCTCCAGCAAGGCGCGGCCGATGCCCCGGTTCTGAAACTCGGGCGCCACCGCCATGTGGTGGATGTAGAGCCTGCGAAAATCGTGGCTGAGCCAGGCGGTCCCGGCCAAAAAATCATCCATCCAGGCCAGAAGCATGGTGCCGCCGTGCTCGAGGTTGTGCTGCACGGCCTCGAAGCTGTCAGCCCGGGCGGGATTGCTGATCCCCGTCTCGTGCCAGATGGCGGTGATACGCTCGAACAGCTCGGGCTCAAGCTGGCGGCAGTGGCGGAGGGCAAGGCTCATAAGCCGGGCGGATCGCCCTCCACAGCCCTGAACAGCGCGGCGTTGCGGGTGAAGCGGAACACGGTGTCGAACAGCACCACAAAATAGCTGTCCGGATAGCGGTCGATCTTGAGCAGGTAGTTCCCGTCCTCCCAGGCGTGGAAGCTGATCTTCACCCGGGAATTGTCACTCAGCATCAGCTCTACTTCGCATTCCGGGGCGGGAACGGCAGAGGCCGGGGGCAGGGTGTCGCCGCTGAGCATGGTGTTTGAACCCAAGTGGGAAAGGGCGTTCAGCAGTTTCCCCATCACCAGGTTACCCGGCGGAACGTCGAAATCCTCCAGTTTGTCCTTAAAGTGCCAGATGTTGCCGTCGCGGGTGAGTTCATAGCTGTTTTGCGGGTGTTTCACCCTGATGCTGAGCAGCTGGTCGGAAAACAGGCTGAGGGCGTAGGGCGAGCGCCAGGATTCCAGCTTGGGTCCGTAGAACGAGTTCACCTTGCTTCTGATCTGGAAAACCTCGTTGTCGCCGGCAAAGCAAAAATAATCGAAGGGATTGCCCAGATCGCTGAACCAGACTTCGCGCAGCAGCTTGTTTCGGGCGTCGAACGCCTTTATCCGCAGCGCCTTGTCTTTGGTGAGGCGATATTGCTGAAGGGCCTCTTTGCCCGCGGCGAGGGGCTCGGTGGAATACTGCTTCAGGATCACGTCCCGCATGAACAGCTGGAAATGGCCTTCCTCGATGCCCCAGTTCACGGGCCGGGTGATGCGCCAGCTTCCGTTCTCACGCTTGAAGGCGATGCTGGTGTCCGGGCTGGCGATCTCGATGGCGGCCACGGCCGTGCTGTCGGCACTGAATATGGCCTTGCTGCTCTCCCGGTCGCGGCGGGTGAACAGCAGCGCGGCCACCACTGCGAGCAGCAGCAAAAAGACGGCCAGCAAATAGATCTTGCTCCTTTTCACTGCGTCCTCCGGCTCGAACGCCTGTAAGCCTGCGCGAAGCCCACCAAGGCCAGCAACAGCAGCGGGAGCAGGATGGCGGTGAGCTTGAAGCCCAGGGTGAGGCTGGAAACGGTCCTGGCCGGATCGGCCGGCCGCAGCTGGTGCCTGTCCATGTAAACATCCGCGCCCAGGCGGTTGTAGACTGTCCGGCGGGAACGCAGTTTCACCATTTCAGCTCGTCCCAGGAGGTGGTCGATGGCGTTTTGCACCATATAGGCGCCGGCGCTGAATTCCAGGTTGAACTCGCTGTCGCCAAAGAGAATGATGCGGCCTTTGGCGTTGGAGGGATGGAAGGTGCTGTCCGTGAGAGCTTGGGAGAAGAAGCTCTTGAGGGGTCCGCTGAACTCCGCGGCCACGGTGAGCGGTGGCATGCTCAGCCAGCCGGGTTCCTGGCTGCGGTTCATCGCCTCCTCGATGTTGAAAGTGGGCCCCATCAGCAGGTTCGACTTGCCGGAGGTTTGCAGCACCGGCTTAAGCTTCAGCTTCGAGCCCGGCAGGGTGGCCAGTTCCGAGGCGATGTTCATCACGATGGGGTCGAACCCGAGGGCGTAAGGCACTTCAGGATTGGGCTTCAGCCGCGGGAAGAAGGGATAGGGCACCTGGGTTCCGAGGCCGCCGCCCTGGCCCAGCTCACATTCCTCATCCAGCACGATGTTCGGTTTGATCAGGATCCCGTAGTGCTCCAGCAGCGTGAAGATGTTGCTTTCCACCTCCGAGACGCCGGTGCCCTGATTGCCGTAGGTCACCAGGGCCCTGTCCTGCAGCATCACCACCTCTCCGCCCCGCATCAGGTACTGGTCCAGGTGGTAAAGTTGGAGGGTGGAAAGCGAATCCAGCACTCCCATGCAGAGCATCACCGGGGCTTGGGGCAGGCTGTCCAGCTGGGTGAATTCGAGGTTGTAGTTCTCCGTGAGTTCCAGGAAAAAGGTTGACACATTGTCCCGATAGTAAACATACTGATACTGCAAGGCCAGGGAATCCGCGAAGAAGGCCACCTTGGGCAGGGTTTCGGATTGCAGTTTGTTCACCTTTTGGAGCAGCTGGTATTCCAGCATGGTCTCCATGCCCGGGCGCAGATAAAGCGAGGATGATTTGCCGCCGCCCTCAAAGCTCACCCCAAAGACGATCTCTTTGCTCACCATCTTGTCTTCTTCATAGATGGTGGCATTCAGGGGCGGGATGTTGTATTGCCGGGCCTCGTCGATCAGTTCGTCCGTGTTTTTGGCCCGCACGTACTCATATTTGAGCTTGCCGCGCGAATTGCGCTGAAATTCCTCCAGCATGTCCTTCAGGTCGCGGTTCAGGCTGCTCAGTTCCTGGGGCAGGTCCTCCGAGGCGAAAACTTTCACAACCACTTTGTCCTGAAGGGCGCGCAGGCTGGTTTTGGTGGCCCGGCTGAGAGTATGGCCGCGGGTGCGGCTGGCGTCCAGGCGCAGGTAGAGGAAGCTGGCCAGGATCAGCACCAGCACGGCGATGAGGATCTTGATGGCGTAGGTTCCGAAGATTTGGCTGCGGGTGTTCATTTAACGCTCCTGCATCAGATTGGCACCCTGGAGGCGGAATTGGGCCAGCAGGATGAAGATGAAGGTCACGGCGGCGAACCAGATGAGGTCTCGGGTGTCGATCACGCCTTTGATGAAGCTGTTCAGATGGTGGTCGAAGCCGAAGAATTCCAGGGCGGCGAACAGCCTGAGGGGGATCAGGTCGCCCAGGCGTCCCAGCAGGAACAGCGCCCCGGAGATGGCCAGGGCGATGATGAAGGCCAGCACTTGGTTGTCCGTGAGGCTGCTGGCGAAGATGCCGATGGCGATGAACGCCGCTCCGGCGCAGAGCAGGCCCAGATAGCCGGTGAAGATCGCGCCACCGTCCACGCCCACGCCAAAGATGGCGATCAGAGCTGGAAAGACGAGGCTGAAGGCCAGCACGGTGGCCAGCTGCCACCAGGCGGCCAGGAATTTTCCCCAGACAATGTGTCCCAGTTTGATGGGCAGGGTGGAGATCAGTTCCAGGGTCCCGCCGCTGCGTTCCTTGGCGATGCTGCCCATGGTGATGGCCGGGATGAAAAAGAGGAAGAAGGAGTGCATCCTGGCCAGCGTGTCGCGCATATCCGCCACGCCCAGTTTGAGCGCGGTGAGGGCGAACCAGCTGCCGGCGGCAAGCAGGAAGACGCCGAAGATGATGTAGGTGCCCAGGGAACGCAGGGCCAGCGAGTATTCCTTTTTGGCGATGGTGAGGGCGGGATTCATGGCTGCTCCTTGTCGTTGCCGTTCTCCGTCAGGTCCTGTTCGGGGCAGATCAGGTCACTGTCGATGGGATCGAGCTTCGCCACCAGCCTGCCCATCTCCTCCGGGGGAAGCTGGGGTTCCGCTGCGGTGGGGCTTTCCTCCTGGGAGGTGAGTTCGTGGAAGATCTTTTCCAGGCTCTGTTGTTCCTGGTAGATGCTCAGCAGTTGCCAACCCCGGGCGGTTACGTGGGCGGAGAGTTCCCTGCGGATGTCGGTTTCCGCCGGCGCCAGGAAATGCAGCAGGCAAATTGGTCCGTTCTGGGTCTGCGAATCCAGCTTCACCTCCGGGTTTTGCTCCAGCCAGGGGGTGAAATCTGGCTCCACCGCTTCCAGCTCCAGGATCACGCGCTGGAAACCGGAGATGTGGGCGCCCAGATTTTCCATCCTGTCGTCCACGATCACGCGGCCTTTGTTGATGATGATCACGCGCGAACACAGGGCCTGCACTTCCTGCATGATGTGGCTGGAGAGCAGCACGGTTTTGGCCTGCCCCAGGTCCCGGATCAATTCACGGATCTCCATGATCTGGTTCGGGTCCAGTCCGCCGGTGGGCTCGTCCAGGATCAGCACCTCGGGATCGTGGAGGATCGCCCCCGCCAGGCCGGTCCGCTGCCGGTAACCCTTGGAAAGCGTGGCGATGCGCTGGGTCCAGACCTCGTCCAGGCCGCAGGCTTCGCGCACGAATTCCAGCCTTGGTTCCAGCTCCGCTGCCTTCATCCGGCGCAGGTCGCCGAGGTAGCGCAGAAACTCGCCCACCGTCATTTCCGGGTAGAGCGGATTGTGTTCCGGCAGATAGCCGATGCGGGCGCTGGCGGCCAGGGGGTCGTCAAAAACGCTGCGGCCGTCGAGCTCGATTTTTCCGGATTGGGGCTGCAAATAGCCCACCATCATGCGCATCGTGGTGGTCTTGCCGGCGCCGTTGGGGCCCAGAAAGCCCACGATCTCACCACTTTCCACCGCGAAGCTCACCCTGTCCACGGCCTTGATCCGGCCGAAACTTCTGGATAGCTCTTTGATCTCTATCATCTGCTTACCTCATCATCATTTGCATGGAGTTTTGCTGCCCGGCGGGCTCCGTGAGCAGGATTTCGTCGCCTTCCTTCAGCCCGGAGATCAGCTCCACGTTCTGGAGGTCGTTCGCGCCCAGGGTTACCGGCGTGGGCAGGGGCTGCCTCTGCGCGGCGGGTTTTTGGGTTTTGGCGTTTTTGTCCTCCTTGGGCAGCAGGTAAACGATATCCTGGTTCTTGTCGTCGGTGAACACGGCCCGGATGGGGATCACCAAAACGTTCTGGCGCGATTCGCCGATGATCTTCACCGCCGCGGTCAAGCCGGGCCGCGCGGTTTCCCCGTTGGCGTTGATGCTGATCTCCACAGGGAAGACCTTGGCGTTGTTTTCCTTGATGGCGGCGGGGGAGATCTTCACGATCGAGCCGGTAAAATCCTCGTAAGGCATCGCGTCCAGCTTGATCTTCGCCTCCTGCCCCAAGTGGAATTTGCCGATGTCCACCTCGTTGATGTTGCTCTTCACCACCATGTGAGAGAGGTCCGCGATCTTCATCACCACTGTCCCCTCGCCAAAGCTGGTGAGGCTGGACTGCACCATCTCGCCCTCGTTCACCGTGCGCTCGATCACCGTGCCGGAGGCCGGGGCGATCACGTGGACCACCTTGCCGGGCACGTCCATGTCCTGGATCGCCTCATACTGGCTCTGCGCCTGGCGATACTCGATCTCCGCCGTGCTCAGCTCGTCCCGTGCCGCGTCGTAGCTTTCCCGCGAAATGTAGCCCTTGTCCAGCAAAACCTGCTTGTCCGCCAGGCCGTCCCGCGCGTTCTTCAAGCGCAGTTCCGCCCGGCTGAGCTGGGCCTTCGTGCTGAACAGCGTGTTCGCCTGATTGTAGTCCGGCTCTATGTCCGCGATCACAGCCCCGCTCTTCACGTAATCGTTCTCATCCGCGTAGAGCTTCACGATCCGCCCAGAAACCTTGGATTTGATCGACACCACGGTTTTGGGCTGCAGTTCGCCCGTGATTTCCACCTGGGATACGATCTCGCCCCGGGCCACCTTGTGGCTGGGGGCCTTGCCCAGATCCGCGGCCTTGCTCATGGCCGCCTTGCCGCACTGACGCAGCCCCAGAAAGAGCAGCAGCAATGCCGCCACAACGATGATGACGATCTTCCATTTTTTGCGCATCGGTGTTTTTCCGTCAATAGATTTAAACATGTTCGAACATCTCATTTGGCGCCTGCCTTCGTGTCAATGAAAAAGCTTGCGGCCCTGGCCGGAAACCCCGGAATCAGAGCCGGTTATATCATTCCGGTTACGGTGATTCCCCTTGCTTAGGCCTTTCCGGTCAGCCTCCTGCCCGCCTCCCGCACACTTCCCGCTGTTCAGGCGGGAAGTGTGCGGGAGGCGAATGGGAAGTGAATGGGAGAGGGCTCAGAGCGAGGCCTGCCGGTTCCGCCAAGTTTTTCTTTATGGTCTGCAGCAAGGCCTCCGTATATAGTGGGTAACAAAAACCCCAAGTCGAAGTTGGTAGATGAACTTTGATAAATGGATGAGTTTATGGGCAGCATATTCCTCTGTTTTGAAATATAAACTCCCTAGCTGGGGCGAGTCTAAGAAACGGCCGTTTGCTTGACATCTATATTCAGCAACATGCATGCTTATGCAGAGCTATTTGGTAAAAGATTGTGTCGGGACTTCGAGCACAACCGACCAGCCTCAATAAATCATTCAACGCAATGCAATATGACAATAAACAGACACGTGTAGTGCCCATGATGATTTTAACTCAATGAAAATAGGCATGTACATATTGGAAATGGTAAAGTTGGGTTAACGGCAGCCGAAGTCCCGCTTGCGCTGTACCAGCTCGGGCTAACAGCCTCAGTGAAGTATGGGTCAAAATCCTCCTGCCACCACTCTACTCAGTGAGCAGGTATCTGGCTATCACACCTCCCTCCCGCTGCGGGAACAGGGAGTGAGCGAGAGATATGCGTAGGGACGGCGGGCCAGCTACCAGCATTGAAAGTGGAACTTGGCATTGCCAATCCTCAAACTGACTGCGGGATGGCTAGGCAGATTTCCGCCAGGCGCGGTGCTTCTTATTTATACAACGGTAAGTCGCGATAACGGTTTTTGATCTCTCTTTGCGAGTATGAAGAGCCCGTGGTGCCGATGTAGATAGTGGCCGAGCTGACCTTTTCCAAGGGCATACTCCCGGAAACGTTATAAACCGCAGCCAAAATCCCCCTGCGGATGTCGATGACATAGACATTAGCGATCTGTTGGATGGCTGGTCCCCCGGCTGGAGTGTAGTACCCTACCTTTTTATCTGTGTGTGTGATGTAGACCATCGAAGGGATATTGTGAGTGTAGTCGGCAATCTCGGCTAAGGTCAGGCCGTCAAAGATTGCGACGCACTGCTCAAAATCCGGCTCGATCTGGTGGAATTCCTCTTCCAGCCGGTAATCGACTTTGTAGCGCCGGCCTTGATCCACGGTTTTCTTGGCCAGCTCCAGGAGCCGCTTGTGGGTTTCCACAAAGATGGGGTGTTTATCTTCCAGAAGGTATTTGGCCACAGCCAGTTCGTAGTACCGCGTTTGCGTAGCCGGCGGCTGGAAAACAGAGATTTCATTGCTACGGTCATAGGCTAGGCAATGCTCCCACAGGAGTTGATCGACCTCGGTAACATAGCGCTGCGTAAGAGCTTCACGAAAGGGCCCACCTATGAGCACGCCGGCTCCGGCGGAGATAAGGCAGGAGAGCAGCCAGAGCAGCAGAAAGCCCTTGGTGGAATCCAAGTATTCTTTAAATTTGCGTCTGTGACTCAGGTAGGCGATCAGGCTAGCGACGAGGGCGATGATTGACCCTGCAATTAGAGAGGGTATCATGAACACGGATTTAAAGCCCTCCAACTCCTCGATCGAATGCTGCAGTTCGGGGAGCATTAACGAACTGACCAGAAACGCGCAGAAGCCGGCCATAAAGGATAAGCAGAAGATCATTAAACTGACCAAGAGACCCAGCGGGGTAGAATCGCATTTCGGGCACTTATCCGTATTCGGCGGCAGAGGGGAATGACATCTAGGACAGCTACGGGACGCTTGGTCCATATTTCTTTCTCATTCCAGGGTGTGTTCTGATACTTGAAGTTAAGCGCTTTGCCTGGCAAGTTGAGTCCCAAATGTTGGCGTAAAATCCAACTCTTTGATTCACCGATTGTATGAGGGCATTTGCCATCCCTCGTTACCCACTATCTATTTAAGGCCAAGCGACCAAATCGCATTTTTTTCAGCTATCTTTTCCAAGTCAAGTTTTTTTCCTCCATACTGATGTCAGAACCCTTGTTGATATGGTTAAAGCTTTTACTGATCAACACCAGACCAGAGACACACCCTGTCTACATAACGAAGGTTTTTTGGACACATGCGGAGGGATATGTCCAGCTATGCTCTGTTTACTCGGCAGGGGGGATTTGGCAAACCCAAAACAAAGCTTTACAGGAAACGGGGTTGGCGGAAATAGGCTCCGGAATAT
>Ga0209717_1000616_pt1 | contig 42825 bp, 29 predicted proteins | sample AD_UKC048_MetaG_FD_184418 | JGI IMG/M metagenome (GOLD analysis project Ga0209717, IMG submission 184418) | Active sludge microbial communities of municipal wastewater-treating anaerobic digesters from USA - AD_UKC048_MetaG (SPAdes) (version 2) | ecosystem: Engineered > Bioreactor > Anaerobic >...
AAGAAGACTGCTTGGACGGAGAGTACCTATCGAGGCCGCTTGCTTCGGGTGACATCACCATTGTCGTTAACGCGTTCCGATACTGCAAAGACTGCGCTCCCAATCCTCCGGGGCTTGACTTAACCACCTCTTTGAAAGCGAGCTGCCCCGGAAAAGCTTTCGTCGCGCAGCACAGTCTTCTCCAAGCTTCCTCGATGCGCCCGTCTAGGGGCGGCTATGGCGCCGCGAACTGCAGTGGCAGCAACGCGTCAAGCCAGATTTGCCGCGAGGCGGTCTACACACGACTCGTTGGCAACTTCTCCCAAGACGCGCGCGCCAGTTTATTGAGGAACTACGTCGCCGGAAACATAGAAATCGTTCTATCCGGAGTTGGCGCAGCCGTGTGGCAAAGCGATCAGATGGTCACTCAAGCAGTTGCCGCTCTTCAAGCGCGCTCAAACTCGTCTGTACTGCCAGCTAACGATGAAGCCTTTGCGTACCAAGACCAGCGCGATGGTTGCTTAAGCTCAGGTGGACCCGAATGTTGCCTGCCCGCCTTGCGACCGTTTCAGGTTGCTCCCGGCGAGGTCCGCACAGCAAGCGTATTGCTGGCCGAGCCGGGAGATGACTACGAGAATGTACCGCTCGGCTTGAGCACCATCGCTGCGGCGCTAGAGAAAATTGATGAAAGCGGGATGTCAAAAAGCTCCTTGGTATCGGCATTGGCCGACTCGGGCGTGGAGACAACGTACAGCCCGTCGGACCAGCTAACCGCCTTCCTCTGGAACGCTAGCCTAGCTGCGACGGGTCAAATGATAGAGCTTGCGCGCAAGCACTGGCCTCAAGAGCCAAGGCCGCCGGTGGTGGACGTGCGCCCAGCTGTGTTGCGAGGACGCGTCCCGAGCGACGCGCCTCCTTCGGGACTCAACGACCGCCAGCATCAAATGATTCTCTCGGCCGTCAATCGCTTTGTCCTAAAGAATCCGGAGAGCCCGATCAGAAGCTACCTAGAGAACTTGAATGGCCTAGTAGCGGTGGAGATTGCCGATCCCAAGGAAGAGTTCGATTTGGCAAGCGCGGCAGCTGCACGGGAGCAAGTGGTCGAATCTGTCAGGAAATCAGTCCTTGAGCTGCAGGCGCTAAATCAGCACAACTTCGAAGTCGCTTCCGAAGTCGAGCTAAAGTCGATGCGAGACGCCGTCAAGTCTGTTGAGGATCGACTAAGAGAAGTCGAAGCCTATGCAAATTCGGAAGGTTGGATGGATATTGCCAAGCTGGTGGGGCAAGCCGTCAAGGCGGCCGTCGGTGTCTACAAGAATCTCTTCGACCAGAACTGGGAAGAAACTGGCAGGAATGTAGCGACCTTGATCAAGTCGGTTCGAGATATTGAGGATGCGGCGCGGAAGATGGATTCTCCTGAAGCGTTGCGTGCACTCTTGTTGGCGGCCTTGGAGCAACAACGCGCACTTCAGGAACGAATCGCAGGAACACGTCGGGTGCATGTCGAAAAACAGCTTTCCACGAAAGAAGAGATTCGCGAGAGCTTGGTTCGGTACAACGGCTACACATCCCAAGCAAAGCTACTTGCAGATGAGATGTTTCGCAATGTGATGATTCGCTACGCTGGCGACAACGCCGGTGAACCGCTTACTCGACTCAAGAATAGGCTTGGAGAGCTCAATCGACTCGTTACCGTGTACCCGACGTACGTCCCTAACTTTAGCAGCGTTGATGCTATGCAGCGAAGCTGCAACTCGGCACCTAAGAGCCTGTGCGATTCTGACTGGGGCACCGCTCTGATGGACTGCGTCATGCTGCCGGTGTCGAGCACTCCTTACACCCTGATGACTGCCAGTACACACCCTCGTCTTCCATCGGTTCCCTTGTTTCGTGCTGAAGGCGATATCGAATCTGAGCGCGCTTTTCAAAGAATCCTTCGCCGCTCTCAGGTCGTTGTTCCACCCGAGATCTGCGATTCGGTAATTAAGCCAGCAAGCCTACGTGAGCTCCAGCCGGATTTCTCGCTGTCAGAACCAGGCGCGTACTCTTTCGGCAGTGGAGCGATTATTTCTGTCGGATACGACGTTTTCATTGGGTATCGACCTAGCTCGGGAGATCATCGAACAAACATCTACAAATGGTCCCGTGATCGACTAGAGAAGTATCAAGAGTTGCCGAACTGGGGCGCTCAGGCGGCCGGCTCGTACGTGATCATGCCGACGAGCGACGGGATCGCAGCATATGCGCGTCTCGAGGAAAAATGGCGAGTGCTCGGCGTGACACGAGAGCGCGACGTAGCAGTTGCAGGTGATCGCAGCAGAGTGATCACATCGCAGCGCCAGTCGGGCGGCAACCGGTACTTCTCGCTAACGGTTCCTGACCTCGGAACACGCACTGACCAGCCGATTGCAGCACTGTATTCGCTGTGTGGCAACTTCGAAAAGATTATCCTCGAAGGGCTATCCGGCGGATGTCCATTCCTTGATGGAACCGGTGCTGTCACATTGGACCTGCAAAGTGGCGAACCACACCTACTCAAGCTCGAGGACGGCTACAGTGACGATAGTTTTGGGGTGATCTATCACCAAACCGAGAACGAGATCATCGCGGCGGCGCCAGGTCGCTGGACTCTTTCGGATTCAGGGGTTGCAGCGCCATCACCCGTGATTCAACGCTTCAAACGCGTTGACGGCGAGTGGAGGCCGGCCGGCCGTGTAGCAGTTCCATCAGAGGCGCTGCCTAATGCCGTGAGCGTCGAAGGTACGTTTCTCATTACGTTCTTGCGGGCCGCTTCGAGTCGCTATCTACTGGTGGCGTGGCCGCGGTTGCCCGGCGTTCTATATGTGAAATTGAACGATGAGTTCGTGCCTTATGGTTTAATCGCCAGCCCCATCGGGCACGCGCACGCTGATGCGAATGGGGTATACATCGAAAGAGAGAATCGCGTGGACGTGTATCGGGTGCCCGAGCAGCGACAGCCGTAGTTTACGGATGTTGTCTTGGCACCGCTTGTGGCCGATACCTGTTAGCTTCGCACTTTCATCGGCTCCACTCCGCTTACGTCGACACCACCACGGGATCGCTGCGCTGCTCTGCGAGGGCGTTAGATGCTGGCGCTGGCCGGCTTTGACGCGATTCCGCTCCGTACTGATAAGCGTGCTGGCGTTGATCAGGTCCACTTCCGACCCGAAGCGGACATACAGTGGACTCTAGCCAACTTGTTCGCCCCAAACATGCGCCCACGGCCGGACTAAATGGACGTGCTAGGCTGGCGCCAATTGAAGTGGCCTCATTCATAGACGGTCCACGAACGACTTTTCCCTATCGAATTGAACAAAGCGGTATCCGCATTCGGGCGATCGGTTCGCCACAGATATTTCAGGATCTCAAACCGAAGGAGGTGAGACCGATACATGAATGCGCCAGCCAATAGGATTTTCCAGCCGGCAATTCTCGCAACCGCGTGGCGACGCGACCCGTTGAATGGGCGTTGGTTGATGGATGGAATGTAAAGCCTCATGTTCCCGGCGCCTGATGGGGCAGACGGTGCGAGATTTCATGCGCTTCGAAACGCGGAAATCAAAGGGCCCCTTCTCGCACGCGGAACCGTCCACGATGTCCAATCAACCTTAGGCACAGTCGAATCGCTGATTAAACGTCGCATTTTGCCAGTTGTCGCATGGGTAGATGGCGAGCGTTCGATGAGGTGCATAGGCACAGCTTTCATCATCAGCTGCAGCGGGTATGTTGCAACCGCTTGCCACGTATTGTTGGACCCATTCGATAGTGGCTATGGCAACGGACGTATTTCCGGTACCGGAATTCACTACGCCGACAACGTCAATATCGGCGTACTTATCGCGACGTTTGACGCAGGCTTTCGATTCTTCGGATTTGGCGCATGTACATTTTGGGGAGCATGGCGGGATAGTCCACTTTTTCACGAACAACCGCGCCTTAACATGTCCACAGACATTGCCATCTGTAAGATCGATGAGGCACCCAACAGAGTGGCGCACCAGCCGTTGAATCTTTCACCGCGCCCGTATCGTGTAGGCGACAGAGCTATGGCCATTGGATACACAGAGATGCAAGACATCCCAATAAGAACTGACTGCAATGGCAACGTTACCACAGAACCTTTTGTGAATGACCTTTATGTCTCGATAGGAAATGTTGTCGAAGTGCTGCAAGACAATCATTTGAACCTGCGAGCCCAAACACCGGGACCATGCTTTCACTTCGACGCGAACATACCGGGGCGAATGAGCGGATCTCCCATCATTGATTTGGAGCTTGGCGTCGTACGTGGAGTAGTTAGCACTGGACTGTCTGGCGCGGGGCTATTGGGCGAGCGTCATGCAACCGGAGCAATGATTGGGCCAGCCATGCACCTCCCGCTCACGGACGGACGCTCAGTTCAACAAATGATCGAAGCTGGTGTCGAAGGTATGGTGGCTATCAACGCGTAGCCTGACCTTCCCGACAAGCTCCAGATCGGGATTTCTGCTTTTGGCCGAAAGCGGGCCTTCGAGGTGCGCGCCGGCGCCGCGATAAGAGTGGCCTGGTGATCAAGCTCACCGAAACCCGCACGCAGCCCTCGCTGCGTTCCCCGGAGTCAGTTGTCGACACCGGCGTCGCTAATGCTTGCGCTCCTGATGAAGTCAACCGCCGATGCGGCAAGTCGATCGCGAAGGACCGGCTCAATGCTGGCGAGCAGTCCATTGTTGATGCTGAGAGTCATAGTTGTACTTTCGAATTCCGCTGCCATGTCACTGACTTTGAAGAACAGCACGTTCGTCTCCTTGTCCACGAAGAACAATCGGGCCGCGACATGGCGCACGCTGGTCAGAACGTTGTCCGAGGCCGCTGCCGCAAAGTGCATCTCGCGCGTCTCGAACATTCGTGTTTCCCGATCGAACAGTGTGATCCATGGCCGATCGCTGTCGGCCACCTGCAGGTTCTGCAGCAACGCGACCAGCACCGGGCCGACCCCTGCTCCACCGAGCGCCGCCGTGAGGAAGGGAATGATGGCCTTGTGCACTGCCAAGCCCTTTTTCTTGAACGTGGACTTGACGAAGGCGCCTTGCGAAGCAATGAATCCGACCCGCACTAGGTTGGACTTGTAGGCCGCGAAAAAATCGTCCTCGTCGGCCCCCGGGCCCATTTCAGCCAGTGCCGAACGGTTCGCAAAGGCGAGCGCCAGCGAAATTCCGCTGCGCATTACCTCGGTGGTGGCGGAATAGTCGATCAGCGTGTTTCCGGTGACGACACCCTGCGGCATCTTGTCAAGGTCGAGTGCGGGTTCGGTCGTGCTGCCCTCAACCCTGGCGCCGAAGCTCGCCTTCAGCCGTGCGGGTTCGATGATCCGCGCGGTTTCTACGAAACTGAGCGGACTTCCGCTTTTCATTTCGTGCACTCCTCGGGCTTATAGATGAGCATCTGGTTTCCAATCCGATGGGCTCAAGGCAAGCCGGTATGCACCAGGCCTGCATCCTCCAGGCTCCGCAGCATCACGGCCGCGCCGCACTGCTTGGACACTGCATTCGCGTCGTATTTGCGGTCGGCGATGAACTTGCCCTTTGTGTAGTGGTTGGAGAAGCTCCACAGGTAAGGCGAGTTGATCTGCCTGCTGTAGTAGCCATACCCGTTATAGCCCTCCCAACGGTGCAGGGCTCGGGGCACGCTCCAGTCCGCGAGTCCCACGAACTTCTCGTAGGTGAGCGCGTCGAGGGCGCTGCTTTCCCAGTCGTTCGGAGGGTTCCAGACAACGGGCCGGTTCTCCGGCACCTGGACCGTGCGACCCGTCAGCGGGTCGCCGTTGTGCAGGTGTGCGGAGAAGCTGAAGCTGGCCTCAAGTGCATGCACGACGCCGATGAACCACCAGGGCACGCCGGTCTTCGCCGCGACGGCTTCGTATCGAGGCCGGTACTGCACGAGCTTCTTCCGGTGCCACGCCACTTCGCCCGCGCGTTCGGGGCGGACCTGGCACGACGCATAGAGCGCGGCGTACCGAGGTGCTAGGTCGTCGAACGAAAGGTTCGCTTCGACGACGACCGCGGGGCGTCGAACCAACACTTCGGCCGTGTATCGCGACAGCAGTGCCCCGGCGGCCTCGCACTCGGCCGGGTCGGAGGCAGCGTCCTGCAGCGAGGTCAGGCGTTCCAGCAATGGTTGGCGCGAGAACGCTGTCAGGGCCTCGTCGGCAAGGCGGTCAAGCGAGGGCGCCGTCGCGTCGTCCGTCATCGATGCACCGAAGGACTCGATCGTTGGGCCAGGCGTTGTCGCGCTTCGCGCGTCGGCCAACGCTTCGATGGCGGCGATGTCGAGGTCCTGCTCGCTGATCCTGCTCGCATCCGCCTCGAAACTCACCGCATCGAACGGTTCGACCGGCAGCGCCGTCGGAACGGATGCCGGGCCGCCGGTCGCATCGAAGGCTTCGGCTACCGCGGCCGGGCCGGCCGTCCAGCGCGGGCCGAAGCGGTACACGGCGTAATACATGGTCTTCGCCCGGACCTCGTTCACGCCGCTGCAGCGCATCGCCTCGAGGAAGACGCGGTGCGTGTCCCGCCAGGGACGGGTCTGCACATCGCAGTAGTAGTCGTGCACCACAGATGCGTTGCGATACGGGCCCTCGAACGGCCCGCCGATCAGGGACCAGAACACGCGGGGAATAGAGGCGCCGTCCACGATGGTTTCAGCCGGCACCGGCCATCCGCGCCCGCCTTCCTCGACGAATCCGAAGGGCCGCTTGAGCCGCATGTTGCGGCCATCGTCGAGCCACTCGGTCAGCGGCGGGGCATTGATGAAGCTGCCGGGCCCTCCAGGCGATTCGACCATCGCAAGGGTGGAGTCCGCCGGCCATTGCAGTGCCTTGGGCCGCAGGATGCACACGAGGTCGGCGCGCCGCGCGATGGGCCGGATGCGGATCTCGGCCCCTTGCTGCCGCGCGATGGCGATGCTGGTGGTCTTGCGCCCGCCGCCACCGGCTTCGAGCATCTTCTCCTCGCCCCAGGCCAGGGCGATGTGCGCGATCGATTCATCTGACCCGAAGAAGACGAGGTCGCCCAGGTCGGACTGGCCGGCGGTGACTTCGGTGCTGCGTCCGTTGCCGAAGAATCGATACAGCCCCGCTGCGGTCTGGTCTCCGTTCGGATCCAGACCCAGCGGCTGCAGCGCCCACTGCACGAAGCCCGAGCAGTCGTAGGCTTCGGGTCCTTCGGCACCCCAGACGTAGGGCTTTCCCAGTTCCTGCTCGCACAGGGCACGCCACTGTTCTCGATTCATGGTCAGGTCTCCCTCTCCGTCTTGGATTCCGCTTTTACTTGGGGGTCCAGCGCCCGATCCCAGTCCAGGTACCGACGGCACAGGTCGAGCAGGCGCTGGACAGCGTTCGAGTCTTCGAAAGGCAGCAGCTGCGCAGGATCGCTCACGAGCTTTCGGCAGAATTCGGCGAGAACACGCGCACGATCCAGCGCCACGATCACGGCGGTGACCGTCGGCAGGAGGTTGCGTTCACTTACGCCGCGGGCGTCGCTGGAGTCGAACTCGGACAGCGTGAGCACGGCGCCCGGGGGCACGTGCAGGGTCCGCACGAACTGCATCAGTGCGCGCTCGGAAAGTTTCAGCTCCGCGGTCAGTAGGGTAGAAAGCGGCGAATGGAATTCGACCAGGGTGCCGCGCAGGATGCCGGACGCCAGCTCGGGCGGTATGCGGGGGAGATCGATGCGCACGGGAACGTCGCGGCAGGAGGAAACGAACTGCTCGACTTCCACGAGTGGCGCCACGCGTAAGCCTGCAACCTGCGCCTTCAGCTCAAGGAGGTGGCTTTCGCCACCCCCGATCTGGAACTTCTGCTGCCGGGACAGCCCGACCAGATCGTCCACCCATTCCTCGGACAGCGTGAGCATCGCGCCCAGGGACGTTGATACCCATCCATCCAAGGGTTCCCGCGCTGAAATCTGGCCGAAGACGCTGCGGACCAGGCTGAAACGGATCTCGTGCCCCACGTTGGCCCGCGGCGGCGGCCAGGATTCGGGTGCGATGAGCGACAAGCGTCCGTTCGCCGATTGTAACGCCTCCGCGGTCCCGATCAGGCCGAACAGGGCACCGTTCGACGTCGTGAATTTCAGCCCGCGGCACGCATCGCGAAGCAACTCGATGTGCGCCCGGTTCAACTCCGGCTGTCGCAGCATCTCGAGCCGGGTCAGCCAATACAACCGTTCCGCCATAACGCGCTGCAGGTTGCCGCCACGGATCCTGGCGTGCCGGCGCAACTCCTCCAAGACCTTGTCACCCTGGACGTCATCGTTCTCCCAGTCTCCCGTCTGGGCGAGCGCGCGGATGACAAAGGTGGGCGGGATGCCGTGCTCGCGCGTGGGCCGCTCGCGATAGAGCGCGAGCGCACGGGCTCCCCGACCCTGCGCGACCAGCCGGTCACCCTCGCCGGCGCGTCCGCCGATCCCTTCGAGTTGCATTCGATGCAGTTCGTCGTCGGCCCTGGGCGATGGACTGGTCGCGTGATCCACCCATCGCCCGGCAGGCGCTTCCGCCATGGCCAGCTTGTGGTGATGCTTGGCCAGCTCAGGCTCGCTGGTGGAATGCGTCTTGTGCCAAACCGAAGCAGCCGAATGCACCCGCTTGTTCACTTCGCCATGCCCCGGGTCGGCCTCGATCATCGGCAGGGCGAGGTTGCGTAATTCCGTATGCCAACGCAGGGTGCCCGGCTTGTCCTCAATCGTCAGCCAGGTCGCGCGCAACAGCCCGTCGTAGACCCGGCGCGCGAGTTTCCGGTCGGCCACCTTCACCCCGTCCACCGCGGGTATCACGATGTCGCGCAGCAGGCGCTCCGTCACCGACTCCATAGCAAGGGCGGCCACCGCATAACGGCGCGCAGGTTGCCTGGGCACATGCTGGATCACGCGCTGGGCCAGGTAGCCGCTGGCCGTCTGCCGGTCGATCCTGCCCGCGCGGTAATCCTGCTGGATCACGGAAACATCGTCCTTCGCCGCAGCATAGGCGTTGGCCGCGAGCCGAAGGACCAGCGGATTGCGCGGCAATGCCGTCGACGCCAGAGCGGCGTCGGCGGTGGGCATTCCGTAATGCTCGAGCACGTTGCGCGCGGCGCCGGGATCCAGGTCGCCGAGTTTCACTTCCTCGCTCGCCTTCAAGTTCAGGCCGAAGTGCTGGAACCGGCTCGCGAGCGCCTGCATGCTCGGCGCGCCGAGGGCGTCGCGGCCGGCCAGCACCACGCGCAGGTTGCGCTTGGGCAGGCTGTCGGCGAGCGAGGGCAGCCACTCGAGGACCGAATCGATCGCGTCGGCGCCCAGCCGGCTGACGTTTTCCACCGTGTCGAGAAACAGCGCGACTCCGCGCTGGCGAAACTCCCTCAACGAATCCAGCTGGCGCAACGCAGACATGCGCTCATACTGCTCGCTGATTCCGGCGCGTTCGGCATCGCTGCTGCTTCGGGTGGCGTACTGCGCCCGTTTGCCTTCACCCCAATTCGGACGGGCGCCGGACGGCTTGGAGGGAATGGATTCCCCCTCTGCATCAATGCGCGCCCGCATCCGATGCTCCGCCAACGATTGCAGCTGGATGATGATTTTCTGCAAGGCAGGGGCGAAGGCGGGATCCTCGACCGAGAGCGCCTGCAGGAACATCACGTCCATCTGCTCGGGGCTGAGCGGGTCGAGGTAGGCGCTGTCGAAATCGAGCCGCACGGGCAGCGAGTTACCATGCATGCGCAGCTCATGCTCCGCCGCGAGAAGCAGGGTCGACTTGCCGCTGCCGCCGATGCCGCTCACATAAAGCGTCCGCACCTCCTGCTCATCGGCAGATTCGGCGAGGAAGTCCCGGATCTGCCGCTGCTCGCTATCGCGTCCGAAGATCGGCATCCCGCCCAGGGCGTCGAACTCACGGTCGCGACCCCGGCGCCGCAGCTGTGCACTGGCTGCGGCCGCCAGGCCGTCGAGACCACGGATGGCTGAGCCCCACGCACGCATGAGGGACAGTTCGCGCAGTACGTCGTCGGGCTGGGTCTCCATACTTGGCGGCAACGCATCCGGAGGCGCACTGCCGGAGTCCGCGCCGTGCTCGATCGTGAAGCGCAGCGCGAGCCGGACCGGATCCTTCTCATCGTTGTCGTGGAGCCGCTCGCTGGCTTTCCAGAGCGACTCCAGGTCGGTCGAAGCGAACACCCGTTTGCGCGCCGTCAGCGTCATGAACCATTGGCCGACCCGCTTGCGTTCGGCCAGTTCGACTTCCTGTCCGACGATTCGCAGCGCGCTGGCGGCATCGCTTTCCGGAATGCCGACCAGCAGGTCGCGAGGCGACACCCAGCCTCGTACCGCCAGTCGATGGCGCAGGAGCGTGCTTGTCGTGGGCGCAGATGCGTCGGCTCCCGCCGCGTCCAGTGATGGAAGACTTTGCGCCAAGAGCTGGTCGAGAGTGGCGCGTAAGTCCCGCAGGGCCTCGCTGGCGACGATCCCTTGCGGCGCGGGGCGCAATTTCAGTGGGCTGGGGCCCATGCTAGCTCCCGAGGCTCTTGCGCAAGAGGATCGCCGCCATCACGGCTACGACGGTGGGCAGGTTGGGCGCCGGAAAGGCGCTCAGGATCCGGGTGCGCGAATTCATAGCCTCGTCGATCTCCGCTGGCGGCACGCTTTGCCTGCCTTTACGCAGGAGCCGACGCGAGAAGTCGCGGAACTCGTCGGCGCCGACGTGCTCGAGCCTGATTCTCACGGGGTTACCCAACTCGCGGTCCTGCATCAGGTCGGCGAGGCCGGAAGATACGAATTCGGGTGCGCCTACAACGACCAGCCGCACCCATGGATAACCCAGCAGTTCGGCCATGAACGGGAGCCATGGCGGCTCCTCGCCGGTCTGGAAGGATGCGTTGCCGTCGAAATCAATAAGCACGAAGAGCGACCGTGCCGAGACGCCCTGGCGGTCTCCGTAGCCGGCGACGATCTCGGCGGCCTTCGGTGATTCGTCGTGCATAGCGACACCGGCATCGGGGCGCAACCTGCCGGTCGCGTCCAGGCTGACGCCCCAGTTCTCGATGGCATCTCGCCAGGACCAGGCTGTCGTCTCGGTCGCCGAAACGACCACCACGTCCTTGGCGTCGTCCTGGACGCGCATGCGCAAGATCGACGCCAGGAACGACTTGCCGGTGCCCGGATTCCCGCTGACGATGCAGAGCCGATTTTTCGAGTCGCCGACCGGCGCGTTCTGGTCAACCCAGGCTTCGAAGATGTCCCTCCTGAACCATGGATGGAAGTCGTCTACGGTGCCGGGTTCGTCGGGCAGCGCGCCGATGGCGGCCTTCACCCATTCGGTCCATTGCGCCGCCAAGCCGCCGGGCGCGAACCTGAGCCCGGCCTTTGCCCAACGGCGAACGATGGCCTCGTCGTGGAATTCGAGCGCCTGAGAGCGACTGCGCTTGAGCAGAGGATCCGCTGGCCCCGAGTCCATCGCATTGCGGATCATCCAGAGGCACGTGGCTCGGTTGACGCCGGCCACGTTCTGGGTACCGTCGATGGCAAAGGTTCTGCTCGTGAGCGAGCCTTCGTGCAATGCGACGGGATCACCGTCGACGTTGATGCAGCAACTTCCGGACATTCCGGGCAGTGCGTTGGCCCGGTGGCGCAGTCGCGCGGTCTCTACGACCGCAACACTGCCGACATGCCACCTCATTGCATTTCCGCCCGAGAATCCGAGGATCACGAGCGCATCGTCCAACGCCGGTTTCGGCGGCGACTTGACATTCAACGGATCCACGTGCCGCACCTCGCGGTCGAGCCGGATCAGCGCGAAGTCAAGGCGCTTGGGCGAATCGTCCAGCGGCGTGATATGCAACAGGTTCGGTGGCCTGCCCCACGGCAACGAACTGGCGACGAGGGGGCTCGCCGCTGCCGGATAAGCGACCACCGACTGGGTGCTTCTCGCATTGCCGCGGAAAGAGAACGACAGTTTGTCCTGAAGAACCTTCTCGAAGTCATTGCCGTCGTTCTTCAGGACCACATGCGCGGCCGTCATGACCAGGTCCGGCGCGGCGAGAAACGCCGTTCCGATCACGCGGTCGCCGCGATAGACGATGGCCGTGGCGGCATCCACCGCCAGGGTTCCCTGCAGGGTTTCCCTTCCCAGCAAGCCGCCGGGTTCAACGAGGGCTTGCATGCGGCCGCCGACGTTGGCGTTCATGACCTCCTGGACGATGCTTTCTGCCGCATGGCTGTCGCTGAGGCCGAGTTCGTATTGCACCTTTGACACGCTGAGGACCAGCTCCCCAAGTACCTGCACCCGCAGCGCCTCGCGGCACGCAAGGCGCCGCAAGTCGTCCATCGACTGCGGCGTCCCCGCCGCCGTCGGTCCCGCGACCAGCATTGACCAGGTGGCCGCATCCGTTCCTGCAGACACGCGCTCGTAGATCCGGCGGAAGGATTCGATTTCGAACTTGCACCAGGCAGCGACGCGATCGGCGATCTGTTGGCTCACGATTTCGTTTCCGGTGCCGGCGTCAGGAGATTGGAGCGCCGACGGCGCAAAGCGCCGCCTTGGCCTTGTGCAACGACACGCCATAGTTCGCTTCGGTGTTCAGCCCCGCGAAGTGCAGTGCGAAGGCGGGGCTGCCTTCGTCCTTCCACCCGAAAACCGGAGAGCCGGACGCACCTCCGAACGTGGTCGCGTCGTACGACAACACATGCCCAAGCTGATCGCCCTCCACCGACCCGGTGCCATCGCAGAACTCGCCCGGAGCGAAGCGCTTCAGGCCGAAGAGGTTGTTGAACAGCGTCGTGATGACGAAATTCCAGTTGACGGTGGCGCCGGCCGGCAGGGTCTTGTCCGGATATCCCGGAAAGCCTATGGTCCCCAGCGTCGGCGCCCTTGCGCCCGAGGCATAGTTGGGATCCCCGCTCAACACGATGGCCGGCTGCGGCAGTCTGCTTTCCTGGGGATCGAAGGGCTCGATGCGCAGCACCGCGGCATCCACGCCATCGAAGCTCACGCCGAAGCCTGCGGGCAGGCGGACCTCCTTCACGAGCCAGCGGTTCTTCTTTTCGGAATCGACTTCGCCATTGAAGTCGATGACCCAGGCACTGTTGACGTCCAGCCCGGTGCCCGTGCTGGACATTGCGACGCCGGACACCTGCCGGGCATGCACGACGACGTGATAGTTGGTGAGCACGAGGCAGTCGTTCGCATCGACTAGGAACCCTGTGCCGTTGTACTTGGCCGGGCCGCCGTTCGGGAGCTGGAGCCGGCCCACGCAGCCCGCGAGCCGGCGCAATGAAGGCCGGAAGTCGGTCAACTCGTCCTTCCAGTCTCCCAGGAAAGGATGATCGGGCGCGTAGCTGCCTTCGCGCAGCAGGAAACTCGGGCGCGTCCCGTCCGCGATCACCACGGCTTCCATGGAAGCCAAGTCGTCCGGCGAGAACTCGGGGTTCGAATTGGCGACGGGTTGCAGCAGTTTCTTCAAGGCAGGCTCGCCATGTTCCAGCAATGTTTGCCATTCCTGCTTGAACTTGGCCGGATCGCCCACCTCGCTAGGTGGCAGGCGCTTGATCACGGCGTCAAGACGCTCGAGCACATCATCTGCATGGACGGGGGTCGTGGCAGCGTTCGCGGCGCCCTCGGTGCCGACGATGCCCTCGGCTCCAGTGGCGCTTCGCGCCGCCCGCCGCCTAAGGGTGTTCTCGATGCTCTTGGCACGATCCGCGGGATTCAGTGCATGCATGGTCGACTCCTCCATTCAGCGTGCGACATGCGGCGCCCTGACCAGGCGCACGGGCTTACCGATCTGCGATTCCGCATCGGTCGACCACGCAGCCGTGTACAACCGCTTCAGGTCCCGCTTGTCTGCCTCGGTGAGGCGACTTTCGAAGCCGTAGTTCATGATGGTGAATCGGGAATGCTTGCCGAAGATCTTCGACGGAAAGATCTTTTCGTCGGGGTCGGTTCGGGCGAAGTAGTGGCGCAAGCCGAAGACATGCCCCAGTTCGTGCACCATCGTCGCCACCTGCTCCAGGCGGTCGCAGTCGAAAAGGGTCGGATATATCAGTAGGCGCTGGCGATCGGACTTCGGGAAAAACGCGCTCGCCAGCGTGCACCCGCCTTCGTCGCAGTCCCTTCGCTTGAGTATCGCGATCTCGAAATCCCAGTCGCTGTTGCTCTCCATGAAGGCCACCGGTGCGACGCCCTTCCATGCATCGATGGCCTTGCGAAGCAGGCTGCGGACACGACGCTTCATGGCCTCCGCGTTCTCATGGCGCCGGAGTGACTTCTGGTCGAAGCGCCAGTGTAGTGTCGTGCCTAGTGCCCAGAGTGGAATCTCCCCTTGTTCCACATCTACGACGATCTCAGGCTGAATGGCGGGACGCGGCAATTCAACTCGAAGGTCAGGAAATCGTAGCTCGGTAACGCATCTTCGCCCGAGTCTACTGATGATCTCTTGTGGGCGCATATTGCCTCCGCAATGACCTCACTAGGTGTGCCGAACTTGGCGTAGAGCGGCGAGACGCTTGCAGGGGCCCCGCAGCATAGCCTGACGGAGTTGAAAACGTTCATCCTCGGCACTGACAAGGCGCGCCAGAGTCGGGTCTTCAGTACAGGTACGAGATCGCGGAATCCCCATGGCCCCTGGACTGCCTTCCGTTGGGTCCGTTCCGAAGAGCCCCAAGGTATCATAAATAGACCTTGTGCTGAAGGTATGCAATGTAAATTCTGCACAAGCCATCGCGAGCTCCGAGACGCACGGATCTATCTGATGGCCAGCACGACTTGGTAAAACCACGATGCCTTGGAGATGCCGGCTTTCAACTGGGCCTTCGCCCCAAACCGCCGGCGAGGTCGAGTTTGGGCGCCTCCTGAAATCAATAGAATTACTGTAAGCCGGGTCGCCGTCGAGCAGCGAAGATAATACTGAATGTCCGCTTTGGGTCGTATCGCGACCTCCAGCTCACGGTCGCTGACCGGCCAGAAGCCGCAATCGGAACCGCTCAAATGACGCAGCCCAAAACCCGCCCTGGCTGCACGGTCAGGACTATGCTGCGCGGTGCGGACAATGATGCCGCAAACTTATCGTTGGCTCATGCGCAAATCCATAGCTCACGGCTGGCACTATAAGAATATCGACCAAGCTCGGTCGGAATTTTTGATGCGTGAGGCTACAATCGATCTGCTTGTTGTTGATGTTCTTGACGGCGTGGTCATCGAGGGCATCGATCTAAAGGAACCGTGCAACGAAGCGAAACGGAAAGGTGTGGTTGCTAGCCGGATTAGCTTTGGTCTTCGTCCGGTAAGCGAGTCCGCTTCTGATGCTTTGGATCGCCTATTGAACGGTTCATATGGACTGCGTGCGCGCTACTGCCATTCGCCCGAAGATGGCAGCAATGCAAACAGTGTCGTCTGTCGCGCGTTGGCGCATGCGATTCGGACTCGAACAATTGGACTGCACTCTAGCGTTCCGGAGCAGCAACTCCTGTTGCTGTCGGATGTTCTTGGCGAATCGTTTGCGAAACCTTCGGCGAAGGTCTGGTTTGATGCCCCAACCGACAAACGCCCAACCACAGTCGATGACGGCGAAGTTTTCAGCGACATTTGGAATCAGAGCCGTTCTGATCCGAAACGAGTTGAATCGGCGCTGCCAGAACTATCGCCTCAGCAAGTGCAAATGTCGTTGTCGAAGGGGCACAGCGTACCCAGACCTCTTGCTGTTGACATAAAGGCCGCGTTTACTGAGCCAAATGGCGCTGAATACGTGACCGTCGGCAAAAGGAGCAGGTCCCTGCAGCTCCACCTGATGGGGTGGACATAACGGCTACGACGCTACGTCCGCTTTTGGCCGGAAGCGGACTATGGCGGAGAGGCAAATGGCTCCAGCTCAGGCAGAACGTCTCCGAACTCAGCGTTTAACGCTGTCACAAGGTCGACGACGGCGGCGTCGCTACTCAACTCCGCAAGCACCAGTAGTGTGAGCATTGACATGGCGTTCGAATTCTTGAGCACATCGACGAGCAATGGGATGGGATAGCCATCCTGGCCGCGTCGAAACGGGTGTATACCGCCGTGGACGTATGAATTCATGCCATCCATCAGTCTCGTTCGAGCTCTTCCGAGCATAGCCACTGCGCCCGTAGGCCCCGACCTTCCTATGCCTTCGAGCATCTGAGGGATGCCAGGCAGTCTCTTCGCTGACTGCTGACTTTCGGTCGTGAGTTCGGCGAACAACCGCTCTAGGTCGGCATCTGACGCGCAATGCCTCGCCCAAACGGCGCGTACAAGGCCCTCATACTGTGGTCGAAGCAGCGCGATGGCGGATGGAGGAAGTGCTCCAATTAGTAGGCGAAGCGCACGGCCGTGATCCAACGAGAGACGACATAAGCCAGCGGAGGCTTGATGTCTTGCCTCACCGCTCGACTCGAGAGTCTGCCAAGCATGGCGGATAAGTTCGTCCAACGAAAGCGCGCGCTCTAAGTCGTTAGCGAAGCGTTTTGCAGGACCGGAGTGAATCGCCCCGGGTTTTGTAGAGGCCGTTTGGTTTAAGTCACGCCATCTCGGCAACGGCCGGTGATGACTGCTCGGCCAGTTGCCGGTAGTAGTTTGCCTCGGCTTCAGCAGGCGGGATATAGCCGATCGGTTCGAGCAGTCGCTGGGTGTTGAACCAGGCCACCCACTCCAACGTCGCCAGTTCCACCGCGGCCCTGGTCTTCCACGGTGCGCGACGATGGATCAGTTCGGCCTTGTAGAGGCCATTGATGGTTTCGGCGAGCGCATTGTCGTAGCTGTCGCCGCGGCTGCCGACCGAGGGTTCAATACCGGCTTCGACCAGGCGTTCGCTGTAGCGGATGGACACGTATTGCGAACCCCTGTCGCTGTGATGGATCAATGCGCCGTCACGCTCGGGCTGACGCGCGTGCAGCGCCTGCTCCAGCGCATCGAGCACGAAGTCGGTGCGCATGGATTCGCTCACGCGCCAGCCCACGATGCGGCGGGCGAACACGTCGATCACGAAAGCGACATACAGCCATCCCTGCCACGTCGAGACGTAGGTGAAGTCCGACACCCACAGCTGGTTCGGGCGATCGGCGCGGAACTGGCGGTTGACCTTGTCTTGCGGGCACGGCAGCGCCTTGTCGCTGATCGTGGTGCGCACCACCTTGCCACGCCGCACGCCTTCAATACCCAGCGTGCGCATCAACCGCTCGACCGTACAACGTGCCACCGCAATGCGCTCGCGCTGCAACTGGCGCCAGACCTTGTCCGCGCCGTACACCTGCAGATTCGCTCGCCACACGCGCTGGACCTCGGGCATCAGGCAGGCATCCCGCTTCGCCCGCGCACTGCGCCGTTCCGGCTCGCGTTCACGCGACGCATGCCGGCGATAACCCGACGGGGCAATCTGCAAAACGCTGCAGATCGGCTCGACCCCGAACGTGCCACGGTGCGTGTCCACGAACTTCCTCAGGATTTGAAACGGCGGTCGAGCTCCGCCTGGGCGAAAAACGCGCTGGCCAGCTTCAGGATCTCGTTCGCCCGGCGCAGCTCCTTGTTCTCGCGCTCCAGCTCCTTGACCCGCTGCGCTTCCGCCGTCGTCACGCCCGCCCGCTGGCCGGTGTCGATCTCATGCCGCTGCACCCATGACAGCAACGTCTGAGGCACGCAGCCGATCTTGGGTGCCATCGACGTCACCGCCGCCCATAGCGTCGGATACTCGCTGCGCTGCTCCAGTACCATCCGTACCGCTCGCTCGCGCACTTCCCGGGAAAACTTCTTCGTCTTGTTCATCGCTCCATTCTCTCAAGAGTTGGAGCCTCCACGAATCCCGGGGCGATTCAGAGAGGGAGGCGTCGGCACATAACACGCCTGAATGATACGTCCACTTCTGGCGTCTGGAACGGCTTTGAGTGGACGAACCATTTTTCATTCAACTTCGTGATCGTCTTGAGTCAACCTAATCGACTCCATGAGTGCATCTAGGAAGAGGAGATGCGCCAAAGCGCGCGTCCCTTGGCCCTCGTGGGCTCGCATTGAATCCATCCGCCCTTGTGCGGATGGGCTCGATTGGGATGGAACCACCTTAGTCGAATAGAGACAATCTGGGAGCGTTCTCAGCCCGTGATACCGGGTACTGCGCCAATTGTCTTGTCGGCAGTGGAGCAGGGCACGTTCGAAGCCTATCTCCACGAGATGCTGGCGGGCGGTTTTTACTTCGGATTTAAGGAGACGGGATCATGAAGAGAAACAAATCTGTTGATTTAGATGCCCTGATGCAGCGAATTCAGGCTGAGGGGGCAAAATGTCTACTGACTCGTGCGGAAGCTGCCGCGCTGGTTGCTACCCGGACGATGGACAAACATGATTCGCCGAGGGGAGCCAAAAACCGGATCGCCATGAAGCTAAAGCGGGCTGAGGCGAAGGGAACTGATTTTGTCACTGGAGGCATCGAGACATCTGCCGACGGGGGCTACACGGCCCATGAAATTCGTCGTTGGGCCACGCGTCTTTTTGGAGAGTTGTTCAACGACTTGCCTGTTGAGGGGAGGGTTTTCAGCGTCAGCATCAATGAAAACATCCGGATGACGACTGGCACGGACCATGTACGGCTGCCAGGGTCGCTTGATGAAAGTCACCGAGACATTCTCGATCTTAGGGCCCAGCTCGCCAGAGCGCTGGAGAATTTTTGGAATATGGAGTCGGCAAGGCGGCTGAATCTCCATGCGCGATTCGGCCGGACGTGAACACAACTGCGATTTCATTTGGTAAGCGAAAATTGTGTGCAGAGAATACGTAGTCGTCCCCGCCAATCCCGGCGGATCACAGGACGGCCACGATGCAATCCAGATGTTCCAACGAAGTCCATGGTGATCTGCTGGCGGCACAATGCCGCCAGCCTGATCCGATAGAGCCATCGCCAGGCAAGTCCCCACCTTGTCTTGATCAGTCCACGACCGTGTCAGCGGTGCCCGCCACAAGCATCCTTGACGCTAGAGGCTCCAGCGACCTTCACTCGCAGGCAGCAAAATCCGGGAGATTCCATTCGGCCCCGCCCGTTCCTCAGGGTATTTGTGACGCGGCGCCCGCTTCTGCCGATCCCATTGCATCCGGCCCGGCCAACCATCGATCAAATCGCGTGGCTGCGCCGAAAGCCAAGAGGTCGCGCACCAACTCAGCAGCGGACATCACGGGTTCAGAGCGCTTCATCCGGCGTCGCGAGGTCCAGCGCCTTACCGGACTAAGTCGGAGCTCGCTTTACCGGCTGATTGCTGAGAAGGACTTCCCTCCCGCCATCCAGCTGTCTACGAATACCGTTGCTTGGCTCGAATCGGAGGTCAATGCATGGATTCTCGATCGGGTGGCAGCGAGCCGGAAACACCCGGTATCCGGCAAGCCGTCGACGGGAGCGAGGTGATCCATGGCCGCCTTCCATTTCAATCCACGCTTGATCAAGAAGCATCGCAGCTACCTCGTGCCTGAAGCAGCCTCAGCGTGTGGCGTGACGTCCCATACCGTCTATCGCTGGATCAAGTCCGGACTGACAGTTTGTGAAGACGAAGGGCTGACTCTGATTCTTGGCCGAAACTTGCAGCCCTTCCTGATTCAGATGCGCGGCCGCCGCAAGCAACGATGTGGGCCTGGACAATTGTTCTGCATGCGATGCAATTCCCCACGTGTTCCGATTGGTCGGTCTGCGACATATCGCCCCAAAGGGGCCACAACCGGAATGTTGCTAGGCAGGTGTGGCCAATGCGGAACGCCCATGTTCCAGGCCTGCAGCTTGAGGAAGCTCATTGAAGTCCGGCTCCATCTCGACGTATCAATGACGAACGCTTCGCCGGACATAGTCGATGGAAGCGAATCCCTCACAAATGATGACTTTCCGGAAGGAGCGAACTGACATGTCCAAGCAACATCATCCCGGCAACGAACGCATCAAGCGCGACTACTTTGCGTTTCTGAAAGAGGCCAAGGGTCACAGCGAATCGACGGTGGACGCCGCGGCGTCAGCGATCGCCAGCTACGAATCCTTCACCGAGTGGGCAGACTTCAGGTCGTATTCCCCGGAACTGGCGGCCCAGTTCAAGAAGTCCGTCCTTGAGCGCGCGCACCCCGTCACGGCCGAGCCGCTCAGTAGATCAACCGCCTACACGACCTTCGGATTCGTGAAGCGGTTCATCCAGTGGCTATCCATGCAGCCTGGTTACCGATCGAAGATCAAGTATTCCGACTCCGAGTACCTGAACAGCTCTTCGAGCGACGCTCGAATTGCTACGGCAAGACGAGTACTGATCGGCCCTGAAATGAGCGAGATTCTGGCAATCGTCCGTGCCATGCCAGTCGCGACCGATGTCGACAAGCGAAATCGAGCGGTAATTGCTTTTACGGCGCTCACAGGAGCCAGAGATGCGGCCATCCGCACGTTCAAGCTCAGGCACTACGACGAGGAAAGGCGCTGCATCTTTCAGGACGCCCGAGAGGTGGCCACAAAGTTGGCCAAATCGTTCACGACCTTCATATTCCCGGTCGACAAGACTCTGTATGAAATCTTCGTGGACTGGGTGAAATTCCTGAGGAACGTGCGGGACTGGGGAGACGACGACCCACTGTTTCCGGCCACCAAGTCCCATCAGGAAGCCGATTTTTGCTTCGGCACCGGCCGACTGGAGCGAAGGCACTGGGCCAATGCGAGACCGATTCGCGACATCTTTCGCAGAGCATGCAAGAAGTCCGGACTTCAGTACTTCAATCCTCACAGCTTCAGGAGCACACTCACTCGCTACGGCATGTCGATCTGTCAGACCCCCGAAGAGTTCAAGGCCTGGAGTCAGAACTTCGGCCATGAGCACGTCATGACTACGTTGAGCAGCTACGGCACTGTCAGCGAGCGTCGCCAGGGCGAAATTCTGGAGAAGCTCGGTGAGTCGAAGTCCGACCCGAAGCTCGAGGCAGCCATTCGGACACTGATCGACGCGGCACGCAGTTGACTATGCGTTGCTCACGGCAAAAGTCCGCGCGAGCGAACTGACCTGGATATCCCAGAGGGTGATGTTGTCCCTGTTTGTCGAAAGGAACCTGGGCGAAGGTCGGTTGCGAAAGGTGGGCTCGAACGTTTCGAGGGAAGTATCAACAGCCTGCTGACCATCAAAACGGGGCTTTCGTGAGATATGCTCGCAATGCAGCAGCTTGGATTCGACGATATTCAGGGATCTGGAGAAGACATGAGGAGTTCGAATTCCAATACCGTCCGTAGGCTAGCCGAACGTTCTGACGACAGCATCGGTTCACAGGGCAACAAATTGTTGAGTCGCTTGATGGCGAACGACCCAGCCGGGTGCACGTTGTTCTGGGACGACGAGGATGCCTATCTGACGTGGGTGCATGCGAATCAGGATGGCTACGTTGTCAATTGCGACAAGGCCTGCGTGATGTCGATGTATCCGATGATTCATCGTGCGATTCACAAGTCGATGTGGACACCCAAGAGGAAGAACTACACCACGGGCGATTACTTCAAAGTCTGTAGCCGAAGCGCATCGGATCTGGGGGTATGGGCCGCGAACCGAAAGATGACAATGACGCGTTGTTTGGTGGGCAAATGCAGATGAATCGCCAGGGGCTGGTTATGCGTGCGCAATCGGACGGCACGGACTGGGTCGTGCGACGTTTCGCACAGTTTGTCCACTCGGAGACTCGATGCGATGCGAGCCAGAGAGATGCACACGCATGACCGATAACCCCTTCTTCGACCGGCCAATTCTCAACTCGCCGTACGAGTACCCCGCGCGGCACTGGGAGCTCGATGGAACGGGTCAGCCGACGCAGCAGATCCTCCCCACGCGTCGTCGTGCCGAGTTCATCACGCCGATCCCGAAGCCCAGAAAGCAGACGGGTAAGGCGGTCCAGCCCTCACTGCCGTTCGATGAGGGCAAGGGCCTTTCGACCGATGCGCAACGCTATGACCACACTGCGGTCATCAATGCGGTCCGCCAGCAGGTTGATCAGTGGCGTCGAGTTGCCGATCCGAACCAGTGGCACGTCACGCCCGAGACGGCGCGGCTCCTGCAACACTGGCGCCATCACAAATTCAGCGGTGCGCGTCCGTTTTTCTGTCAACTCGAAGCTGCGGAAACCGCAATCTGGTTGACCGAGGTTGCCCCGAATGCGGGCAAGGCCGGTCAGGCCATTCTCGAGAACCTTGCGAACGCCAATAACGACGCCAACCCTGAGCTGATGCGTCTGGCGCTAAAACTCGCGACTGGCGCCGGCAAAACCACGGTCATGGCGATGCTTATTGCCTGGCAAACCGTCAACGCGGTGCGTCGATCAACCAGCAAACGATTCACGCGCGGGTTTCTGATCGTCGCACCTGGAATCACGATCCGCGATCGACTACGTGTTCTGCAGCCGAATGATCCGGACAGCTACTACAAGGATCGTGAGCTCGTTCCTTCCGACATGATGGGAGATCTCGACCGCGCCAAGATCGTGATCACCAACTATCACGCATTCAAATTGCGCGAGCGGCTGGAGCTTTCGAAAGGTGGGCGACTCCTGCTGCAAGGCCGCGGTGGTGCCGAGCTCGAAACGATCGAGACCGAGGGCCAGATGATCCAGCGTGTCATGCCCGATCTTATGGGCATGAAGAACATCCTCGTCATCAACGACGAAGCGCACCATTGCTATCGCGAGAAGCCAAGCGCCTCCGATGAGGAAAGCGAACTCAAAGGTGACGAGAAGAAGGAAGCGCAGGAAAACCGCGAGGCTGCGCGGTTGTGGATCTCGGGCCTCGAAGCGGTCAACCGCAAGCTCGGGGTCAACCGCGTTCTGGATCTGTCCGCAACGCCGTTCTTCCTCAGTGGTTCCGGATACGCGGAGGGCACATTGTTTCCATGGACGATGAGCGACTTCTCGCTGATGGACGCGATCGAGTGTGGCATCGTCAAGCTGCCGCGCGTGCCGGTTGCGGACAATATTCCCGGCAACGACATGCCGAAGTTTCGCGAGTTGTGGAAGCACATCGGCAAGAAGATGCCGAAGAAGGGCCGCGGCAAGGGTGCACAGCTCGACCCTCTCAGCATTCCGGTCGAGCTGCAGACCGCACTCGAAGCGCTCTACGGACACTACGCGCAAACATTCGACCTTTGGATGAAGGCCGGCATTCGCGTGCCGCCATGCTTCATCATTGTCTGCAACAACACCGCGACCTCGAAACTCGTCTACGACTATATTTCCGGGTTCACGCGAGAGAACGAAGACGGTACGACCATCCTCGTTAACGGTCGACTCGAATTGTTTCGCAACTACAACGAGCACGGCGATCCTATCGCGCGGCCGCGCACGCTGCTGATCGACAGCCAACAACTCGAATCAGGCGACGCGCTTGATACAGGCTTCCGCGCCATGGCAAGCGACGAGATCGAACGCTTCCGTCGAGAAATTGTTGAGCGCAGTGGCGATCCACGTTCTGCGGACACTGTGACCGATCAGGATCTTCTGCGCGAGGTGATGAATACAGTCGGTAAGCAGGGCCGACTCGGTGAGTCAATTCGATGCGTCGTATCCGTCGCGATGCTCACAGAGGGTTGGGACGCGAGCACCGTCACCCACGTGCTCGGTGTGCGCGCGTTCGGAACGCAACTGTTATGTGAGCAAGTCATCGGCCGTGCCTTACGCCGACAGTCCTATGAGCTCAATGCGGAAGGTCTGTTCGATGTCGAATACGCCGACGTGCTCGGCATTCCATTCGATTTCACGGCAAAACCCGTCGTGTCGCCGCCGCAGCCGCCACGCGATACCGTGCAGGTCAAGGCGATTCGGCCAGATCGCGATGCGCTGGAGATTCGCTTCCCGCGAGTGCTTGGCTACCGAGTTGAACTGCCTGAAGACCGCCTCACCGCGGATTTCAACGACGACTCGGTACTCACGCTCACGCCTGGACTGGTAGGCCCTTCGGTTACCAAAAACTCCGGCATTATCGGGGAAGGCGTTGACCTCAATCTCGTCCACACCGGTGACATGCGCGCCTCGACGTTATTGTTTCACCTCACGCAGCGGCTGCTCTACACAAAATGGCGCGATCCGAACGAGGAAGCGCGGCTCAACCTGTTTGGCCAGCTCAAGCGCATAACGAAACAATGGCTCGACACCTGTCTCGAATGCAAGGGAGGAACGTATCCGGCGCAGCTCATGTACCAGGAGCTGGCCGATATGGCGTGTGAGCGCATCACTGCGGCCATCACGCGTGCCGAACGTGGGCGCCGCCCGATTAAGGCGATGCTGGATCCGTATAACCCGATTGGCTCCACGACGCATGTGAGTTTCAATACATCGAAGACGGATCGCTGGGAAACCGATTCGCGCCGCTGCCAGATCAACTGGGCGATTCTCGACAGTGATTGGGAGGGTGAATTCTGTCGGGTCGCCGAAGCGCATCCCCGCGTGCGTGCCTATGTGAAGAACCACAATCTTGGCTTCGAAGTGCCGTACCGCTTCGGTTCGCAGATGCGCATCTATCGACCCGACTACATCGTGCAGGTGGACGATGGGCAGCAAGACCTTCTCAATCTCGTTGTCGAGATCAAGGGGTTCCGTGGCGAAGATGCGAAAGAGAAGAAGTCGACGATGGACACCTACTGGGTGCCGGGCGTCAACCATCTCGGCAGCCACGGCCGCTGGGCATTCGCCGAATTCACCGATGTCTGGCAGATTGAGGACGATTTCGCGAAGAAAGTCGAGGCAGAGTTTGAGCGGATGATTGGCCGGGTGCTGCCATGAAGTTCGAATCGTTCAAGGCCGGGCGCTGGCACCAGCGTTTCCAGTACAAGAGCTTCGAGCCCGTGACGGTCAACCACGATTGGACTTGGGAAGATTCCACGACCAATCTGCTCCTTGAATCGGCGAATCGTGCCCTGGGCGAACTCAATGCGTTTTCGCTGATCGTCCCGGATATAGATCTGTTCATCCAGATGCATGTCGTCAAGGAAGCGCAGACCTCCAGCCGTATCGAAGGGACCCAGACCGGCGTCAATGATGCGCTGCTTCCGGAAGACCATATCCGGCCGGAGAATCGCGACGACTGGCGCGAGGTGCGCAATTACATCGATGCGGTCAACATGGCCATCGAGGGGCTCAAGAGCTTGCCGTTATCCAATCGTCTGCTCAAGCAGGCACATGCGACCCTCATGCGCGGCGTTCGCGGCGAGCACAAGCTTCCGGGGGAATTTCGCACCAGTCAGAACTGGATCGGCGGCTCCGGTCTTGCCGATGCCGCATTCATTCCGCCGCATCACGAAGGCGTGCCCGCGCTGATGGGGGATCTCGAACAGTTCTGGCACAACGATCGCGTCACGGTCCCGCACTTGGTTCGCATCGCGATCAGTCACTACCAGTTCGAGACTATCCATCCGTTTCTCGATGGCAATGGTCGCATCGGCCGCTTGCTCATCCCGCTCTACCTCGTAAGCCACGGCCTGCTCGCCAAGCCGTCGCTGTACCTGTCCGATTTTTTCGAGCGCAACCGCGGCAGTTACTACGACGCGCTGACACGCGTGCGCGCATCCAACGATCTGATCCACTGGGTACGCTTTTTTCTGCGTGGTATGGCCGAGACCGCTGGCAAAGGGCGCGACGTGTTCCAGCAGATCCTGGCGCTGCGCACCGATGTTGAGCACACCGTTCTTTCGCTGGGGAGGCGCGCGCCAAATGGACGTGCCGCGCTCGGCGTACTTTATCGTCGACCGGTGCTTCTTCCGAGCGAGCTCGAGCGCGAACTTTCTGTTTCCAAACCAACCGCTTACGCACTGATCAAAGATTTGGAGCGCCTAGGAGTTCTGGTCGAAACCACGGGCCAGATGCGCGATCGCGTCTATGTATTCGAACGTTACCTTGCGCTGTTCGTAAGTTAACGATAAGTCGTTATAGTTTACTAGGCGCACACGCAAGTTAACTTGCGCAGTGCTCGCCGCACTCCAGAGGTTGTTCTCAGGCATGGCCAAGAAACCCAAAGCACCGCTCAGCGTCGAAGCGCTCAAGCACGATGATGCCAAGCGCAGGAACATCCCGACCGCCGAGTACCAATCGGTCATGCAGAAGGACGAGAAGGCGCCAGTGCGCGTGAGCTACGCGCGCAAGGCCGGTGGACTGGAGCAAGAGAAGGACCAGCGCAACCGCGATCTCGATCCACAATTGGTCTGGCGCGGCAAGGACGATCAGGACTGGTCCGATCTGATCGTGCACGCGCCGCCACTGTACATCCAGGAGAAGGTCCATCCGAAGGTGCTGATCGACGATCTGCGCAAGCAGAGCGAGCAGGTCAACGCCGTGAAGGAGTCTGCGGCGCTCGGATACGTGCCGGATCTGTTCGCCGATTTCAACGGGTTACCCGACGACAGCGCGAAGACCGAGTTCTACCAGCATGATGCGCATTGGGCGAACCGCATGATCCTCGGTGACTCGCTGCAGGTGATGGCGTCGCTCGCCGAACGAGAGGGCCTGCGTGGCAAGGTGCAGTGCATCTACTTCGATCCACCATATGGAATTAAATTCAACTCGAACTTCCAGTGGTCTACATTTGACCGTAACCCCAAAGATGGGAAGGCCGACCACATAACCCGAGAGCCGGAACAGGTCAAGGCGTTCCGCGATACCTGGCGCGACGGTATTAATTCCTATTTGACTTATCTGCGCGATCGGTTAACGGTAGCGCGCGACCTACTGACCGAGTCGGGATCGATCTTCGTGCAGATCGGAGACGAAAATGTCCATCGCGTCCGAGTCTTGATGGACGAAGTGTTCGGACAGGAAAACTTCTTTTCGCTTATTACTCTGAAAAAGCTGTCGCCTCTTGGAACGGGTGGAATGGCAAATGTAACCGACTACATTCTCTGGTACGCGAAGAAAAAAGACATAGCCAAGTTTCGGCCAATCTTTTTGGAAAAGAAGCCGGGATCGGAATCTCGATACAACTGGGTTGAAACGGCGGTCACAGATCGTCGTCGCCTGTCGATGGAGGAGGAGGAACGCATCGAAGAACTACCCAGTGATTGGAGGTTTTTTGCCCAACAAGGAATGCTTTCGGCTGGCTATACGCCAACTTGCATTTATGATTTTGACTTCAAAGGTAGAAGGATCGAATCAAACGCAAAGGGGTGGAGTTGGAAAACCAACAGGGAAGGCATGACGCGACTAATTAAGGCGGACCGACTAATACAAGCAGGCAAGCTTCCATATCTCGTAGCGTATCACGCCGATAACCCTGTCATGACGATGAACAATATGTGGGTTGACTCGGGGTCAGCGAGCACTTCCTACGAGAAAATCTATGTGGTGCAAAGTTCAACACGGCAAGTGCAAAAGTGCGTGCTCATGACCACCGATCCCGGTGACCTTGTACTCGACCCCACTTGCGGTTCGGGCACGACCAGCACAGTCGCCGAGCAATGGGGCCGCCGTTGGATAACGATCGACACCTCACGCGTCGCCTTGGCGCTGGCTCGCGCTCGCATCATGGGTGCGCGGTATCCGTTCTACATGCTCGCTGACTCGCGCGAAGGTCAACTCAAGGAATCCGAAGTCACCCTCACCGCGCCGAGTTCGCAGCCGGTGCAGGGGAACATCCGTCACGGCTTCGTCTATGAACGCGTGCCGCACATCACGCTGAAATCCATCGCCAACAATGCAGAAATCGATGTCATTTGGGACAAGTTCCAGCAGCGGTTGGAGCCCCTGCGTGAAAAGTTGAACGAGGAACTGGGCAAGCACTGGCAGGAATGGGAAATTCCTCGCGAAGCGGGCGATCCGTGGTCCAAGGTGGACCAGTCAATCTTCTTTGCACTGAAAGAAGAGCAATCGCGAGGCGAGCACGCCGATTCGCGGAGAATAGCGGAGGCGCTCCACGCACTAGGCAGCAACCGGGGCCCCAAGCTCTCGTTGGAGACCTTGCCCGATCGGCCTGTTGATCCGTGGCCGGACTCAGCGACGAACGCTCACGCCGACTGGTGGAACGAACGCATCGCACGCCAAGGCGAGATCGACGCCTCGATCGCCGCGAAAGCCGACTCCGAATACCTGTACGACAAACCGTATGAGGATCGCAAGAAAGTTCGCGTCGCAGGGCCATTCACGGTTGAAAGTCTTTCTCCGCATCGCGTCCTAGGCGTCGACGAGAACGATGAATTGATCGACATCAGCCAGGAGCAGCGCGCCGAGTACACCGAGCAGCGCGACTTCACGCAGATGATCCTCGAAAACCTGCGCACGGCTGGTGTGCAGCAGGTGCACAAAGAGGACAAGATTGCCTTCACCACACTGATGCCGTGGCCCGGCGATCTCGTCTGTGCCGACGGTCGCTACATCGAAGGCGACGAGGAAAAACGAGCTGCTATCTTCGTTGGCCCCGAGTTCGGCACCGTCTCGCGTCCCGACCTCGTCGCCGCTGCGCGCGAAGCCGGTGATGCTGATTTCGACGTACTGATCGCCTGCGCGTTCAACTACGACGCGCATTCCTCCGAGTTCGACAAGCTCGGTCGCATTCCCGTGCTCAAAGCGCGCATGAACGCCGACCTGCACATGGCAGACGATCTCAAGAACACCGGCAAGGGCAACCTGTTCGTGATCTTTGGCGAACCCGACATCGCGATCCTCGACGAAGGCCCCGATGGCGAACCCGGCCAGCTACGCGTCAAGGTCAACGGCGTCGACGTCTTCCATCCCAACACCGGCGAAGTCCGCTCCGACGGTCCCGATGGCATCGCCTGCTGGTTCATCGACACCGACTACAACGAAGAATCCTTCTTCGTCCGCCACGCCTACTTCCTCGGCGCCAACGACCCCTATAAATCCCTCAAGACCACCCTAAAGGCCGAGATTAACGAAGAAGCCTGGGCCACCCTCAACAGCGACACCTCCCGCCCCTTCAACAAACCCACATCCAGCCGCATCGCCGTCAAGGTTATCAATCATCTTGGGGATGAGGTGATGAAGGTCTTCAAGGTAAATTAGCCGAATCAACCTATCCACTAACCCGAAACGCTACTGAAAGTTAGATTCGTTGGCCATCCATTCAGTCGGGAACATACTAAAAACGGATGTTTATGGATAAAAATTCCTGGTATTCAATAAAAGATCAAAGTCTCGCGGTTTTCGCCAGAGCGGCTGGCTTTGATCTTTCCATCTACAACCAATACTCCGAAGTTGTTAAGGATGAGCTTCGCTCAAGGACGATAAAGGAAGCGCTCTCAGGAATACGCGAAAGGCTCGCGGAGCTTGATTGTGAAATCGATTCGATTTCTACGGGGGTCTACGTCATCTGCCTCTCGAACCCACTATCCATTCAATATAGGAAGCGCAGATCACAGGTGATCTACATTGGAATGGGGAATATCATTAATCGACTAAAGTCCCATTTCGAGAAAGCGAATGGGCTTTTCGACTTCATGGAAAGTCTCTCGGGTGCAAATTTCGACTTCTACGTTGCTCAGCCTGCGCTGGCTGGAACTGCCCACTACTACAAGCATGTGGAGCACTTGATGCTTGAGCACTTTTGCCAAGAATACGGCGGGCTTGGCGACAAGAAGAGGTTTCCTATCCTCAATAGCAATGCGGGATCGAACAAGAATTTTAACGGCGGGAATGAGTGGTGGAAGAAGCCATTGAAAGCTACGGGGAAAAAGCCGCAATGGGAGCTCAAGCCCACGAGCAACTCAGAATTCGGCGCATTGGATTCGGCTGGTCGCTGAAGAAAATTTTCTAGTAGGTTGGGTCCGAAGCTGTTCGGCGCGCGTGTTTTACTTCAATTTGGGGATCCTAGCAAAAGGGCTACCCCTCCTACTCCAATTGCGCAGAATATCTGTTGCTGCAGATGCAAAGGAAGCACATGCAAATCACACCAACAAAGCTCACCGTCGCTGGCCTGATGGGCACGGCAAACGAGCAGTACGTCATTCCCGCCTATCAGCGCCGGTATTCATGGCGCGAGCCGCAGATAGCTGACTTGTTCGATGACATTCTCAATCTTGAAGGTAACGACACCCACTTGCTCGGCAGCATTGTCTGCCTGACCGGTGTGTATCAAGCCGGGTTGAACAGTTTGGAGGTCGTCGATGGACAACAACGCCTCACGACGCTCACCATTCTCATGCATTGCTTGCGAGATCGGCTGATAGTCGATGGGGAAGCAACACTGGCCAGTGATCTCGACCGCATGTTGAGCGCGAGCGACGTCAGCGGTACGAAGGCACGCAAGGTCGCTCTCGATTCACTCGACTCGGGAGAGTACGCACGCCTCGTTCGCGGGGATCTGGACGGGGAATTCAAGAACGTGAACCTCGCCACCGCATTCTCTCTTTTTCGCCAGTGGGTCGCGGAGCTCTCGCCGGCCGAGGCCAAGGCATACTCTTATCGGCTGCAGAATCAGGCCGTCATCATCCGATTGGATGTGAACCAGGCCAAGGATGCTTTCAAGCTCTTCGAGACAATCAATAACCGTGGGCTACGTCTGAGCCCGACCGACATCATCAAGAATTTCCTGCTCGGAAACGCAGCCCGATTCGGCGAACCACAACTGGACCTCGCCCGCGCAAGTTGGGCGAAGTTGATTTCGGACCTGGACGGTGTCAGCACCGATGTCTTCTTCCGCAACTATCTATCGGCGAGATTGCGGCGGAGAGTGACCGAGTCGTTCGTGGTTTCGAGCTTCAAGGAACTCTTCATGGCCGAAGTCACTGAAGCGGCTGTGTTGCCCGAGCGCCATCTTTACATCGATGACGAAGGTGGTGAGGAAGACGACGCGGTCGTCGCTACGGAATCGCAAGCTGTCGCTACTGAGCCCAGGAAGTATTCATCTGAGATGCCGCAGATCGAATTCGCGAAATTCCTGAAGCAACTTGAGCATTCCGCGAGAACCTATGGCGAACTAGTGTTGTGTCGTACGGGGAGTGCCCCAATCGATCGTAGATTGCGCAACCTTCGCATGATCCGAGCTACACAGGCCTACGGCTTTCTTATGCATCTGCGTGCAGGCGGCTGCAGCGACAAGGATTTCCTCGAGGTCCTACGTTTGACAGAAAGCCTGATGCTGCGGCGACACGTTTGCCGTGAGCGTGCCAATGAGAATGAAAGTCTATTCGGTGGACTATGCGAGACGGATCCGAAAGACGCGCTGGGTACGGTTCGTGAGAGGTACGCACTTGCATGCCCCAGTGATGAGAAGTTCCGGATTGCTTTTTCGTCGGCGCACTATCCCTCCAGGCTGATCGAGCGCGCCCGCTACTGCCTTGAGCGGTTCGAGCTCGATCTGCATGGTAAGTACCAGGAGCTTAACGTGCTGGGACCGGACTCGGTTCACGTCGAACACATCATTCCGCAGAAGATCAAGACGAAGCAGGCGAAGAAAGAGCTCGGGGATTGGGTCGAGTACCTCGGCGCCCACTCCATTGACCGGCACGACGACTTCGTCGGCAGGATCGGCAACCTGACCTTGTTCTCGGGTACGTTGAATATCTCGGCATCGAACAACCCTTTCGCGAGAAAGCGACCGTCATACAAGAAATCGGGTCTCAAGCTTACCCAGGACATAGGCGCGATGCAGAATTTCAAGTTCGAGACTGTAGAGAAGCGCTCAAAGGCATTCGCAGAATTGGCGGTACAGCTTTGGCGCGTTCCCTGAAAATCGTCAGGTAACCGATCTGCGTGTGGGGGTCGAATGCTCGGGGGGGGGAATGGAAGAACAGGACTGGATTGTTTTGGGTATTGCAGGAGTTGCAGTACTGGGGGCGCTGCTTGCTTGGCTGATTGTGAACGCTCGAGCGAAGCGGGTAATCCCTGCGGCCATGCCTGCCCCAATGGGTCTTGTGCCGTTGGGAGCCACAGTCGAGAGCGAAGGTGCAATCGTGCACGTGCCTAGGGTCTTCTTCGGCGATATTCTTCGTCTCTACGAGTCACGCCGCCGCAAAATTGACGAATGGTCTAATCGCCTGGCTTCCGATCTGCGTAACGCGCGGGCGCAGTCTTTTGAATCAATGATGCCGACCGCAATTCTTTGCTCGGCAACCCGCGAGGAACGCGCAAACCTTTGCGTGCTACTCGCGATTCCGGACACTAGCGAGGCGAATGTCATTGAGACGGCTATCCGGTGCGCGGGAAGCCACTCCATTTCGACCGCCGCAAGGATGGCGGCTGGCAAAGACAAATACGTTCCCTATGTGGAGGTCGCTGGGGACGTCGCCAAGAAGTGCGGGGGCAAGATCCTGCCAGACATGAGCGAGGCTGAGCTAGAGCAATTGGCGGTTTCTGCAGCTTTGACCAAGATGCTTCAGAAAGCCACGACAGAACAGCGCGACAAGATCCTCAAGGAACTTGCGGAAGCCCAAAGGCAATCCGCAAAAGGCGAGGCCAAAGTCGCTGGTGCGCTGGTCCTGGCGAACTTGTCTGGTTTCGCCTTGTATGTCACCGCATCTACTATCCTCGGCGGCATTACCGGCGCACTGGGAATCGCGTTGCCCTTTGCTGCATATACCGGATTGAGCAGCCTGATCAGCGTCGTGACCGGTCCGATAGGTTGGACTGTTCTCGGAGCGTGGACAGCATTCAAGCTGGGAGGCGTGAACTACAAGAAGACTATGGCCTCCGTTTTCATGATCGGCGCGGTTCGCGGACGACTCATCGGCGAACGAGATGAGCGGATCGCTAAGCTCGTACACGAGCGTGACGTTGATTTGAAGGGAGCTGTCAATCAATTGGAGCCATTCCATCGATACGTCGAGAAACGTAGAACTACGACCCGCGAAGATGAGCGCGTACCTGTGTCGGAAATACCGCCCTAGCGCGCTCTAAATCCCGATGTCGAGATCCTACGATTGTTGGTACGGGTGATGTCAGCGCAAGTTGGGAGAAGCCGAGAAACACGAGCTATGGTGGGGAAGATGACAAGTCTGGTCGTTGGGTTGGTGGAGTTCTTCGGGTGGATGACCAGCGCAAGCAACACCCATGTGCTCAATTCAGCAATTTATCTATGGAATGAAGTTTTCGCCGGGGTGTTGGGCATATCGCGATTGTCACAGATGGACGAGCCAGAAAATCGCAGTGTTGGTTCGGGTGCCCAAAGTCCTCGGATCCATTAGTGCAACATGCATAGGAAGGGGGCTTGATGGATTTCCGCATAGCTGACACGTTTACCGATAGCCTCACGCACCTGACGGGCGAGGAGCAGAAATCGGTCAAGACCACGGCCTTCGATCTACAGGTCAATCCGTCAAGTCCCGGCATGAGCTTCCACAAACTTGATCGAGCTAAGGATGCGAATTTTTGGTCGGTCCGTGTCAGCCGTGATATTCGACTTATCGTCCATCGTACGGCGAGCAGCCTCCTGCTTTGCTATGTGGATCATCACGACCAGGCGTATCGGTGGGCAGAGCGCCGCAAACTGGAAACGCATCCAAATACGGGTGCGGCACAGCTGGTAGAGATTCGCGAACGCGTCGAAGAGATTGCGATACCTCCTAAATACGTTGAGGTCGAATTAGAGCTGCCTGCTCGGCGGGCTGTGATTAAGCCATCCCTCTTCGCGAATTTGCCCGAAGACGAATTGCTTGGCTATGGCGTACCTGCTGAATGGCTCGCTGACGTGCGAACCGTCAACGAGGACACCCTGCTTGACCTAGCCGATCACCTGCCTGCTGAGGCGGCAGAAGCACTATTGGAGCTGGCGACGGGCGGAACGCCGCAACGATCTCCGAATGTTGCCGAATCCAGTCCGTTCGACCATCCGGATGCGCAGCGACGCTTCCGTGTCATGGCCGATGTCGACGAGCTCGAACAGGCGCTCGCGTATCCATGGGAGAAGTGGACGATCTTCCTGCACCCCGCGCAGCGAGAATGGGTGGAGCGGTCCTACAGCGGCCCCGCACGGGTATCTGGTTCTGCGGGCACGGGCAAAACCATAGTTGCGTTACACCGAGCGGTCTATCTCGCCCGTTCGAATCCTCAGGCGCGAGTCCTGCTGTCGACGTTCTCCGACACGCTGGCCAAGGCCATGCACACCAAGTTGAGAAGATTGATCAGCAATGACCCGAAGCTGGCCGAACGAATCGACGTGTCATCCATGAATGCCGTGGGCGAGCGACTCTACGAATCGCATTTCGGACGCGCGAAGATCGTCGGAGCGTCGGAACTTCGCTCTATTTTAGAATCAATCGTATTGACGCATCCGCCACAGAGGCTAAGTCTTTCATTTCTTCTGGCCGAATGGGACGAGGTGGTCGACGCTTGGCAGCTTGATTCGTGGGAAAGCTATCGCGACGTGAAGCGGCTAGGTCGTAAAACGGGCTTACCCGAAGCCCAGCGACTTGCACTCTGGCAACTGTTTGTCCAGCTTCGTGCTGAACTCTCGCGTCGAGGTTTGCAAACACCTTCCGAGATAGTCGGACGGCTGACGAGGCATCTCGGATCACGCAAGCATATACCGTATGATTTCGCGGTTGTCGACGAGGCGCAGGACGCGAGCGTTGCGCAGATCCGACTCCTGGCCGCGATTGGCGGCGATCGTCCCGATGCGCTTTTTTTCGCTGGCGATCTGGGTCAGCGAATCTTCCAGCAGCCGTTCTCGTGGAAATCGCTCGGTGTCGAACTGCGCGGCCGCGCCCGAACCCTGCACATCAACTATCGAACCTCTCATCAGATCCGAATGCAAGCAGATCGGTTGCTGGCTCCGGAAGTGTCGGACGTAGATGGCAACAGTGAGGAGCGCCGCGGCACGATATCTGTATTCAACGGACCTCAGCCGGTTGTGCGTGCTTTTGATGATAGTGAGTCCGAATCGAAGGCGGTGGGTGACTGGCTGGCCGAGCGCGTTCGTGATGGGATGGCTGCTCACGAGGTCGCAGTTTTCGTTCGAAGTACGGGAGAGCTCGATCGTGCACGAGCGGCTGCCATCGCTGCCGGCATTCCGTTGAAGGTGCTGGACGACAAGGAAGACACAACGACGGGACACATTTCGATCTGCTCGATGCATCTCGCGAAAGGACTCGAATTTCGGGCCGTCGCTGTGATGGCCTGTGACGATGAAGTCATTCCTTCTCAGCATCGAATCGAGTCTGTGAGCGATGACTCGGAGCTGGAGGAGGTCTACAACACAGAACGTCATCTGCTCTACGTCGCCTGTACGCGTGCACGCGATTTTCTGTGGGTATCTGGGGTGGCTCCGGTATCGGAGTTTCTGGATGATCTGAAAGAATAGCGACTGCTGAATAATTACAGATGCCGCTTATCTCAATGTCTGTCATGTCTGGAGACAATTACGCGCTGCTGACAATCGTTATCGGTCTATGCCTTGCTTGGAGAGTTTGTGCATCGCGAAGTCTCGCCAATCCCGGACTGCTTGTAGGGCACTGGTCCTCAGTTCGAGTCCAGAAATACCTCTTTTTCATGGGGGCATTACCGGGGGCATTGATGGTATTTGCCAGAATAATAAGTCATGGTAATCAAGTAAATAGAATCTAAATTCGAATCCGGGTGCCGGCACCACGCGATGCAACTGAAATTTGCGGCCTGGGTTGGGTTTCCGGCCTCGCGTGTCCGGATTGTGTCGCCAGGACGCCTTCGAATTTTCGTCCTGTTGTGCTCGGCGCGGCAGTCATTTGTTCGTCGCCGTTGCGACCTGCTGGTGGCCGGAGTGCAAGCCAACGCGGATCAGAACCCAACCACTTCGCGATAGACCGCCACGGTTTCGTCGACGCAGCGCGACCAGGGGAATTGTGCGGCGTGTTGCAGGCCTCGGCTTGCGCTGGTGTTGCGCCAGTCCTCGTCGTCGAGCAGGCGTTCGAGGCCGCGGCGAAGCGCGTCCTCATCGAGCGGATCGATGCACAGGGCGATATCGGCGCAGATCTCGGGCAAGGATGAAACATTCGAGGTCAGCACCGGAATGCCGCTCGCGAGTGCTTCCAGCACCGGCAGGCCGAAACCCTCGTACAGCGAGGGAAATGCAAACGCGCGCGCGCCGGCGTAGATCAGTGGCAGATCGGCTTCGCTGACGTAGCCGAGTCGTCGCGTCGAGCCGTTGGCTTCGAGCGGGGCGAGCACTTTTTCGAGATCGGCGCTGAGCCAGCCGCGCGCACCGACGATGATCAGCGGATGGCGGCTGCGTGTCGCCGACGGCAGCGCGGCGTAGGCGCGGGCGAGACGGATCAGGTTCTTGCGTGGTTCCTGGGTGGCGACCACGAGCAGGTACGCGCCCGCGATGAGGCCATGCCGGTTCATCGCTTCGGCGAGATCCGCGGGGCTGCGCGGGCCATAGCCCGGATCGACACCGAGGGCGACGACGCGGAGTTTCTCGCGTGCCACACCGAGCTTGTGGTGGATCTCGTCGGCGATGAATTGCGAGTCGGTCAGTACGCGATCGGCGCGCGCCAGCGTGCGTGGCAGATGGCGTTCGAGGAAGCGGACGCGTTCGGGCGGATGGGTTTCCGGAAAATTGAAGGCGGACAGATCATGCACCGTGGTCACGCTCGGGCCATCGAACGGCATCAGGATGTAGTTTGGCGTATGCAGCAGGTAGCCCTGCATCTTGCGCGTATGCGCGCGGAACAATACATCGCGCAGCCTTGAATACAGTTCGAGCGCGCTGGTCTTGAAGGGCAGGTTCTTGCGCAAGCTCGCGAACATGCGGTTCGACGACAGCGCATCGGCCGGATCATCGACCCAGCGCACCGCCGAGTACAGCCGGAGTTCCTCGATCGCCTCGTGCCGCGCAAGGCCGTTGGCAAGCTCGAGTGCATAGCGGCCGATTCCGGTCAGCGGCGCGCTGATCGCATCGACGTTGAAGATGACGCGCACTACGGTTTGCGTCCTGCACGCTCGCGCGACAAATCGGCTTCGACCATGCGCCGAGCCAGTTCATCGAGATCCACAATGGACTGGAATCCCAATTCACGGCGTGCCTTGGCGGCATCGCCGACCAGCAATGGCGCATCGACCGGCCTGAGCAGGGTTGCATCGATGTGGATGCGGCGTTTGCCGGTGCCGGGTTCGACGGCCTGTTGGTCGGCGCCCTGGCCCTGCCATTCGAGGCTGATGCCCGCGGCGCTGAATGCGGAGGTGGCGAATTCGCGGATGCTTGCCGCGCGACCCGTGGCGAGGACGAAATCCTCGCCGGATTCGCGGTCGGCCAGGTTGGCAAGCGCGGCGACATATTCGGGGGCGTAGCCGAAATCGCGTTTCGCATCGAGATTGCCGAGAGCGACGTCCTGATCGAGGCCGAGCGCGATGCGCACGGCGGCGCGCGTGATCTTGCGCGTGACGAAAGCCACGTCGCGCAGTTCGGACTCGTGGTTGAAAAGGATCGCGCTGCTTGCGGCGAGACCGAAGCTCGCCCGCCAACTGCCCATTGCCGCGTGTGCGACCAGTTTGGACAAGCCGTAGGGCGAATCGGGCCGCAACGGGGTCTGTTCGTTCTGCGGGGCGTGCGGCGGTGATCCGAATATCTCGGCGCTGGACGCGAGCACGAAATGCGCATCGGGGGCATCGCGGCGCATCGCCTCGAGCAGGTTCAGCGTGCCGATGCCATTGGCCTGCACGCTGCCAAGTGGATCGCGAAACGAATCGGCCACGCGCGATTGTCCGGCAAGATGGAAGATCGCCCCGGGCGCCATCGCCGCGATCAGCGAGCGACAAGCGGCGACATCGAGCACATCGAGTGCGCACAATTGCAGGTGCGGATGCGCCGAGATGCCGAGTTCATCGAGCCGCCAGTTTCCCTGTGGACTCGACGGTCGGTGCGTGCCGGTGACGTGGATGCCCTCGGCAAGCAGCCTTGCCGCAAGGAAGGCGCCATCCTGGCCGCCAATGCCGGTGATCAGCGCGCGCGAATAGCGGCGGCTCATCGTGCCCGACCGCTGAAGCTGGGTTGCGTGGAAGCAGACATGCGCGCAACGAAGTCGGCAGCGGCGCGATTGCTAACGCGGATCGCGATGCCCAGCCGGCCCGCCTGGGTTTCGAGCATCGTCGCGACGGTCGCATCGACATCGTCTCCGATGTCAACGCGTTCGATCGCATGGCGTTGCAGCCAGTCGGCGCAGGCCCTGGCATCGAACGCGGCCGCGTCCATCGATTCAACGGTTTCACCGTTCGGGCTGGTCAGTGTCATTGCGTCATCGCGTGGGATCAGCATCCAGATATCGTAACCGCTGTCGCGTAACGGATCGGCATTCCGCGCAAACCGCAATGCGCGCGGCAAGGGCGAATGGCCGGCCGCATCGGCGTAGAGGCGCCGCAGCCGCCAGTCGAGCACAAGGCGTTCGAACGAGAACAGTGTCGCGCCGACATCGGCTTCATAGCGCGGCCAGCGTTTGCGCAACACCTCCATCCCGGAGCGGCCGAGCGATTCGCGTCGCGCGTCGCCGAAACTCAGGCTGCGCGCGTGCGCGACAAACACATTGCCCGCGATCAGGTGTCGATAACCCGCCGCGCAGGCGCGCTGGCAGAAATCGTTCTCCTCGCCATAGCCTTGCGGAAAGGCCTCGACATCGAACAGGCCGATCGCATCGATCACGTCGCGACGGATCAGCATGCAGAAGCCGTTGCCGGTCGGCAGTTGCGGATAGGCAAGCCCGGCATTCTGGAAGATCGCGCGCGCCGCCTGCGCGAAACTCCAGCACGTCGGGATCGGATTTTCCTGCTCGAGCTCGGGCACCGAGAACGCGCCGGCATTGTCCGAGACGGCGGTCACGGTCGCGACATCGGCCTGGGCATGCAGCGCGCGACGAAGGCCGGTCAACCAGTTCGCCGCGACCTCGGTGTCGGCATTGAGCAGCACGACGTCGGCGCGACCCGCCAATTCGATGCCGCGATTGACCGTCGCAGTGAAGCCGAGATTGCGTCGGTTGGCGAAAATCCCGACGCCTGCGATACCACGATAACGATCAAGCAGTGGAGCAATCGCGGCATCCGGGCTCGCATCATCGATCACGATGAGCCGGCTCGGACCGGTCGTATGCGCAAGCACCGAATCGAGGCAACGCCTGACCGCATCGGCATTGTTGTAGACCGGCACGACGATAGCGACTTCGCGCTGCATCGGTTGGGCATCGATCGGCACGAGTCTTTCGGCCGAACCCATCGGAGCGATGAGCGGGCGATACTCGCTGCAGGTCCGTATCCCCGGTTTGCCGAACGTGATCCCGAATACTTGGACGGTTAAATCGCCAGCGACGGAATCGGTAGCGATCCGGATGCACACGCTGTCCTTTCCGGTCGGCGAAAACGGCATATCGAGCAAAGCCCATCCATCGGCGTTTGCCGTCAGCGCAACAAACGGACAGCCATCGATCGCTACCCTGAGCGCTGCATCCGTGTGCGCGGACACTCGCAACAAGCGTCCATCCCATGCGGGCTCCAGAAGTCGGGGGTGCATGGCAGGCGGCATCTCGTGCGAAGAATCCTGTCGATCGGCGACGCCGGATTACGCACGTCGCAGCCACGATATGCAAGAGCCGAACCCGATGGCACGGACAAGGCCGATCCCGCGCCTCGAATTCCTCGATCAGATGGTGGGTAATGGTGGACGGGAAATCCGTGCAGCCTCAAAAGCATCCAGCTCGCGCTCGGCCTCCTCGGCTGTCGCCGAGGGGTGGATGCGTTTGAGCGTCGCCATGACACCCTTGACATCCGTGCTGCTCACATAGAGCAGGCTCGCTCTAGCCAGGTGGACGATGCACGGTTGGGTGAGGGTCTTAGGGAACACGGCGTTGACCGCCTCGGGCAAGCCCTTGATCTGTACAGGCAACATCCTGGACTGCCGATCCGGATCAGCCGATGCAGATGCGATCGCGGCCGTCCTGCTTGGCCTGGTAGAGCGCATCGTCGGCGCGTTGCACGAGCGCGGATTCGGATTCGCCTTCACCGTTCCATTCGGCGAGTCCGGCACTGAAGCTGATCTGCAGGTCGGTCACGTCGGCCCAGTCGGCCTGGGCGTGGAATGCCTGGCGCAGGCGTTCGCAGGTGGATCGGGCCTGGACGAGCGTGGTGTCGTGGAAGATCAGGGCGAATTCCTCGCCGCCGACGCGGGCCGCGAAATCGGATGCGCGGCTCGTCTCGATCAGCAGGCGACCGACTTCGCGCAGCACCGTGTCGCCGATGCTGTGCGAGTACTTGTCGTTGACCGCCTTGAAGTGGTCGACGTCGAGCATCGCGAGGCTCAAGGGTCGCTGCTCGCGTCGTGCCGCTTCGAGTGCGCGCTTGAGCGCAAGATCGAACGCACGACGGTTCGGCAGGCCGGTCAGGGCGTCCTCGCGGGCTTGTCGTTCGAAGGATTCCGATTGCTCGCGCAACTGGTCCAGCAGCCTCGTTTTCTCATCATCGGCGTGCAGCAGGCGCCTGGTCTGGCGCTGCAGGTCCTCGGTGCGCTCGTCAACGAGACGCGTCAACTTGAGGTTGCTCGCGCGATAGCGCGCAACAAGATAGCGGTAGATAGCCAGCAGCGCGATCAGGGCGAGCAAGGCGGCCATGGCCTGCACATCGAGTCGCTGCCACCAGAACGGTTCGACGCTGAAACGCCACACCGCTTCCTTCGTGCCCCAGGCGCCGCCAGGATGGGCGGCCCCGATGTGCAGGCCATAGTCTCCGGGCGGCAGGCCGATGAATTCGACATTGCGCTGGCGTCCGCGTTCGATCCAGTCGTGGTCGAGTCCGTCGAGTCGCGTGCGATAAACGACCCGTTCCGGCAGCAGGAAACTCAAGCCGACGTAGCCGACCGTCAGGCGCTTGCCGCCGGGCAGCGAGACATGATGATTTGCCGAACCCAGCGGCAAGGGCTGGCCCTCGACCGCAATGGTCTCGATGACCGTAGGCGGCGGCGCATGCTGGCTCAAGGTCGGGAGTCGGGCGGGATCGACCGTGCTCAATCCGCTCGCAGTTGCCACCCACAACGTGTTGTCCTTGCGCAGCCATGCCGCGGGCCCGGTGCTGCCATTGGCCTGCGCGCTGACCATGCCATCCATCTCGCTGTAGCGATCGACTTCGATGCGCGAGTCGAGGCCATCGGCGACTGCATCGAGTGCCGCCTGCGTGGTGCGCAGCACGCCGCGGTTGCTGGTGATCCAGACGTTGCCGGATCGATCCGGCAGCATCTCGAACATGGCATCGACCGGCATGCCCTGTTCGAGGCCGACCCGCGCGAGGACGCCGTCGCGATGGCGATAAAGGCCGCGGTCGGAAACGATCCACATGTCGTTGCCGAGCCGGCGGAAGCCAAATACGCTGCGCCCGCCGCCGAGTGCGGCGAGGTCGATGCGCTGGATCTGGCTTCCGCGCAACAGGCGCGCTCCTTCGATCGAGCCTATCCAGAGTTCGCCGGGCTGGCTGCTCAACGCCGTGGTCAGGCCGGTCGGGGCATGTTCGCCTTCGAGCATGCGCGCGCGGTTGTCCTGCAGGCGCGCGACCCCGCGCTGCGTGCCGAGCCAGATGATTCCCTGGTCGTCGACGGTGATCGAACGCACGTTTCCGCTCGGCAGGCCTTCCGCCGCGCCAAGGTGCCGGATGCTGCCGCTTGGGTCGAGTCGGTAGAGCCCATCCACGTAGGTGCCGATCCACAGGCCGCCTTCGGCGTCCTCGGCGAGGCTCAGCACCGAGGGCGAGTTGCCGCTGGTGGTCGGCAGACGCAGCGGCGTGATCGAGCCGTCTGCATCCATCCGGTCGAGACCGCCGGCCGAGCCGACCCACAGACGCCCGTTGCGATCCTCGAGAACGGCGCGGATGTAGTCGCCGCTCAGGCCGTCACGCTGGGTGTAGTTGCTGAACAGGGTTTCGCGCAGGCGGAACAGGCCGCCGTTGGCGCCGACCCAGATGCTGCCTTCGGCATCCTCGAAAATCTCGGTGATGCGACCGCCGGGCAAGTCGAGGTCGTCGCGCATGCGCTCGAGGCCGAAGCGTTCGGTCAGGCGGAACAAGCCGAGGTTCTCGGTGCCCAGCCACAGTTGTCCGTGGCGGTCCTGCAGCATCGCGGTCAGTCGACCCTTGTCGGGTATGCGAAAGCGGAATACCGGACGCCCTTCCTCGATGCGATACAGGCTGTCCTCGGCGGCAATCCAGAGGCGCCCATCGGGCGCACGATACGGCCAGGCCAGGCCCGCCGGCAGGCCGAAGTCGTCAGGTGCGCGCCGCACGATCCCGTCGCCATCGAGTTCGCGAAAGAGCAGGCCGCCATAGCTGCCGATCCAGAGACGATTGCCTTCGTCGATCGCCATGCGGGTGCTGGCCGTGCGCAACGGCGAGTCAGGCGGCGGTGCTGCATAGTGGAAAATGCCGTCAGCGCCAAGGTAGCCCAGTCCCTTGCTTTCATAGAGCAACCAGAGCCGGCCGCTGTGATCCATCGTCATCGACTGGATCAGCACTTCGGGCAGATCGGGCGGGCGTGGCGAGAAGCGCAGCTCACCCTCTGCGTCGCGATGGCCCACGTTGCCGCGCGAATCGCTGATCCACAGCTCGCCAGCGGGATCCCGGTACAGGGCGCCGATGCCGTTGTCGAGCAGGCCGGGCTTGCTGGCGCGGTCGAGTACCGAGAACTCGAGGCCGTTGTAGCTGACCAGCCCCTCCCAGGTACCGAACCAGAGATGGCCTTCCGGCGTTTGCGCGATGCCACGGATAGAGTTGTGCGGCAGGCCCTGCACGGTGGTCCAGCGGTCGACCGCATAGTCACGCAACGAGGGTGGCGCCAGTGCATTGCCGGCATTCGCCGTCGATGCGAGGAGTCCGATGGCGAGAAGCAGTCGATTGATCTGCCTGCGCCAGCCGTTGCCATCGAATTCGTGGTTTCGTTGTCGAGTTCTCTGCATCACTACCCGAGGGCCGCCGGCATTCGTG
>Ga0209717_1000617_pt1 | contig 42815 bp, 32 predicted proteins | sample AD_UKC048_MetaG_FD_184418 | JGI IMG/M metagenome (GOLD analysis project Ga0209717, IMG submission 184418) | Active sludge microbial communities of municipal wastewater-treating anaerobic digesters from USA - AD_UKC048_MetaG (SPAdes) (version 2) | ecosystem: Engineered > Bioreactor > Anaerobic >...
TCCGAACCTACCGAACCGATCAGGCAAATCTTTCCGTGCTCACAAAGGGCCGTATAGCGGTTGATAAAAGCCTGAATTTTCTGACGGGACGAAATACCGGGCTTTTCCAGCGAACGGGCCAGTTCATGATAGCGTTGAATATACTGTTCAACGATTTCAGCAAGCAGATCTTCTTTTCCAGGGAAATGATAATGGACAGCCGCGTTTTTTATTTTCAGTTCTTTGGCTATATCCGCATAACTGAATGAATGATACCCGTAGGTCTGAATGAATTCCATCCCTAATCGCAGGATCGATTCCTTGGTATCGGTAGGACGGGCTGCCATGGATCAAATATACTGAAAACTTACTAAGTAGTAAGTTATTTGACCGGCATAAAAAAACCCGCCGGTTGGCGGGTTTTCGCTGTATGTGAAAAATGATTAATAACGGTAAAGTTCAGATTTAAACGGACCTGCTTTCGTGATACCAAGGTACTCGGCCTGGGCATCGGTCAGTTCATCCAGAACCACCCCGATTTTGGCAAGGTGAAGACGGGCCACTTTCTCATCCAGGTGCTTGGGAAGCACATATACTTTATTCTCGTAATTCTTGTGATTATTCCAGAGTTCGATCTGGGCCAGCGTCTGGTTGGAGAATGAATTACTCATTACAAAGGACGGGTGACCGGTAGCGCAACCGAGGTTCACCAGGCGGCCTTCGGCCAGGATGATCACATCATGTCCGTCCACATTGTAAATATCCACCTGGGGCTTAACGGTGTCTTTGGTATGACCGTAGTTGGTATTCAGCCAGGCAATGTCGATTTCGATATCGAAGTGCCCGATATTACAAACAATAGCTTTATCTTTCATCAGCTTGAAATGCGCACCCGTGATCAGGTCGCGGCATCCGGAAGCGGTAACCACGATATCGGCTTCTTTCACCGCATCGATCATTTTTTTCACTTCAAAACCGTCCATGGCTGCCTGCAGGGCACAGATCGGATCGATCTCGGTAACAATCACGCGGCAACCGGCACCTGCCAGGGAAGCAGCAGAACCTTTACCCACGTCACCATAACCACCGACAACAGCTACTTTACCGGCCAGCATCACGTCGGTAGCCCGGCGGATAGAGTCCACTAATGATTCTTTACAACCGTATTTATTGTCAAATTTGGATTTAGTAACAGAGTCGTTTACATTAATGGCTGGCATCGGAAGGGTACCTTTGGCTACTCTTTCATAGAGGCGGTGTACGCCGGTAGTGGTTTCTTCAGAAATACCTTTTACATGCTGTACCAGCTCAGGGTAAGTATCCAGCACCATATTGGTCAGGTCACCCCCGTCATCCAGGATCATATTCAACGGGCGGTCAGCGGCACCGAAAAACAGGGTTTGCTCAATACACCAGTCTGCTTCTTCCTGGGTTTGTCCTTTCCAGGCAAATACACCAATACCGGCGGCGGCAATCGCAGCAGCGGCATGATCCTGTGTTGAGAAGATATTGCAGGAGCTCCATTTTACTTCTGCTCCCAGGGCTGTCAGGGTTTCAATCAGCACAGCGGTCTGAATGGTCATATGCAGACAACCGGCAACGCGGGCACCTTTCAGGGGCTGGGAAGGTCCGTATTCAGAACGGATGGCCATCAGTCCGGGCATTTCTGCTTCGGCCAGGCGGATTTCTTTACGGCCCCATTCTGCCAGTGAAATATCTGCCACTTTATAGGGCAGGCTGAAGTCGATGGATTTTGATACAGTTGACATTTTTGCGTATATTTTTATGGCGGCAAAGGTACTATTATTTACTGTAAAACCCTTGCTGAATAACGGTTTCAGCCTATTTATTTTAGGTCTGTGTTCAATACCTGCTCAGGCCTAACCGCTTATTGTTCAACAGGTACGGTATTTCCGGCCGTAAAAGTAAAAGTCCCGCCGCTGATCTGTTGGGCATCCGGGAGATGTATCAGCATCCTGAAGACCATAAATGGCATAATTCAGTACCCGGCTGCATGAAGAAATTAATTTTTGCGGTCAAAAAGCCGTTTAAGCAAACCTTTCTTTTTTTTAGGATCTTCCTGGGCCGATCCAATGGGCTTAGTTTCCGTTTCTTTTTTTACCGGCGTGTTTACAATACTGTCTCTTTTGGCTGGCATATTATCTTCCTTTACCGGGGTGGATTCCGGGCTGATATACTCATTATTATTCAGCTGGTAATCTTCTTCGGTACCGGTACCCTGGTCTACGCCCTCGGCACCCGGAACCGGATCCTGTTCACTAATGATGATATCGGCATTATTGGGACCTTCTTCCAAATCAGCGGGTTTGATAAATTTTGCGTCCTTTTCAATTCCCAGTTTTTTGTCGGCAAGTACTTTCTGGAAAAAATATTCGGCAATGGGTCGGGCAATGCGGCTGCCATCGCCCTGGTTGTGCATAAAGGTATATTCGAAACCCACCCAGGATCCAGCCAGTAACTGTGGGGTGTACCCGATAAACCAGGCATCCGCATTGTCATCCGTGGTACCTGTTTTGCCCCCCATTTCTGCAGCACCAACCCGCGTACGCATGCCTTTAGCTGTTCCTTTATCCACGGTTCCCTGCATCATCCGGGCCATGGTATAGGCGGTGGCTTCACTGATTACTTCTTTCCGGTTTACACTAAAATCAAAGCGTTTGATCACATTCCCATTCCGGTCTTCGATCCGGCTGATGGCATAGGGTTTGGTGGAGAATCCACGGCCGGCAAACATGGTATACGACCAGAGCATTTCATACATCGACAGATCACAGGTGCCCAGGGCGATGGATGGATAAGGTTTTACAGGAGTCGGTATGTTGATCCGGGCCAGAAACTCGGAAAACTGTTTGGGTTGTACCTGCTTCATGATATAAGCGGTGGCACAGTTTTTAGAAAATGCCAGCGCATCAGCCATGGTCATAGACCCACCTCCACATTGTTTTCCGGAAGGCACCCATCCACTGCCCTGGAAGAACTGGGCCACATTTTCACATTCAGTGGTAGGCGTAAAGCCCCTTTCTTCCATTGCCTGAGTATAGAGTAATGGTTTAATCGTGGAGCCGACCTGTCTTTTCGTTTTCAGGTTGACGTGGTCATTTTTATAGGTCTTGAAATGAATACCCCCCACCCAGGCCCTGATCTCACCGGTCACCGGGTCCATCGCAATAAAACCGGCCTGTTCCATCTGCAAATGATATTTGATGGAATCCAGCGGGGTCATGACGGTGTCTTTTTCCCGTTTGTTATTCCAGGAAAAAATCTTCATAGGTACTTTAACATTAAACGAAGCTTTTATCTCTTTATCACTTAGTCCGTCTTCTTCCAGGTTTTTCCAGCGGTCGGATTCTTTGATTGCTTTCTCCAGCAGTTTTTCACGTCCTTTCCAGACCGTTCCGTTTTTCATATCCGTACGCTGGTTGATCCCCTTTTGCAGCATGGCCATGTGCTGCGCCATGCCTTCTTCGGCATATTGCTGCATTTGTACATTAATCGTGGTATAGATCTTCAGCCCGTCATTATAAATACTGTATTTGCCGCCATCCGGTTTCTCTACATCCTTGAGGGCTTCCTTAATTTCATCTTTCAGTACTTCCCGGAAATAAGGCGCATAACCGGTATTTTCATCCAGTTTACGGTAATTGAGTTTAATATGAAGCGCTTTTGCCTTTTTGGCTTCAGCTGCCGTGATCTTCCCGTTTTTTTCCATCTGACTCAATACGGTGTTTCGTCTGTCCAGGGCCAGTTTGGGATTACGTTGCGGATTGTAAATACTATTACCCTTCAGCATACCCACCAGCAATGCAGCTTCTTCCACCGTTAACCGGTCCGGCTCTTTCTGGAAAAAAGTCCGGGATGCATTCCGGATTCCGTATACATTATTCCCGAAAGGCACCGCATTCAGGTATAAAGTGATGATCTCTTCTTTGGTGAAATTCCGCTCCAGTTTAACGGCAATGATCCATTCTTTTAATTTCTGAATCACCCGTAACGCTTTATTCGTTGCCCGTTCATTAAAGAGGTTCAGGGCCAGCTGTTGGGTGATCGTACTGCCCCCGCCTTCGGATCCCAGGGTGAAAACAGCCCGCATAGTGGAACGGAAGTCGATCCCGCTATGACTGTAAAAGCGCTCATCTTCCGTGGCTACCAGTGCATCAATGACATAGGGGGAAATATCCCGGTATTTCACATTGCTGCGGTTACCTCTTTCTGTATAATATTTACCCATCAGGGTTCCGTCTTCTGCATAAACTTCGGAAGCCTGCAGAATGGAGGGATTTTGTAATTCATTAATAGAGGGCATGGCACCAAAGACGCCAAAATTGGCCAGCACAATGACCAGTATAAAAGCCGCAAGGCCGCCAAAAAAAATACGCCAGAAAATCCGTACCGCTTTTTTCATATGATGATGAATGGTTGAGGTTTGTCGATCTTATAGATTTTATCGGAGAACCGAAAATAAGAAATTACCGGAGGGGTGGGGGAAACCAGTATTTAATTTTTTGCGAAAGTGTGCCTGAAAGGGAGGTTTTACCCGTATCTCCCGCTTTTTCATCAGAATTTACCCGGCAAATGCTGTTCCAGGAAACGTTTGTATGCTTCAAGGTCCTTACCCGCTTTGAGTAATTGCAGGTTACTTTCTGAGATAATCGTAAAGTAATATTTACCTCCTTTTAACCAGGGAATAATATCTGACGCAGTTTTAGGGCGTGTTTTTTCCACGTAAGCAACTGCTTCATCGGTATTTTGGAAGAAACTCATCAGCAACAGGCGGTTTTCCTCATCAAGCTGATACAGGTCGGCCGTATACGTTTTGTTATAATAGGTTTCCCTGTTATACCGGAAGAAGGCATTTTTAGCCTCATTTATAAACACAGGATCCACTTTATTCAGCACCAGGACCACAAAATATTTGTCAGCCGGTTTAAAAACAAAAGGGGTGGAAGTAACAACAGGTGGTGGTGCTACAGGCTGTGTTTTCACCGTATCCTGTACAGGTTGCTTAACGGTCGGGGGCATGACTGTTGCCGGAGGCTTAACGGAACCCGTGTCAGTTTTGGTTACGGGTGGAGCGGGAATCACTGTCACCGGCGCCACTGTTCCGGAATCCGGATAACGGGTTATCTGGAGATTAGTCAGTTCTTCTTCAATCTGGGCCCTCCGGCTGAGCACATCAATCAGGTCAATCGATTTTTCATTCAGCGGGGATTTAGGAAAGCGGGATATGATCGAATTCAAAATATCCTTCGCTTCATTATCATCCCGTTGCTTAATATAATAGACCGCTTCAATGTAGAGCAGTTGTGGGGTCCAGTAATTATTCCCATACAGACTGTCAGCGGTTCTTTTCATGGCTATTGCAGCGGCGAAATCGCCTTCAATGAAAAGATCATAGATCTGTTCATAGGTTTTTTTAGCTGCACTGTTTCCTGTTTCATCTGCCGGATTTTTACCGGTAAGTACAATCGTGGTAAGGTTACTGGCGGCAAATTTGCCCTCCATCAGTTTTTTAATCTCAGCGGCTTTACCAGTTTCCCCGTTTTTATTGTAACAATAAAACAGGTTAAACAGCACTTCATCCATTGGCATGAAATCGGGATATGTTGCCCGCAGCTCCTCAAGTGTTGCGGTACCCGCACTGCAATCCTCAATACCCTGAATATATGTTTTACCCAGGTTGAACAAGGCTTTCTGTATAGAATCATTGGATTGCGCCAGTTGGGCTTCTGTTAACGGAAGACGGGCATACAAATCGTCAAAACTGATTCCGTTACTCATGTCGCCGCCACTGTTGCTCCCGGGATCCTGTGGATTACTACCCCCCGGGGAGGCATTCATCCGGTTATTCAGGATCGCAGCGCCTCTTCTCCAATTGTCTGTATTGGGCCGGTTGCCCCATTTGGCCCTGAATTCATTTTGTCCTCTTGAACGGGCATTGGTATTATAAAAGTACCATTCGCCCTTGGTGTCACCGGTTGGGAAAAGGGTAACCGGTGGTTGATTACCGGTTGTTTGTATTCCAGTTGTCAGGATGGGCTGTTCATCCTTTAGTCCCTGTTGTTTACGCAGGTATTTAACGAGTTTTTTTACATAGTCACGACGCTCATCCTCTGGTAGAGCCGCGATCCGCTGCAGACTGTCTTGTCTTTCCCTGATTTCAATATTGACCACGATCTCCCGTAAAGCTGTTTTCCTGGAAGAAATTGCATCCGGATTGGTAATGGAAGGATCGTCCAGCTTGATGCTGTCATAATAGGCATACGCGTTTTTATATGCTTTTTGCAAAAAGGACAGATCACCCATTTGCAGAAATGCTTTATTCTTTTGTCCGGGATTATTATTAGGTGCCTGTGTGCTGAGGAGCAGCAACTGAAGAGCCTCCTCCACTTTATTTCCTTCCAACTGCATCTGGGCCGCCATGTAGTAAATTATATCCTGGTAATCGGCATATTTATCACGTCGGGCCATTTTTACCAGTTCAGCCACATTTTTCTGTATATCAGCCTCTCCATCATCCTTATTGGTGCGGATTGTTGCCAGGCGGGCGTATATCTCCATCACCAGGTCGGTGGTACGGCTAATTGAACGATCATAATTTTTCCGGGCCTCTTTAAAATTGCCGGCCATTTCATAAAGCTGACCAGCCAGGTATTCCCAACGGGCTCTTTCCTGTTGGTTGCCGGCATTGCTCAGGGCCTCAACCAGGTGAAAGGCGGCACTATCCCAGTTGTTTTGTTTGTAAAACGAATAAGCCTGCACTTCATGCAGGTCATTCATCAAACGGGATGGAAAGGCCGGGTCATCTCGAAGGGTAACGATCAGACTGGAGGCTTCGGCAAACTGGTCCTGGGCCAGGAAATTCCGGATTTGCCAGATAAATGCATCGTTTCGACTCGGGGGTTCTGTGAACATTTTTTTCGCCAGTCCTCTTTTTTCCCGGGTAGAAATGCTCAGGGCTGAATTTCCGTCACGGGCACTGCCGATTGTTTTATAGTAGCCATCTTTTTCTTTAGGGGCAAAAGCGTAATTGATAAACTGAAACATCTGATAAGCCGAGTCAAAATCCTTTTGCAGGTAGTAGGAAGCTCCCCAGAGGAGGTAGAGATTGTCCACCCAGTCATTCCTGAGGTCATGTAAGGCAATACCCGAGGATGCTTTTAAGGTGATTGAGTCCAGTTGTAATGAATCGGCTGCCGTAACATCCAGCGAGTAATTGTAAAAAGGCAATAGTTTGGAATAGTCGTCTTTAAACGCCTGTTTGGCCCTGGCCAATACATCATTCAGTTTGTTATTGGCATTAAACGTGTAATTGTAGTGCGTTACGGTATTTTGCACAAAACGGCGGGGAACAGTGAATTTTTTATCGGTTTTTTCCGAACGGAGTACCCGCTCCTCGTATTCCTTTGGTTTTTTAATATTCAGGTCAAAGCCCAGCTGACCAATAGCAGGTAGACCGGCCTGTAAAAGGATAAGGGAGAAAAGGAAAAAAATGATATGTCGTTTTGCTCGCATTTGCCGGCGCAATCTAAAGTCTTAATAACTGAATTTCAAATAATTTAGTATAAAAATAGGCCAAATTATTTTGACCTGAATTCGCCGGAAAAGCAGGGTTCATTTACTATCTTTAAACACCAAAAATCCTTTTATGGCCAAATTAGAAGCCGGCTCCACCCTGCAAAGGCTGAGAAACCGATACCGCCTGGTGGTGATGAATGACGATACTTACGAGGAAGTGGTCACGTTTAAATTGTCCCGGCTGAGCGTTTATGTCATGTTGAGCACAATATTTGTAGTATTGGTCGGACTTACAGTCGCCCTCATCGTTTTCACACCTTTGAAGTACTATATACCAGGTACAAGTAATGATTATAAGTCAGTTATGGAGCTAAAACGGCTTCAGTACCGGGTCGATTCCGTGGAAAGACAGGATGCCTATAAGACCCAGTATATACTGGGTCTGAAAAAAGCCCTGGGAAGTACGGAAACCGCTAAACTGGATACCACGGCCATCGTGGTGCCCAAACCGGATATTTCTAATGACTAATGATAAAACCAATGTTCAACAACAAAAACAAAACCGACATGCAGCAACCAGTATCCAATGGTAATGGCGGGGGCGCAACCCTGATCAGTGCAGGCACTGTATTAAAAGGCGATATCAGCAGCAGCAGCGATCTGCGGATCGATGGCACCGTAATCGGCAATATCAAAAGCGGCTCCAAGATTATTGTGGGCAGCAGCGGGGTGGTGGAAGGGGATATCACCGGCAACCAGGCCGATATTACCGGAAAAGTAAACGGCAATATCAGGGCCAAGGAGCTTCTTCAGTTAAGAGGAGAGTGTCTTGTATCCGGAAATATCTATGCCGGCAAACTGCAGGTAGAACCCTCTGCTACTTTCAACGGTCAATGCCATATGGGGGCCAATATTGTAGAGATGCCAAACAATGAATCAGCCGTCACCGTCGCCGCAGCGAAATAACAACAAAGAACTACTCCGGTATGCAGGCCTTGGCACTCAGCTGCTGGCAGCTATCGGAATCGCTGTATTTGCCGGAATCAAAGCGGATAAATGGCTGCATACCTTTCCATTGCTGTCTTGTGTCTTACCTTTGGTCGTCCTGTCGGCACTGTTTTATAAACTGTTCCGGGAAACCAGCAGGTCCGATAAAAAATGAACAGATCACTGTTGCAACCTATTCGTCCTTTGTTTTTGGTATTTATCCTTGTCAATGCACTGGCCCTGACCGCCAAATCCCTGCTGGAGAAATACCATTTCAACCAGGAACTGCTGATCCTCGGTAACCTGCTCCTGTTTGTGGTGATCCTGGTTTCCTACCTGATCACCTATCGTTCACTCCATTCGTCCAATTCTCAGGCTTTTATACGCGCCATGTACGGCAGTTTCCTGATTAAGTTTTTTATCCTGGCTATTGCGGCTTTTACATACATAATGATCGCCAAAAAGGAGGTGAATAAACCCGGACTGGCCGTGTGTGCACTGTTGTATATCATCTATACGGCCATCGAGATCAGGGCCCTGATGTCAACACTTAAAAGAATGAAGCAGCAGTCGCATGGCTAAAAAAGAAGTCCCTGTCAATCACCTCGAACAATTTCTTCCACCGGGTACGGGGGAAGCAGTGCTGCATTACCTCCATGAATACAAAGTTCACCTGACCATTGCCCGTGAACGAAAGAGTATTTTAGGGGATTACCGCCACCGGACGCATCAGCAGAATCACCGCATCAGCGTAAACGGCAACCTCAATCCCTATGCCTTCCTCGTCACACTGCTGCATGAAATTGCCCATCTCCTAACGTTTGAACAATATGGCAACCGGGTGAATGCACATGGCCGGGAGTGGAAATCAGTTTTCGGAAAATTATTGCATCAGTTTGTACAAAACCAGGTGTTCCCCCCGGATATCCAGCAAGAACTGACTGAATCCCTCAAGAATCCAGCTGCCAGCAGTTGTGCGGAAGACGGACTGCTACGGGTCTTAAGACGCTATGATGCAAAGAAGGATAATCATCACCTGATCGAAGAATTCCCAATGGGTAGTTTATTCCGCATTAAAGATGGACGGGTATTCAGAAAAGGAGAGAAGCTTCGCAAACGCTATAAATGCACTGAACTGCCCTCGGGAAAAGTGTATTTGTTCAGTCCGGTATATGAGGCGGTGCTTGTGACAGTTAGTAGTTAGCAGATAGTAGTTAGAAGTCCGATGCTTCGGACAACAGCCCCTGCTGAAGGGTGTTGGTTGAATATTTTTTAGAAAAACATCTTTGGAAACTGGTGCTTTTCATTTAGATTACGTTTCTTAGCAGGCCCTTCTCGCTTCTAGCTTCTCGCTTCTAGCTCTTTCATCATCCACAACGGGCAACCAAAATGCCCGCTATTACCCATCGGTCCGCTGAGGTAGGAAAAGCCTAAGCGTTCATATACTTTCAACGCAGCTTTCAGTTCGTTCATGGTCTCGAGATAAACCTTACTGAAACCATTGGCCGCTGCCTGTTCCAGACAACGGTTAATCAGTTGTGTGCCTAAACCCGTGCCCCTGGCTTCAGGAAGCAGGTACATTTTTACGAGTTCACAGGTATCTGCCGGTAAACCAGCCGTCGGGAAAATGCCACCGCCGCCAACGATCTTTCCATCTATTTCAGCAATATTATACACCGATTTTTCCTGTTGGAATAATTCAAACAGTGTGTCGGTCGTGGGATCGTAGTACACAGTGCCCGGGTGATTGGCGCCAAATTCTGTCAGCGTATCGCGGATGATTTTGGCGATGACCGCGTTGTCGGCGGGTTGGATGGGGCGAATGGTGGGGGGCATGGCGCAAAGCTAGGGAGAAAAGGTGAGTGGTGAGTGGTGAGTAGTGAGTGGTGAGTGGTGAATAGTGAGTAGTGAGTGGTGAGTGGTGAGTAGGATTTCTAAGAGTGATTGTCATCCCAACCGAAGGGAGGGAACTAAATAACCCCATCCCGGAAACGGGACGGGGTTCACCATCTATGAAACCAAAACCAACTGTTAGTCGAGCTGCAAGACTTTATCGCGGGGATATTTCACTTCGTATTTGAAGCCCAGTTTATTTTCTTTTTTCGGATCTACCGTCAGTTGCCAGGTCAGTTTCTGGGTGTCATCATCCAGTTTGGCTCCGTCATATTTACGATCCTGGATCTCAATCTCCTTCATCGTGCTGATGGGAAACTGGTCATCGATTGTGATACTGATGGGTTGCTGTTTATTATTGCGGACCACGATTTCATATTGACGGGTATCGGTTTTGTTGCTGCCCATGAATTTGCGGGAACTGTATTCTTTCAGCAATGTTCTTTTTACCACCACGCCTTTGTCACGGCCGAGGGAGAGATTCAGCGTATCACCGGCATTCATCACATCCAAGGTGGATTTACCGAGGAAAGTACCTTCGAAAAACAGGTTGGCTTCCCCGGGCAGCAGGTTGAGTTCCTGCCAGTCGGCAATACGGGCGGTTAAGAATGCATCGGGTTCAAATTTGGGGGCAGCATAATATTCAAATTGAGCTTTCAGTTCATAGCCGTCAATATCCACGGTATAGGTTTTGCCGTCATTCAGTACGGTGTAGGGATCGTCAATTTCATAGATCGTGGTGGTAGGCTGATAACTGGTGGTGGTATTGATCGCAGTCAGTTCTTTTTTCTTCCGGTAATTAGGGGATGCTCCGGGTTGGTAATCGTCATAGCCGCTGCCACCACTATAGCCAATAACAACCACTTCTGAAAGTGCATTACTGCTGGGTTGAAGGGTGATGTTCATGAAGCCTGAGTTGGCATAATATTCCGCCCGTTCCATTCCCACCGCGCTGATCTCAAGGACCGGATTGCCAGTGCCGGTCCGGATGGAAAAATTCCCATTGGCATCTGCTGCAGCCCCCGTTTTAGTTCCCTTGATCAGGATACTTGCCCCGGGCACCGGGTTGCCCTGCTGATCTGTAATCCTGCCGGAAACCATGCCCGGTGTATTCAGACTCAGCCCGGGTACCCGTCCCTGTAATGGGTTGACCGATGCCGTCGGATAATAGTATTTCAGGAACCAGGGATTGATCACTGGTTTGGTTCCGTCTTCATTGGGATTGCCGGTAGATAAATACAGTTTTACGTCTTTCCAATCCTCACCACTCTGCTGCGATACATTGGCTTTATACTGCAGGTTGATCGGACTGCTGATGTCTTTTACGCGGATATCATAGGTCGGATACCATCCCGATTTGCGGACCAGGTAGGTGAGGGTGAACTGGCTGTTGGTGGTTTCTTTGGCATTCACGGTAACATGGATCTCGCTGGTGGATATATCCGCTTTCTGATTTAGTTCGGCCAACTGTTTATTGAGTTTGGCCATTTCCGCATCCTGTTTTTTGATCACGCGGTCCGTTTCCATTTGTTTCTGGTATACTTCGGTCAGCCGGTTCCGCTGGAAATCGGCCGCCTCTTTCAGGTCCGCAGCTTTCAGCCCGGTATTGGCGCCGCCGATCTGCTGGTTTTTCAGCAGCATAGCTTCTTCCTGTTTGAATACATTGAGGATATTCCGTTGCAGGGCGATCTTTTCCAGTAAGGCTTCTTTCTGGGTTTCCAGTTCTCTGATCTCTTCCTGCTTTTGCTGCTCCTTCATGAAATTCTGCTGGTGAATCACCGATAGAACCGTGATCGCTCCATCTGCTTTTACCTGGATGCTCTGGGCGTCAATGGAAGGGGAGATGGATTGGAATACCAGTTCATATTTGCCTGGTGTAAGGCTCACTTTTGCACCCCGCTGGGTCTGGGCTCCCTGCAGAAAGACGGTGACCTTTTCAATTTTACTGTCCACTGTTTTTTTGGTCTGTGCATTGACCTGCAGAATACATAAGCAGGCCAGTGACATGATCAACTGTCTCATAATAGATGGTTTTGAGACAGGATGCGAAGGGTGTCCGGATTACATACTTAATTTTCCCGGTCATTAATATTATACCGGATGTCTGTTAATCTGAATTTTCCGTATACAAATTTTCCATCCGGGTAATCCCAGACGGCATCGGCTTCTGATACCAGATTAAAACCCCTGACTGGCCGGTATTCGTGAATGGGCGTGGAGAATGGTATTCTTTTATGGTCCGCGATAGCCATCCGGTCGTTGGAGCTGAAATTGATCAGCTGACCAGCTTTATTAAAGTAAAGGGTGGCACTGATGCTGATCCCCCGATTGATAAAAACAGCCCGGACCGTGAGTGAATCGATAGGTTCCCAACTGATCCGGGAGTCGATCAGGGAGGCCGGTGCCAGCAAACACATATCATTGAATAGGGTGACGGTTTCCGTAGTGTCCATATCCGGTCCTGATTGGTGAATCACCGGTATTTTTCCAAAAAGGCGGATATCCATTGTGGCGGAAGCATCCACATACCGGTGATAGCCGGGTACAGTGATCCCATACATGGCCGCCTTCATAAAGAATAACCTGGCGGGGTTTTCAAAAAAATTATACTGTTCAGACCGGAATGAAAAAAAATCCTTCCCTTTTTCCCGCATTTGTCCTTCAAACATCACCTGCATATTCAGCAACTTTGGCTGATTCAATACACCGCAATAAATCAGGTAGCGTTGTACCGGAACCGGTAAGTGCCCGATATCTGCACTGGTCAGAAGTGGTATGGCATTCAGGGAGTTCTTTTTCACTAATTCAGCGGCTTCTTTTTTATACGACTGTTCAAACAAACGGGTGGTCAGGCTCAGCAAGGCAATCAGTAAAAGAATACCATTGGCAATCGTACCATATTTAGCATCCTTCCAGCTCAGCACAATAATAACCTGTGAGAGGAGGCAGGCTATGATACAGGTATACATCCACGAACCATACTTTAACAGGTAAAGTGTGGCCGATATTAAAAACAGCAAAGCAGTCAACAGCCATAAGAGCCCGATAGGTTTTGATATAGAGATACTCAGCTGTTTCATGTCAGCCAGCCCAAAAGCTTTACTAAAGCCCATAAAATGAATGAGGCCATGAATCAGGATCAGGGCAACAAATAAGTAGCGCATAGGAAAGAGTTGAATCTTGTAAGGTAGACATTAAGGACACAGGATTCAATGACCTTCGTCAAAGGGATAACGGGCCAGGTATTTAAATGCAGAAAAGGATTGTATGAGAGACAGTGATGGGGCCGTAGGGTGGAATTTATGCGAAGCGGAACTTTTCACTAGTTTGGCTTTTTAAAGCGAAAAGGAGCTTTTCCGTAGATAGGTTTTTATGCGAAGCGGAACTTTTCACTAGTTTGGCTTTTTAAAGCGAAAAGGAGCTTTTCCGTAGATAGGTTTTTATGCGAAGCAGAACTTTTCACTAGTTTGACTTTTTAAAGCGAAAAGGAGCTTTTCCGTAGATAGGTTTTTATGCGAAGCGGAACGCTTCGCATAGCGTTTCGCCGGTGCTTTTTCAAGTCGCCACAGGCGACATAATACAACCCGGGAACTGGAAGTTCCCGGGCCCTAAAAAAACAAAAAGTCCCGGTCAAATAACCGGGACTCCTTACTTATAACTTAAAACTTAAAACTTATAACTTTCCTCAGGCTACTGCTTTCTTCACCAGTTCCGCCGCTTCACTCAGCAAAATAGCGGATTGAACTTCCAGCCCGCTTTCATCGATCAGTTTTTTAGCTTCCACGGCATTAGTGCCCTGGAGACGAACGATGATCGGAATATGAATGTTGCCGAGATTTTTGTAGGCATCAATGACACCCTGGGCCACCCGGTCGCAACGAACGATACCGCCGAAGATATTGATGAGGATCGCTTTTACAGCAGGATCTTTCAGGATGATTTTAAATCCGGCTTCCACCGTTTGCGCATTGGCCGTACCGCCTACATCCAGGAAGTTGGCAGGTTCACCACCGCTGAGTTTGATCATATCCATAGTGGCCATGGCCAGACCAGCCCCATTCACCATACAACCCACATTGCCATCCAGTTTCACAAAGTTCAGGTTGAACTGACCGGCTTCCACTTCAGTCGGATCTTCCTCTGTAACATCGCGCAGGGAAGAAAGATCGGCATGGCGTACCAGGGCGTTATCATCCAGGTTCATCTTACAGTCAACGGCCACGATTTTATTATCAGCCGCTTTGAACAGCGGGTTAATTTCCAGCATGGAGCAATCCAGCCCTACATAAGCATTGTAAAGATTGGTCACAAATTTTACGCAATTCTTAAATGCGTCTCCGCTCAGTCCCAGGTTGAATGCAATTTTACGCGCCTGGAATCCCTGAAGTCCACCGGAAGGGTGTACCCATTCTTTAAAAATCTTTTCGGGGGTATTATGGGCTACTTCCTCGATATTCATACCGCCTTCGGTACTGTACATGATTACATTCTGACCCTTGGTACGGTCGAGCAGGATGGAGAGATAGAATTCCTTACGGTCACTTATACCGTCATAATACATATCCTGGGCCACCAATATTTTATTCACCACTTTACCGGCTGGTCCGGTTTGCAGGGTTACCAGGGTTCCTCCCAGTATTTTTTTCGCGAAGTCTGCGATATCTTCAATATTCTTTCCCACTTTCACACCGTTGATCCCATTTTCTTTAATGGCTCCTTTACCGCGGCCGCCTGCATGGATCTGAGCTTTTACAACGGCGAAGCTGCTGCCGAACTGGTTTTTGATCTGGCGGTAGGCTTCTTCCGCTTCATGTACTGTACTGCAGGCAAATCCTTCCTGCACCGGAACATTGTATTTTTTCAGTAGTTCCTTCGCCTGGTATTCATGGAGATTCATAATGGAAAAATTTGCGCAAAGATAAAGGAACAGGGACAGTGAAAGGCGATTAGGGAATAGTTTTTTTACCTTGCAGGCATGCGACTGTTTCCAATATTAGCCGTTTTTTACCTGGCAGGCTGTCATCCGGGTTACAGAATGCAATGGCCCGAAAACAGGACAGGGCTGACCGGTTCAACTTTTTACGAGCAGGCAGCGGCCATGCAGTGGGCCGCCCGTGATTCCCTCGTTGTTCAGGCTGCCCTTTCGGGCAACCTGCCCCCTTTTCTCCGGAAGTTTGTACCAGTCAGGGTTTCCCTCACAGATAGCCTCTCCGGCAAGATGATCAAGGCTGTTTTTTATGTCGCCCCAGACTACCTCAGTATCGGTTCCGGTGACGACTGGGCGCGCGTCTGTATTACGCCCTATGCGGCTCAACGGATAGCCGACAGCCTTAATTGTTTTCTGCCCACCCGGAAAATGGTGGATGATATTTACCAGGCGGCAACTCTGAAACTCAGACCAGTCCCCCTCTTTGCTTACCGGGACAGCACCCCGTCCATGTGGCAGCATCACCTGATCATCGAAGGTCAGCGAAAAGGCAAAAAAGGACTGATTGCCGGTATCAAAAAAGATGTCGTGATTTCCGGAAAGATCAGCCGGGATAAAAAGCCGGACCGGGTAGCTATTTATGGCTGGCATCAACCGGGAGGCCGTGTTATACAACCTTTATATACCGGTCATATATATTGGTGGGTGGATTACAGCCAGGGAATCCGGCTGGTTTACCGCAGGATCAATGTGGACGGGAGATGGATGGATTATACTGAGGTGTTAAAAAATCCCCGGCTTAGCCGCTTATTATGTGATGAAAAGGACTGTGATTTTTTGCGGTACCCTGTACACCCATAACCTGAAAGGACAACAGGAACAGACTTATTATTTTAATTAACAGAATAAACGCCGATGTTTACCTTTGCAGCGCTATTTTGCAACGTTATTTCATCTTTTATCAAATCAGTTTTACTCTGAGAAGCAACTATATATACCTGTCTCTTTTTTTACTGCTTTTTATTTCCCAGGCCTTGCTGGCACAGGAGCCTGCTATGCAATTGGGAAACCGGCTTAAAAATCTGGGAAGCAGTTTCTCCGGCGGCAGTGGAAATGACAGCCTGAAACACCGGGATAATTCAGAGGATTCCATCACGATCAGTTTCCGGTATATGGATTCTACCCGGCAGTACAAACTCGATTCCTCGGTCGGCGATTTTACCCGTCGCTTTCCGCTCCCGGGAACCTCGATCAACCTTGGGAATACCGGCCTGGCCACCCGTTCATTGCTTTTTTCTCCGGAATTAAATGCTGGTTTTGATCCGGGTTTTCACGCCTTTGATGTATATAAATGGAAACTGAGTGAAGTTCGTTTTTTTAATACCACCCGTCCCTATTCAGAACTGAATTATTTACTGGGCAGCCGGGTGGAACAGATGATCAGCCTGGTCCATACCCAGAATATCAAGCCCAACTGGAATTTCCTGTTTCAGTACCGGCTGATCAATTCTCCCGGGTCTTTCCAGAACCAGAACAGCAATCATAATAATTACCTGTTGAGTTCAAAGTATCAATCGAAAAATCTGCGGTACAATAATTATTTCGTATTGCTTTCCAATAAACTTCAGGCCTATGAAAACGGGGGCATTATTGATACCACGGATATCCTGAACGATCCGGACTTTAAGGAACGTTATAATATCAACACGAGGATCGGGGGTAAAAAGGTTTTTTCCACCAACTTTTTTGGAAATAAAATCAATACAGGAAATAAGTACAGCGAAACCACCCTGCTGTTCCGTCAACAGTATGATTTTGGAAAAAAGGATTCCCTGGTGACCGATTCCACTATTATCCCATTGTTCTTTCCACGACTGCGTTTTGAACATACCCTCCAGTTTGATCGTAACAGTTATACTTTTCAGGATAATGCAGGGGATTCACTTTATTACCGGGCGTACTATGATACTGCACTCAGAGATGCCAATGATACAGCCCTGTTTTCGGATAAATGGAAATTGCTGAACAATGATTTTTCCATTTACCAGTTTCCGGATGCCAAAAATCTGCATCAGTTTATTAAACTGGGATTACTGGTACAGACGATCACCGGCACTTTGTCTTCGGGTAAACTGAATTTCTTTAATACGGCGGGACATGCGGAGTATCGGAATAAAACAAAAAATCAGCGTTGGGATATCCAGGCCAATGGGCGGTTGTTTTTCACCGGTTATAATTCCGGAGATTATGAGGCGCATATCCGTCTGCAGAGTCTGCTGAGCAAAAAAGCCGGATCGCTGGAACTCGGATTTGAAAACACGAGCCGGACTCCCTCGTTTATGTTTGATTCCCGGAGCAGTTTTTACCTGATGAAATCAGTGGTAAACCTGAAAAAGGAAAACAATACTCATCTCTTTGCCTCTTATTTTCTTCCTTCATTTAAAATGAAACTGACCGGTCATTATTACCTGGTCACGAATTATACCTACCTGGATAATTATTTTGAAGTAAATCAGGAAAGCAGCCTCTTCAACCTGCTTCAGATAGCAGTAGAGAAAACGATCCGGTTCGGCAAACACTGGAACTGGCATGCCGAACTGTATTTTCAGCAACGGGTAGGAGAGGCCCCGGTCAATGTGCCGGCCTTATATACCCGTAACCGGATCGGCTACGAAGGAAGCCTTGGGTTTAAAAACCTGGATATTGCCTTTGGCACGGAGATCAGGTACCGGGCTGCCTATAAAGCGGATCATTATTCACCGGTAATGGGTCGTTTTTTCTATCAGGATACCACGGTCATCCGGAATCCATTGCCCGATATTGCGGCTTATGTACATTTCAGAATCCGACCCTTTACCGCCTTTGTCCGGATGGAAAACCTCAATACCGCCCGGAATTTCAACGGATTCGGTTTTACCCGTAACAACCTGGTAGCTCCCTTTTACGCCCTTCCGGGCCTGCAGTTCAGACTGGGCGTATTCTGGCGCTTTGTTAATTGATTCTCAAATAATTGACCCTGATAAAACTCAGTTAGTATTCTTCAATATTGCGAGTATCTTTGTAAAGACATGAAGAAACTGGTCCTGACCATATCTTTTTTATGCTATCTCACGGTAACCTGTGGGGTAGTGGTCAATCTGCATTATTGCATGGACCGGCTGGCTTCTGTACATTTCTTCGGGGATGAATCAGACCAATGTGGTCAGTGCGGGATGTTGTTACATGAAAGCAATACCTGCTGTCACGATGAAGTGAAAGTTTTTAAACTGGAACAGGATCAGAATAAAGTCAGTATTACGGATTATACACCTGTTTTTACCACTGAACTGACAATTGAACCTTCACTTTTTCTGAATGCTCCGTTTGAATCGGAGTTGGGACTGGTGAACACCTTTGTCAATCCACCTCCACTATTATCCGAACAGGATACCTATCTGCAGATTAATGTCTTCCGTATCTGATACATTAATTATTTTATAGCGACAGGCAACAGCCGGTCAACCTTTGTGTCTTATGGCACGATATTATTTATTCATTATTTAATAAAGTTTTTTATGAAAACGATACGCTTATTTTCATTGACTGCCGTTATGGTAGCCATTACTTCACTGGGTTTTGCCCAGACTAAAACAGAATCATTCCAGGTTTCCGGAAATTGCGGTATGTGCAAGACCCGTATTGAGAAAGCGGCTAAAGATGCCGGTGCGTCCGAAGCCAAATGGGATGCGGCTACGCAACAACTGACCATTACTTATACCAGTTCCACCACCAATGCCGCTAAGATCCAGGAGAAGATAGCTGCCGTTGGTCATGATAATGCCGGTTTCAAATCCACCATGGAAGTATACAATAAGCTGCCGGGTTGCTGCAAATATGATAAAGATGCAGCCTCCGGTTCGATGGATTGCTGTAAAGATGGCAAATGCACCAATGCCGGTCATTGCGATAAGCCCTGCTGTAAAAAAGATGGCGACATGAAAATGGATTGTTGTAAAGATGGCAAATGTGATAAAGAAGGACATGCCGGTAAGGATTGCTGCAAAAAAGAAGGTGCTGCCAAAATGGATTGCTGCAAAGATGGCAAATGCAGTAAGGAAGGACATGATGGTAAAGATTGCTGTAAAAAAGAAGGGGCTGCCAAAATGGACTGTTGCAAGGATGGCAAATGCAGCAAGGAAGGACATGATGGTAAAGATTGCTGTAAAAAATCCTGATTAAGCGAAAAAACATACTTGTGAAGAAAACAGGGTTGTTGATAATAATGGCGTTACAGGTACTGCTGATACAAGCGCAGTTCAGCAAGGCGAACCTGCAGGCTACCGGTCTGACCTGTGCCCTGTGCAGCAATGCAATTAATAAAGCACTGAAGCAACTTCCCTTTGTGGAATCAGTGAAAGCGGATATTAAGAACTCCTCTTTCAGTATTGTATTCCGGCAGGGCATGGACGTAAAACCCGATGCGATCAGGGATGCCGTGGAGGGCGCCGGTTTCTTTGTTGGTGGATTACAGTTAACTGGTTCATTTAACAACCTCAGTACCGGTCCGGATGGAATTATCCGTTTAGGAACGAACTGGTTTCGTTTTCTTAACTCGTCTAACAAGGTGTTGAACGGCGAAGTTACTTTTACCCTGCAGGATAAATCATTCCTGACAGCCAAAGCGTTTAAAAAGATCAGCAGTACGGTAAAGATCCCGAGCTTGTCAACCGGGAAAGCAGAAGCAGACCAGGTTAAAGCCGGGGTGAAAAAAGGGGAGCGGATCTATCACGTGACCATTTGATCAGTATATCTGGTTTCTCTCCCCGGTATTCCGGGGAGAGAAACTTTTTAAAGTGTTTATATGTTTTCATTGAAACAAATTATCGTTGTATTCTTCCTGTTGTGTATGAGTACACTGGCGCAGGCGCAAATCAAACAAGGGTATAAAGCACCTGAAGTAGCATTGCCCGCTGCCAACGGAGATACGATCCGGCTTTCATCCTTGAAAGGGAAAGTGGTGTTGCTCGACTTCTGGGCTTCCTGGTGTGGTCCCTGCCGGATTTCCAATAAGGGATTGGTGAAATTATATCCGAAGTATAAGGATAAAGGCTTTGAAATTCTTGCGATATCATTGGATGAAGATGTTGACGACTGGCAAAAAGCCATAAAAAAAGATAAGGTCAGCTGGCTCCAGGTGATCGATAAAGGGGGATGGGAATCCGGTACGGTGAACCAGTGGCGGATCGTTGCCATACCAACTTCTTATCTGATCAATAAGGACGGAGTCCTGGTAGCCATGGACCTGGAAGGGAAAAACCTCGAAAAAGCATTGAATGAATTGTTGGGTGACTGATTAATTATTCCAAATGAGATACCTGATTATTTCTGGATTATTGATTTTATTGAGCGTGCAAGGCAATGCACAGGAGTTATATGTTTTCAGTGAACCGGCATCCAATTTACCTGCCCGTTCGCTTAGTGTAAAGATCAAGAATCATTTTGTGACCCGTGATAACATTTATGGTCGTTTTTCCAACCGACTGATGCCACAGTTTTTTTTCGGTGTTCATAAAAATCTGATGCTGCGGGCCGGTATTTCGGTCGCAAATATGCATACGCCGGATACCCGCTATGAATCGTTTAATGTCTATGCAAAGTATCGTTTAGTGTCCAATGATGATATTCACCGGCATTTCCGGTTAGCGGTCTATTCGGAGTTTTCAAAAACAAGGATTCCTTTTCATTATGATGAGATCACGCTTATGGGCGATAAGGGCGGGGTGGAAGCAGGGCTGGTCGCCACACAACTCTGGCATAAGTTTGCACTATCCGGTACAATTGGCCATACACAGGTTTTACATAAATCAAGAAAGGATAATGTGATTTATATTCCCGAACGGGGTTACCAGTCATTGAATTATTCCCTGTCTGGTGGATTGCTGATATTGCCCAAAGAATATTCCGATTATAAGCAAACCAATCTGAACCTCTATCTCGAAATAATCGGGCAGCAATTAATGGATAAAAAGGCCGGGTTCCTCGATCTGGCTCCGGCTGTCCAGCTGATTTTCGGGAGTACCACCAAATTAAACATGGGCTATCGTTTTCAACTTAATGGTTCCATGCAACGGATGGCTTCTAATAGCTGGCTCATCAGCCTTGAAAGGACTTTTTTGAATGCTTTAAAGAAAAAGCACCCTAAATAAATGCCGTGCGCAAAACCGGACTGATCATATTGACATTTTTATACCTCGCGTTTACCGCAGGGATCAGTGTGCAACGCCATTATTGTATGAACCGGATGGCCGCCCTTCGCTTTACGACTCAGTCGGAAGAACGTTGTGGATTTTGCGGCATGGAAAAAACAGAGCGGGATAATTCCTGTTGCCACGATGAGCAGGCGGTTTATAAAATCACCGATGATCAGCAAACGGGTTTTCCGACAATTTTTATTGTCAATGAATTTCAAGTAGGGTCTCCGGAACACTATATTCCGGTGTCCGGTAAAATAATTACTGCTTCGGTCCCTGTCCCGGCTTACAGCCATGGGCCACCGGGAGTATCCGCTTTCCCCTTATTTATTCGTTTTGGCGTATTTCGTATTTAATGAAGAATTATCAAGTTTCTATGGCCGGTATGGACCGCCATGCACCTGATTCATTCATTCATCAAATACATCATCATGAAAATTATCATACTGCTTGTATTGTTCTTTCTGCTGTTTTTCAGCAGAAAAGATATACAGGCGCAAACAAGTTCTGTAATAACAATTACCCTGAAAGTATCCGGCAACTGTGAAATGTGTAAAGAGCGGATAGAAGCGGCCGCCAAAGGGAAAGGAGTAAAAGAAGTCAGCTGGGATGCGGAAACCAAACTGCTGACCCTGACCTATGATACGCTGCTTACCCGTATTGAAAAAGTACATATCCGGATTGCTGACGCCGGCCATGATACTGAGCTGAAAAAAGCTAAAAACGATACATATAAAGCATTACCTGAATGCTGTCTATACCGGGACCATAGTGAATCAATGACTACTGATTCGGGTAATTCCCTGATTTCCTTGGTACGCGGTGTGGTATTGGAAGAGGATGATCGGGGAAATTTCAGGCCCTTGCCCCGGGCCAGTATTTCCTGGCTGGGAACCGGTGCAGGTACACTGACAGATAGTACCGGTGTGTTTAAAATAAGTGTTACCCAGGAAACCGACCGGCTGGTGATCAGTTACACCGGTTATCGGCCAGATACCATTGCTGTACAGCCGGCCACGGACCTGAAAATTATTCTGGCCAGTAACCAGCAGTTGGGGGAAGTTACCCTGAATTCAAAATTAAGATCTACCTATATCTCTTCCCTGAGTACGATCCGTACGCAGGTCATGACGGAAAAAGAACTGTTCAAAGCAGCCTGCTGTAATCTCAGTGAAAGTTTTGAAACCAATCCTTCCGTTGATGTGTCGTATAATGATGCGGTAACAGGCAGTAAACAGATTCAACTGCTTGGCTTAAGCGGCAATTATACCCAACTTACTGTGGAGAATCTGCCTGGTCCGCGGGGACTGGCCACGGCCCTTGGACTCAACAGCATTCCGGGTCCATGGGTGGAGTCGATTCAGCTGAATAAGGGAGTGGGTTCAGTAGTGAATGGCTATGAAAGTATTGCCGGGCAAATCAATATTGAATTAAAAAAACCGGAGAAAGCGGAACAGCTCTACGCCAACGTTTACCTGAACAATATGGGCAAGTCCGATATCAACCTGAACCTGTCCCGGAAGTTTGGAAAGAAATGGAGTGCCGCCCTGTTATTGCATGATGATTTCCTGTATAATAAAGTGGACTTTAATAAAGATGGATTTCGCGACCTGCCCACCGGTAATTTGTTCTCCGTGCTGAACCGCTGGAAATTTGAGAATGGCAAAGGCTTCATGGCTCAGTTTGGGGTGAAGTTGATGACTGATGAAAAAACAGGAGGGGAGACCGACTTTGATCCGGCAAAGGATAAACTGACCACTAACCATTATGGATTGGGCATCAGTACCCGGCGATATGAGGCTTTTTCAAAAACAGGGTATGTTTTTCCAGGTAAAAAATATAAGAGCATCGGGTTGCAACTGATGGCTTTTTCGCATGAGCAGGATTCCTATTTTGGGACGCAGCCTTACCTGGCCGCGCAACAGAGTTTATATGCCAACCTGATTTATCAATCCATTATTGGAAACACCAATCATAAGTTCCGGACCGGCCTCAGCTGGACAGCGGACCGATATGATGAAACGATCAGAAACATAACTTATAAGCGGACTGAACGGGTGTCGGGAGGATTTTTTGAGTATACTTTTACCCCGAATCCTAAACTGGGCATAGTGGCGGGAATCAGAAGTGATCATAATAATCTGTATGGATGGTTTCTGACCCCGCGTTTGCATCTGCGGTATGAACCGGTTAAAGGAACCAGTATACGGATCAGTGCCGGGCGTGGTCAACGTACGGCGAATATTTTTGCCGAGAACAACAGCGTACTGGTCAGTGCAAGGACAATAGTGATGCCGGCCCTCAACACGAGTGCTTATGGATTAAATCCGGAAGTGGCGTGGAACAAAGGCCTCAGTGTGGATCAGCAATTCCGTTTGTTTAACCGGAGTGCTTCCCTGAGTATGGATTTTTTCAGAAACGATTTCCGCAACCAGGTGGTGGTGGACCTGGAAAAGGCGCGTGAAGTCTCATTCTATAATCTCTCCGGACATTCTTATTCCAACAGCCTGCAGGTTGAACTACACACCATTCCATTACGAAACCTGGAATGGAGGCTGGCCTATCGTTACTTTGATGTACATAGTACGTATAGCGGAGTCGCTTTACAAAAGCCATTTACCTCAAAGCACCGCGCTTTCATGAACCTGGCTTATGAAATAAAAGACTGGAAACTGGATTATACATTGAACCTGAATGGTCCGAAACGAATACCTTCTACCCGTGACAATCCCGGATTCTATCAACGGGATAATTATTCTCCTTCATTCTGGATCATGAATGCGCAAGTCAGTAAAACGGTGGGGAAAAAGCACCCGGTTGATCTGTACCTGGGAGGGGAGAACCTGGGGAATTATTTCCAGCGGGATGTGATCATCAGCCCGGATCAACCATTTGGCGCCTATTTCGATGCTTCCCTGGTCTGGGGGCCTGTCAGCGGACGGATGATTTACGCCGGGCTTCGCTATAAAATCAATTAACTACCTGGCTGATTATCAGCAGCTATCTATTATTGCCATCGGTTCCTCTTTTTAAGGGGAACTTTTTTTTTGCCGGTATACCAAAAATAATTTAAATTCGTATAAATATTATTTTAGACGTGTCTAAAAAAATATTTAGTTACCTGTAACACATGAAACAAAAACCACTTTTCTTACTGGCCATTTACTGCTGGTTCATGTTGCCGTTGGCGGCACAAACTATCCGTGGAGAAGTCAGGGATGCCCTCAGCGGGGAACCGATTCCCATGGCTTCGGTTCATGCCGGCGACAGCCTGAAGACCCTGACGGATAAACAAGGCCGGTTTACAATCAATACATCTTCCAATGTACACATCCATGTATCGGCAATGGGATATGAAACAGCTGCCTTTTTAAACAACCAGAAAGATTTTCTGACGATCACGCTGATGCCTCAGCAAAAGCAGATTGAAGGGGTGGTGATTACGGGCACCTTAAAAGCAGTGCGGCGATCGGAAAGTCCGGTGGCTGTGGAAGTGTACACCCCGCAGTTTCTGAAAAAAAATCCGGCTCCCAGTCTTTTTGAATCCCTGCAAAATGTAAACGGGGTAAGACCCCAGCTTAACTGTAGTGTTTGTAATACCGGGGACATTCATATCAACGGATTGGAAGGTCCCTATACAATGGTGGCGATTGATGGAATGCCGGTGATGAGCAGTCTCGCCTCCGTATATGGACTGTTTGGTATCCCGACGCAACTGATTGACCGGATTGAAATCGTCAAAGGTCCCGCTTCGGGCTTATATGGTGCGGAAGCCATTGGGGGAATGATCAATATTATTACCAAATCACCGGATAAAGCATCACCGGTTACCGCTCAGCTGATGACGAGCAGCTGGAAGGAACATTCTTTTGATGCCGGATTGAAATTTAACCTGGGTAAAAAAATCAGTTCTTTACTGGGTATACATTATTTCAATTATCAGAACAAGGTGGATCACAATCAGGATCAGTTTACGGATGTGGCGCTCCAGCACCGGGTATCCCTGTTCAATAAGTTTCAACTGACCCGTAAACATAACAGGCTTGCCAGCCTGGCTGGCCGTTATTTTTTTGAGAACCGATGGGGAGGGGATACCCGTTGGACAAAGGAATTCCGGGGTACGGATAGTTTTTATGGCGAAAGTATTTATACCTCCCGCTGGGAATTGTTTGGTCAGTACCAGTTACCGGTTCAGGAAAAATTCCTGTTCTCCTTTTCCACAACCGGGCATAAGCAGGATTCTTATTATGGACAATTACCGTATCTCGCTACCCAGCGAACCGGGTTCATGCAGCTGACCTGGGATAAAATTGCTGGGGAAAATCACTCACTGCTTACAGGGATTTCTGCAAGAGCCAATTTTTATGATGACAACTCCACGGCCACTAAGGATACATTAAGTGGCCGAAATAAACCAGATCGCAGTGTGCTACCCGGTCTGTTTATTCAGGATGAATGGAAACTGCATGAAAAGCACTTGTTATTACTGGGACTACGTACAGACTATCACCCAATTCATAAGTCCATCCTTACACCCCGGTTTGCCTGGAAATGGAGTCCGGGACATCAGCAGGTAATTCGATTGAATGGTGGTACGGGTTTCCGGGTCGTAAATCTTTTTACCGAGGAGCATGCGGCTCTAACCGGCGCAAGGGTGGTGGAAATCAGGGAAGCTCTTCGTCCGGAACGCAGTTACAATATCAACCTGAATTATACCCGGCTGCTAAAGGGGAACAAATACTCATTGCAACTGGATGGGTCGGCATGGTACTCATACTTCAGCAACCAGATCATTCCGGATTATGATACTGATCCCAATAAAATCATCTATAAAAACCTGGACGGATTTTCATTTTCCAAAGGGATGACCCTGAATATTGATTACAGTTATGGTCACCGGTTCAAAGCGTTATTAGGGATGACCTTACAGTCAATAAAGAAAACTGAAAAGGATGCTTCCGGGAATAAGTTAACACAAGTACCGGTGCTGACTGAAAAATGGAGTGGTACCTGGTCCATCAGTTATTCCATTCCCGCAGGAGGCTGGTCCGTTGATTATACCGGAAATATATATGGTCCCATGCGTTTACCCTTGCTCGGAGTCAGGGACCCACGTCCTGCACATTCCCCTGTCTGGAGTTTACAAAATCTGCAGGTTACCAAAAAACTGGGCCGGGCTATCGAGTGTTTTGCCGGGAGCAAAAACCTGCTGAACTGGACTCCGGCCCGCCGGGTACCTTTTCTGATTGCACGGGCACATGATCCGTTTGATAAGTTAGTTGAATATGAACCGGATGGCTCAGTAAGAGTCTCTGCCGAGAATCCCTTCGGACTGAGTTTTGATCCGGCTTATGTTTATGCGCCTAACCAGGGCCGCAGAATATTTGCGGGGTTGCGATTCACATTACGCTAAATGAGCATATAAAGACCTTGCTCTTTTTTTGTATCTTTACGAGGTGAAACGTTTCGCAGGTATTTTACTCATCTCCGTTTATATGTTCTCCTTTGCGGAGTTCCATAACCTGCTGAAGATACCCGTCCTGATTGAACATTTCCACGAACATCACCAGCAAAACAGTAATACCAGTTTCTGGTCCTTTATTAAACTGCATTACTTCGATGCATACGTCATTGACAGTGATTACCAGGAAGACCGTCAATTGCCTTTCCGTGATACAGATTGTGGGTTGGTGGTAAGTACGTCCATATGCGAATACGCACCGGTGGTCATGGATATCCAGCCACCCGCAGAACCCGTCCGTGAGTTTCATCATTTTAATGACGGTCATGCCCCCCAATTCACTTCCTTCGATATTTTCCAACCTCCCCGTGTCCTGGCATAATTTCACTTTTTTGTATTTCATTTTTTTACACTGATTTTCAGTTCAAGTAATTATTTATGCTGAATCATATTATCCGCTTTTCCATCCGGAATAAGCTGATCATTGGGTTATTAATGCTGGGATTAATTGGCTGGGGAGCCATATCCTTTTCAAAGTTGCCTATTGATGCTGTTCCGGATATAACCAATAATCAGGTCCAGGTAATCACCGTATCTCCCTCCCTGGCCGCTCCTGAAGTAGAGCGACTGATTACTTTTCCTATCGAACAGGCCATGGCCAGTGTGCCGGGTATTGAAGAGATCCGCTCTTTTTCCCGTTTTGGTCTGTCCCTGGTGACCATTGTATTTGATGATAACACCAATGTATACTGGGCCCGACAGCAGATTTCCGAACGACTGCAACAGGTACGGGCAGAAATTCCGGCCGATGCCGGCAATCCATTTATGGGACCCGTTACCACTGGTCTTGGGGAAATTTTCCAATATGCGGTAAAACCCAAAAAAGGATTTGAATCAAGATTTACCCCTGCAGAACTCCGTACGATCCAGGACTGGATAGTACGAAGACAATTATTAGGTACACCCGGCGTGGCCGATGTAAGCAGTTTTGGGGGTAATCTCAAACAATATGAAGTGTCAATCAACACTGACCGGCTGAAGAGTATGAATGTAACGGTGGATGATGTTTTCAATGCGCTCCAGCTGAATAACCAGAATACCGGCGGGGCCTATATAGAAAAAGGCCCGACCGTTCTTTATATCCGAAGTGAAGGGCTGGCAAAAACTATTGAAGATATCGGGAAAATTTTTGTCCGGCATACCAGTTCAGGTATCCCTGTTTATATCAAGGATGTGGCCGATGTTAAAACCGGTTCGGCCGTCCGTTACGGTGCCATGTGTTATAATGATGAAGGAGAAGTGGCCGGAGCTGTGGTCATGATGCTCAAAGGCAGTAATTCCTCCGTGGTGATCAAAGATGTAAAGGAAAAAATCACGCAGATCGAAAAAACGCTTCCGGAAGGTGTGGAGATCGTTCCTTTCCTGGACCGTACAAAAATGGTGAATAATGCCATTGGTACCGTAGAGAAAAACCTGATCGAAGGGGCATTGATAGTGATCTTTATCCTCGTACTCTTCCTGGGCAATCTGCGGGCAGGACTGATCGTGGCCTCTGTTATTCCCTTATCTATGATGTTTGCGGTGATCATGATGAATGCTTTCGGTGTATCCGGCAACCTGATGAGTCTGGGTGCCCTGGACTTCGGTTTGATTGTAGACGGGGCCGTGATCATTGTGGAAGCAGTAATGCACCGGCTATATCATAGCCGGCATTTTGAAACGAGCAACAGTATCACTCAGCAAACCATGAATGATGAAGTGGAAAGCTCGGCGGGTAAAATGATGAACTCCGCCGTATTCGGACAAATTATCATCCTGATCGTTTATCTGCCGATCCTGGCCCTTGTAGGTATTGAAGGAAAGATGTTTAAACCAATGGCCCAGACGGTTTCCTTTGCCCTGATCGGTGCTTTTATTCTTTCCCTGACCTATGTGCCGATGATCACTTCTCTTTTTCTCAGTAAGAAAATGCATCACCGGGAGAATTTTTCGGATAAGATGATGAAATGGATACAACGAATGTATGAACCGGCATTACACAAAGCCCTGGCATTTCCAAAGCTGATCACGATTTCTGTTTTCCTGTTTTTTGTATTTGCCGTTTTCATCCTGGCTCGGATGGGAGGGGAGTTTATCCCTAAACTGGAAGAGGGTGACTTTGCGGTTGATACGCGGTTATTGACCGGCAGTTCGCTGTCACAAACCATTGAATCGACTCAGCAGTCGGCCGGAATTTTACTGAAACGATTTCCTGAAGTAGAGAAAGTCGTCACCAAGATCGGTTCCGGTGAAATACCCACTGACCCGATGCCCATCGAAGCGTCGGATATGATGGTGATCCTGAAAGATAAAAATGAATGGACGTCGGCTAAAACCTTTGATGAACTGGCCGATAAAATGAGCAAGGCGCTGGAAGATGTCCCCGGCATTACCGCCGGATTCCAATACCCGGTACAAATGCGGTTTAATGAACTGATGACTGGTGCCCGGCAGGATGTGGTCTGTAAGATTTTCGGGGAAGACCTCGATACACTGGCCGCATACTCAAAAAAACTCGGGGATGTGGTGAGTACAGTGGATGGGGCTGCAGACCTCTATGTGGAGACCGTAACTGGATTGCCGCAGATTGTAATCAGTTTTAACCGGGATCAGATGTCGCATTACCAGCTGAATGTAGCCGATGTAAACCGGGTGATCCGTACCGCTTTTGCCGGAGAAAGCGCTGGCACAATCTATGAGAATGAACGACGGTTTGACCTGGTTGTACGGCTCAATCAGCAATCCCGCCAGGATCTGACGGATGTACAGAATCTGCTTATTGCCACTCCAATCGGTACACAGATTCCTTTGTACCAGGTGGCCAACGTTGAAATAAAAGAAGGCCCCAACCAGATTCAGCGGGAAGATGCTAAGCGAAGGATTGTGGTTGGATTTAATGTAAGAGGACGGGATGTACAGAGTGTGGTGGATGAACTCAGCAAGAAAGTAAATGAGCAGGTGAAACTGCCTTCCGGTTATTATGTGACTTATGGCGGCCAGTTTGAAAACCTGGTGGAAGCGAAAAAAAGATTGAGTATCGCTTTACCCATTGCGCTTTTACTCATATTTATCATGCTCTATTTTGCTTTTGGTAAACTCAAATACGGGCTGCTTATTTTCTCCGCGATTCCTTTGTCTGCCATCGGTGGTATCCTGGCCTTATGGCTCCGTGGGATGCCGTTCAGTATTTCTGCGGGTGTTGGATTTATCGCGTTGTTCGGGGTGGCCGTGTTAAATGGAATCGTATTGATCACTGAGTTTAACCGGTTGAAAGAACAAGGCATGCATGACCTTAAATTTATTATTATGGAAGGAACTAAAGTCCGGTTACGTCCGGTATTGATGACCGCCTCGGTGGCTTCACTTGGTTTTTTACCAATGGCGTTAAGTGCCGGAGCGGGTGCTGAAGTACAGCGGCCCTTAGCTACCGTGGTTATCGGAGGCCTGGTTACTGCAACTTTCCTGACCCTGGTTTTATTACCCATCCTGTACATGTGGCTCGAAAGAGAGAAGCCCAGAAAAAGAAAAGCGCGGCCAGTAGCTGTGCTCTTCTTGCTGTTGTCATTGGGTACCGTAGCACAGGCGCAGCAACCTGAAAGTAAACGGATAATGCTGGACGAGTTGCTGAAACTGGCAGACAAACAGAATATTACGGTACAGGCCCTTCAAAAGGAATCGGCTTACTGGAAGCAACTTCAATCAGCTGTGGCCGACCAGGGAAGAACCCTGCTGAGTGCCGAATACGGGAAGATCAATAGTATTAATAATGACACCCGGTTCACCCTGAGTCAGTCATTTACACTTCCAGTGGTATACAAACGGCAACGGGCCTTTTACAGTGCGGGTGAACAATCCCAGCAGGCCATGGTACAATGGAAAGAACAGGAACTGCACCGGGAAATTAAATTGCTGTACTGGTCAATGACGGATCTGTTAGGCCGTCAGCAATTGCTGCTACAACTGGATTCTGTTTACAGCCGGGTACTGCAGGCGGCAACGCTTCGGTTAAAAGCCGGGGAAACCAACCAGCTTGAAAAAACCAGTACTGAGGCCCAGGTGGCCCAGTTGAAAATGCAGCTGGCACAGATACAATCCGGCTTACTGACTGATCAGCAGCAACTGCAATGGCTACTGAACAGTAACGAGTTCTACCTGCCGGATCCGGTTAGTGTCAACAATAAGGAAATGGAATGGACGGACACCAGCAGTATATCTACCCATCCCTTGGTAAAATACCGGGAGGGCCAGGTGAAAATGGCTACGGCACAGACCGATATGGAAAAGAACAAACTGGTGCCAGATCTGTCTGCAGGATATAACAATATGTCCATTGTCGGATATCAGTCCCCTGATGGGGTTACCCAAAAATACTATGGCCCGGGTCAGCGTTTTGGTACGGTGAATATAACCATGGGCGTACCGCTGTTTACCAAAGCAGCCCGCAATAAAGTAAAAGCGGCTAAACTGAGTGAAGAAGCCGCACAACTGAATGTGAAAGCCGCGGATCAGCAATTAAAGATGCAGTTACTGCAATACCAGGAAGCGTTTAAAAAGCAACAGCAACTGGTACAATACTACAATAATGAAGGACTGGCACAGTCAGCACTGATCATTCGTCATGCCGGATTGAACTTTGAGAAAGGGCAGATCAGCTATCTCGAATGGACAATGCTGATGAATAACGCAACGGGTATCCAACTGGCCAGGCTGGATGCACTGGCTCAATTAAACAGGATCCGTACAGAAATTGAATACTTAACCGGTAAATAAAATTAAAATGAACCGAATTAACATTTATATATTGGCCATGCTGTTTACAGCAGCCTGTTCCTCCAAGAAACAGGCGGCCACGGAAGATAAAGAAGCGGTATTGGCTGACCAGGTACAATTGACCGATGTACAACTTAAAAATGCGGGTATCGAAACCGGCAAAGCGATCCGCCAGCCGTTGAATACAGTACTCAAAGTAAATGGACATGTGGATGTTCCGCCGCAGAATATTGTTTCCATCAGCTTTCCCATGGGAGGTTATCTGCGCTCCACTAAATTGTTGCCGGGTATGCATATCAGCCGGGGTGAAGTGATTGCGGTTATTGAAGATCAGTCCCTGGTACAATTGCAGCAGGATTACCTGGTGACCAAAGCGCGATTGCAGTTTCTGCAGCAGGAATATGAACGGCAGAAGATGCTGAATGAAAACAATGTGAATGCTGCGAAAACATTCCAGCAGGCTGAATCGGAATATCTCTCCCAGAAAGTTTTGCTTAAAGGGTACAGTGAAAAGCTGTTCCTGATCGGTATCAACCCGGCCGGGCTTTCTGAAAACAGCATTTCCAGGAGTGTTTCGGTGCATTCCCCGATCAATGGGTTTGTGTCAAAAGTGAATGTGAATATTGGAAAATATGTTACGGCCACGGATGTATTATTTGAACTGATCAATCCGGATGACATGCATGCTGCACTAACCGTATTTGAAAAAGACCTGAATAAAGTGAGTCCCGGGCAAAAAGTAAAAGTCTCTTTCGTGGATGATCCCGCTACCACCTACGATTGTGAAGTGATCCTGGTAACCCGGAATGTGGATGAGAACCGGGGTGCCCTGGTGCATTGTCATTTTGAAACCCAACCGAAGAACCTGCTGCCGGGGATGTTTTTGAATGCTACCATTAATATCAACAATGCAGATGTATTGACCGTGCCGGAAGAAGCGGTGGTGCGGTTTGATAATAAGCAATATGTTTTTGTACAATCCGGAAAAAACGAATTCAGCATGGTGGAAGTAGAGCCCGGTGTAAAAGAAAACGGACGGTTGGAAATCAAGTCAAAAATGGAAGGATTTGAACAACAGCTATTGGTGACCCGGAACGCTTATGCGGTTTTATCAAAAATGAAAAACACGGCAGAAGAATAATTTTTTGCCTGTTTATGATAGCCGGGATGACTCGCGGAGTGGAGAAAGTTGATATTCATTTACTTCCTTCCTTCCCGTCTTCCCGGCTATTTTTTTTGAGAAATGTGGATAAAAAACAAATTTTTTTTTGCTCGGTAGTCCGTTAGATTTGCTCCCCCAACATGATAACCTATGGAGCTGAAATACAGTCAACAGATCGCCGGTACCCTGAGCCTCACCCTGAAGCAGGTCAGCAGTATTTATGACCTGCATACCGAAGGATCCACGATCCCTTTTATAGCCCGTTACCGGAAAGAAGCCACCGGTAATCTCGATGAAGTGGTGATTGCTAATGTGATCGACCAGATAAAGTATTTCAATGAATTGGAGAAACGGAAAGAGACGGTGTTGAAAACAATCGAAGAAGCGGGCAAACTGACCCCCGAGTTGAAGCGGCGGATCGAAGATTGTATCAATGCCACTGAACTGGAAGATATTTACCTGCCTTATAAACCCAAACGGAAAACCAAGGCCTCGGTGGCCATTGAAAAGGGACTGGAACCGTTGGCCACGCTATTGTTTCAGCAGGGGCCGCATAATCCCGAGGAAGAAGCCGCGAAGTATATCAACGAACAGGTAAAAGATACTACAGAAGCCCTCCAGGGTGCCCGGGATATCATGGCTGAATGGATTGCAGAGAATGAACAGGCCCGTAACCTGGTGCGTAAACTCTTTACGGAAGAAGCTACTGTTTCGTCTCGCGTGCTGACTACAAAAAAGGAAGAGGCTGATGCCCAGAAATACCGGGATTATTTTGAATTTAAAGAACCGTTGGCACAAAGTCCATCGCACCGTATACTGGCAATCCGCCGGGGAGAGAAAGAAGGATTTCTGATCATGACGATTAATATTGAAAAGGAAAATGCCCACGCGGAATTGAAAAGGGTTTTCCTGAAAGCCTCCGGTGCGGCCGCCAAACAGGTGGAACTCGCTATTGAGGATTCTTATAACCGGTTGTTGCAATCCTCCATTGAAACTGAATTCCGCATGGCCAGCAAAACCAGGGCCGATGAAGAAGCCATCCGCGTATTTGCGGAGAATCTGCGGCAGTTATTACTGGCGTCACCGCTGGGACAAAAACGCATCATGGCCATTGACCCCGGCTTCCGTACGGGGTGTAAAGTTGTTTGCCTGGATGAGCATGGTACTTTCCTGAAATATATCACCATCTTCCCGCATGCGCCGCAGAATGACTGGAATGGGGCAGTACAGACGATAAAAGAACTGGTGGCCCGTTATGATATCGAAGCCATCGGGTATGGTAACGGTACGGCCAGTAAAGAAACAGAACAGCTGGCGCGAGGCATTGATTTTGGTAAACCGGTTTCCGTCTTCATGGTGAACGAAAGCGGGGCTTCCATTTATTCAGCGAGTGAAGTGGCCCGTGAAGAATTTCCGGATGAGGATGTGACTGTTCGCGGGGCCATCAGTATTGGCCGACGTTTACTGGATCCGCTCAGTGAGCTGGTAAAAATTGATGCCAAGAGTATCGGGGTAGGACAGTATCAGCATGACGTAAACCAGAACCGCTTAAAAGAGGCACTGGACCAGGTAGTGGAGAGTTGTGTAAACTTTGTGGGAGTGGATGTGAATACCGCCAGTAAGCACCTGTTGACCTATGTATCGGGACTCAGTGCCACCGTGGCGAAGAATGTGGTGGAATACCGTACCAAGAACGGCGGTTTTAAGAGCAGGGAGGAACTGAAAAAAGTTTCGATGTTAGGCCCCAAGGCTTTTGAGCAATGTGCGGGCTTCTTGCGCATTCCCAATGGGGCTAACCCGCTTGATAATTCCGCCGTACACCCGGAGAGTTATCATGTAGTAGAAGCTATGGCGGCAAAAGCCAGCAGCTCCGTACCTGAACTGATTACCAATCCGGAAGTGCGCAAGCAGATCAAAGCCCGTGAATTTGTATCAGAGAAAATCGGCCAGTTTACTATTGAAGATATTCTCAAGGAACTGGAAAAGCCAGGCCGTGATCCGCGCTCGCCCATTGAAGAGTTTCGTTTTGCTGAAGGCGTAAGTACCATGGAAGACCTGAAACCGGGCATGAAAGTACCAGGTATCGTTACCAATATCACCAATTTCGGGGCCTTTGTGGATGTGGGGGTAAAACAGGATGGTCTGGTGCATATCTCTCATTTATCTAATCGTTATATCAGCGATCCCAATGAAGCGGTGAAGTTGGGACAAAAGGTAATGGCGACTGTGCTGGAAGTGGATACCGCGAGGAAGCGGATTGCTTTGTCATTGAAGGATGGACAGGGAAGTCAGGAAGTCCGCAAATCGGAAAGACCAGGAGACAGAAGGACCGGAAGTCCGAAAGATGGAAAGTCCGGAGGAGCAAAGCCGCAACCGCTGAATCCTTTTCAGGCTAAGTTGATGGAATTGAAGAAAAACTTCAAAGATTAGTCGGCAGTCGGCAGTCGGGAGTCGGCAGTCCGTTCTTAGAACTATTACTTCAAGGCACGTCAGTCGTACTTCGTATTTCGTACCTCATACTTTATTCTTCTTTAAAGTTTTTTCAATATAGAAACCCCTTCTTCCCATGGGCCGAATCCGGCATCAGCATTGATATGCCCGGCATCACCGATGTTAATGTATTCACTGCCCCAGCAATCGGCAAAATAACGGGCTCTTTCGGCGGATACCCACACATCATTATTGCTGGCCACTACAATTGTTTTGAAGGGGATCTTTTCCAGCGGAATCGGCGTGAAGCCTGTGGCAGGAAACGTATAGACCGGTGCTTCAATATCACTGGGGGCAACCAGCATCGCTCCTTTAATAATTTTGCCGGAATGCTTTGCCCAATGGGCTATCGTTGAACAGCCCAGGCTATGACCAATAAGAACAACTGTAGAAGGATCAAGTGCAGCTACCGCATGGTCGATTGCTGTCAGCCAATCGGATAAAGCGGGTGCATCCCATTCCTTTTGTTCAATTCTTTTGCAATCCGGAACATTTTTTTCAAACCAGGTTTGCCAGTGGGCCGGACCTGAATTCCCGAGTCCCGGTATGATCAGGTAGTGGGTCATCGGTAATCTTCTCTTACCGGGTTGAATACATCGATCACTTTACAATCAGTTACAGCCACTGCTCCATGCCATACGTTGGAAGGGATTACATAGTACATGCCGGCGGTGAGTGGACAAAGCTTTCCATCAATGGTCATGTCCAGTTGTCCTTCGAGAATATAAGTGATCTGTTCATGCGGATGCTGGTGCTGAGGGAGATCACTTCCTTTTTTTATTTCCACTAATCCAAGTGTCATATTGGTGCCATGCGCATAATAGCCGGTTAGTCCGGGCGCAAGGTTTTTCGGAGTATTGTTTTTTAGTTGTTTCATCAAGTAATCATTTTACAAATTCAGGACTGTTAGGTCCCCCTTCAGGGGGATTTAAGGGGCAAACAGGCAGAAAGACCCTCCCACCCATTCTTTGTCTTTGTTATACCGTACACCGACCATTTTCCCTTTGCTCAGTCTCGCCAGGTTATTGGTGGGCATAGGTCTTGTACTGCCGTCTTTCCAGAAATAGAAGATCCGGATCTCTGCTTTGGCAGGGATATCGGGGGTGACAATCACATCCGCGTATTTTACTTTTTTCTGGAGGATCCAGTTCTCCGGATCCTTGACGGCTTCAATATCGGCAGCGGTTACATCAATGATCACGCCCTGACCGGCGAAGGAGAATAACGGTTTCAGTACATAGTTCTCCAGGTCGGCCGGTAATTGTTTGATCTCATTGAGGAAGAAAGTGGGCGGCACATACGGATGACGGATCAGGGGTAAAGTATACTTGCTGATCCGGTAAAACCAGTTGGGATGCGGACACCATTCCACATCCAGCTCTTCAAGCAGGAGCTTTCCTTTTTCCTGTACTTCCGGACTTTGTTGTTGCAGGTCGTCAAAAATGATGCGGTTATAAATTCGTTTAATTTCCGTTTTCTTCCCATTATTGAAGTAGTATAGTTTCTTCCCTTCTTTAATCAGTTCGGTCAGACAGACCATTTTGATGCCGGTATATTCTTCGGTACAGTAGAAATCGATCCTTGTTTTTTGTTTGCGGGGAAAGATCTCCAGCAGGATCACATTTTCCGGGTTATGATTACCCACGATGATCTCTTTCAGTAATTGCAGATAGGTTTCGCGGGTATGTCCGCCCAGGTAACTACTGTATCCTTCCGGTATCGGGAAATGACGACTGTATACATCATCCAGTAATACTTCATATCCAAACAGGGTGGGGAAGCCCTGCATCTCGATTAGTTGCGGTTCGTATTCACCTTGTTCATTGACACAAATGCCAAAATCAAAAGCGATAAAATGAGAATGATCATTTTCTCCCGGCACTTTTACTTTTTCCGGAATGGCATTACGGGTCAGCTCATTAAATTTCGGATCGGAGATGATGTCAACGATATTCTCACAGGCATCCAGCACTTTGCGGGTGAAGTCAGCCGGAATGAAGACCGGTGTTTCAGCAACTCGGAAATCGATCTGTCCCGGCCATGCACTATGCAGATCTTCGAGGAAGGCCTGGTATTTTTCTTGCGTAAAAGCTTTGTTATATGCTTCCCGGATGGATGGCACCATAGTCGTTTATTTACATATGGAAGTTAATGATTGCGGACGGGGCAGCAAAATTAAACAGGGGCTTTCTATGCAGGTACTTCCAGCAATTGACCCACTGCGTGATTCAGGAAATTGGGCAGTATGTGGGAGTATGTCCACACGATTTTATCCGGATCGTCCAGGTGTTCCAGCATGTTCTGCCATTTTTCCTCCCCATGGTTTTCAATGACTGTGGTTTTTTTGTCTTCCCGTTGCAGGTACATACTCATACCTGATGCATCGGCTTCCGGATGAAACTGGGTGCCGATCATATAATCATTAAAGCGGATACCCATGATGGCTCTTTCATACGGTACATGCGGGCGGCTTTTCTCAATACAAAGAATTGAGGCCCCCATTTCATTGAGCAGGCTATGATGCGGCTGAATGACCTGGTAATCGCGGCTATCTACTGCATAAAACGGATCTTTTAATCCATCAAACACACGTTCCTCCTTACCGGAGTGTAACATATGAATCGGAAATACGCCAAAAGAAGTGGACTTACGTTTACAGACCACGCCGGCATTAAAGAAGCGGCTTGCGAGCTGGAAAGAATGACAGATAAAAAAGATATGTTTCTTTACGGAGTTGTCGGGATTTTCGTTCCACCGGTGCATTTTATCGAGCCAGCGGCACCAGGCAATATCCCAGTCATCATAGCGGCTGGTCAGCGGGTCACCAGGACCTCCACTCGAAATATACAGATCATATGAAGTATCGGGAAGTTCATTTTTCAGGCGGACATCATATTCCTTTGCATAAAGGAGCAGATCATTCTTCTCAGCCCATTCGATGAGGATGTTACGGATACAACGCATGCCCTGGTTGGCGGCGCCTTCATAGAGGTCGAGGACGGCTACTTTCACCACCCGTTTTTCGGTCCAGCTCATGGGGGCAAAAATACGATTTTTAAGTGGAAGCAGGAAGCAAACGGTTGCGGGTTTGTCCACAGGGGTGGATAGTTTTTTTGTAGTGGAAAGTTGACAATGTACAAGGTTTGAAAGGTTTGAAAGGTTTAAAAGGTTTAAGAGGTTCAAGAGGTTTAAAAGGTTGAAGAAGTGTTACTAAAATCGCAGGTCTCTTTAACCTCTTGAACTTTTTAAACTTCTTAAACTTCTTAAACTTTTTAAACCTCTTTAACCTTACTTCCTCTCGTAAACCCGTTCTCCTCCCACATAGGTCATCTTCACTTTTACCGCCAGTAATTTCTCCGGCACTTCTTTCAGCAGATCGGCATCCAGGATAACGAAGTCGGCAAGTTTCCCCTTCTCCAGGCTTCCCTTTTCGTGCTCTTCAAAATTGGAGCGGGCGGCCCAGATGGTCATACCGCGTAGTGCCTGTTCACGGGTTAATGCATTTTCCATCTGATAGCCGGTTTCCGGCCATCCCTTTGCATCTTTTCGGATCACTGCAGCGTAAAATGTTTTAAAGGTGGAAATATCTTCCACTGGAAAATCGGTGCCAAGCGGCAGCCATCCGTTTTGTTGTAATAACTGCTGGTAAGCATAAGCTCCTTTCACCCTTTCCGTTCCGAGACGATCACCGGCCCAATACATATCACTGGTGGCATGGGTGGGTTGTATGGAGGGAATGATGGAGTATTGACCGAATATTGCAAAATCGTTTTGATTCACCACCTGGGCATGTTCGATGCGCCAGCGCAGATCATTTTTGCCTTTCAGGTATTTGGCATAGGTATTCAGTATGGTCCGGTTACCACTATCGCCAATCGCATGCGTACACATCTGCCAGCGTTGTTCACTCAGCCAGCTGGCCACCGAATCAAAATGGGCGGGCTGACTTAACAGGAACCCATAATGGCCCGGTTTATCCTGATAAGGATTCAGCAGACAGGCCCCCCTGGATCCAAGGGCGCCGTCGCCGTATACTTTAAAACTACGGACATTCAACCGGTCTGTTTTGATAGGGCCGTTTTTCTTCGCGTACTCGTAATTGGCTTTTTCATCACTCAGCATCACATACAACCGCATTTTAAGCTCACCGGCCGTTTGCAGTTCTTTTATCTGTTCTACCGAGGTATAACTCAGGCCGCAGTCATCAATCGTGGTCAGGCCCATGGCAAAACAATTTTTCTGGGCAGCCTGTAATGCTTTTTTAAATTGTTCCGCTGTGCTGGCCGGAATTTTTGAACTGACAAGGTCTACGGCATTGTCGATCAGTATGCCGGTCAGGCTGCCTTCCATTTCTTCCACCTCACCACCCGTTAAAGTATCACCTGCTTTTATTCCGGCAAGTTCAAGGGCTATCTGATTGGCCACTGCGGCATGTCCGTCGATGCGTGCCAGCAATACCGGTCTGTCGGGGAACAGTGTATCCAGTGATTCATTATTGGGAAATTCTTTCATGGCCCAGTCATTCTGGTCCCAGCCACGTCCGGTAATCCATCCCTCTTTATTCGTGGCGGCAAAGGAATTCACCCGCTCCAGGCATTCTTCCCAGCTTTTTGTACCACTGAGATCCACGGTCTGCAGACTCAGTCCATACCCGACAAAATGTGCATGCGCGTCGATAAAACCAGGGTAAATAAATTTACCACCGGCATCCAGTTTTTCAGTAATGGTATATTCTTTTTCAAGGTCTGTTGTATTGCCAGTGGCGAGGATTTTCCCTTCTTTTATTACCATCGCCTCAGCAATGCTGAAAGCTGAATCAACAGTATAAATGGTGGCGTTGTAAACCAATAAATCGGCTTTCTGTTTTTGGCTACAGCCAATCAGGCAGAAGCTGATGAACAGAAGCAGGGAGATTTTTTTCATAATATGAAATTAAGGCATCATACTGTATGACGGTGAACAGGTTGTTCGCTGTTATTTTATTTGCAGAAAAGATTCAAATTCACGCAGGCTGAAACTGCTCAGGTTGTTTTTGGCGGTCAGTCCGCCTTTCTGCGCGGCAAGTACACCATATTTCACGTCGTTAAATCCTTCCAGGGCATGTGCATCCGGGTTAATGGAAAGCAGGACCTCTTTTTCAAGGGCGTAAGAGATCCAACGCCAGTCAATATCAAGCCGGCGCGGGTGAGCATTCAGTTCAATGACTACCTTGTTTGCCTCACAGGCATCTATGATGAGCCGGTGATCCACCGGATAGCCATTACGGCTCAATAGCAGTCGCCCGGTCATGTGACCAAGGATTCGGGTGTATGGATTTTCAATGGCTTTAATCAGCCGCGCATTGGCCTTCTCCTCGTTCATGCCGAGGTTACTGTGTACAGAAGCGATCACAAGATCAAAGGTTTTCAATACTTCTTCCGGATAATCAAGGCTACCATCATTCAGGATATCGCTTTCGATGCTTTTAAAAATGCGGAAAGGGGCGAGCTGACTGTTGAGCTGATCGATCTGGCGATGCTGTTCATGGATCCGGTCTTCTTTAAGTCCGTTGGCGTAAAAGGCGGTTTGTGAGTGATCCGATATTACCATGTATTCCCATCCCCGCTTTATACATTCCGCGGCCATTTCTTCGAGGGTGTTGCTGCCATCACTCCAGTTACTGTGACTATGGATGAGTGAGCGGATATCACTGGCCTGTATCAGTTTGGGAATTCCTTGCTGACGGGCAGTCCGGATGATATCACCTGTTTCCCGCAGGCAGGGTGGGATTACCGGAATACCGGCCTGCCTGAAAACGGCCGCTTCATCTGCCCCGGCTTTTTTATAATCGATCACGGGAAAGGCATTTTCAAAAGCTTCCATGAATTCGGGGCTGGCCGTAGTTTTGAATAATGACTCAGCCATTGTGTCTCCACCGGTATACAAGCGGAGTTTAAGTCCGTTCTTAAGCTGATATAAAAGGCTATCTGCTTTTTCTTCGAGTAGTTCAGGAGGCTGGGCGGTCTGAAAGGCTGGTTTCACTTTTTCATTGGGACGCAATACCACAAATTCCAGTTCTTCAATGGTGAGTTCCTGCCGGCGGTAGCGTCCTGTACTATGTACGATATCGGTTCCGAATATTTTTTTGAGGTACTGATCGATCTGCGGGAAAATTTCATCCAGTTGGGCGTATAGAAAATGGCCCTGATTCTGGAAATAAAATTCAATGGCGGCCTGCACATTCTGCTGGGTCTTTTCGCCAAATCCTTTGAAGAGTGTGAGCCGGTTTTCATTACAGGCATACAGCAGCTCACCGATCGACTCGATCCCCATTTCTTTCCAGATGGTATGAATCTTTTTCGGTCCAATGCCTTTGATGTTCAGCATTTCAATCACCCCGGGTGGTGTATTGGCGATATACTCTTCCAGGATATTCAGTTTACCGGTATCCAGCATTTCAATTACTTTCTCACCCACACTGGGGCCGATGCCTTTGATCCCGAAAAGTTTTTCCCGGGGCGTGTCTTTCAGCGAAACCGGCATTTTTTCAATATTGAAACCGGCAGCCCCGTAGGTTTTTGTCTTAAAGGAGTTTTCTCCATGGATATCCATGAGCTTGGCGAGCAGGCTGAAGTTGTCGGCAATGGCGGCGTTGTCCATAGGGCGAATTTAGGATTTCCCCTTTGTTTCTGGCTGTCACATCAAAAGTAAAAAGTAAAAAGTAAAAAAACCGAAAGCAGAACTTACCCAAAAGCAATGCTCAGGCTTTTTTTCTCCACCCCCCCCCAATAGGACCCTTTGATTTAAGACAGTCCCCACTTTAAGGCTTTTTAATTTTTACTTTTGACTTTTTAATTCCTTAGTTGCATAAAAAAAGTCCTTCGAATTTCGAAGGACTTTCTATTTCTTTAAAGAGATAAGCGAACTTATTTCTTTTTTTTAGCAGCTTTCTTCTTAGGAGCAGCTTTCTTTGCAGCTTTTTTAGGAGCAGCTTTCTTAGCAGCTTTTTTAGGAGCAGCTTTCTTTGCAGCTTTTTTCTTAGTAGCCATTTTTTTTGAATTTAATGTTTAGTAGAATGGGTTAACGATAGTAAAAATAACAATTATTTTATACTACCCAAATTTTTTTTCCACAAAATTCAAAAGTTGGCCCAAAACGCTTATGCTTCAGCTAAGGCAACAGACACAACGGTCTTGTTGTTTTTTGCTTTGCGGAACTCCACCACACCGTCAGTCAGTGCGAATAAAGTAAAGTCTCTGCCTACGCCTACATTTTTACCAGGATGATAAACGGTGCCACGCTGACGTACGATGATGTTGCCTGATACTGCAGGCTGACCACCAAAGATTTTAACGCCAAGAC
>Ga0209717_1000618_pt1 | contig 42811 bp, 42 predicted proteins | sample AD_UKC048_MetaG_FD_184418 | JGI IMG/M metagenome (GOLD analysis project Ga0209717, IMG submission 184418) | Active sludge microbial communities of municipal wastewater-treating anaerobic digesters from USA - AD_UKC048_MetaG (SPAdes) (version 2) | ecosystem: Engineered > Bioreactor > Anaerobic >...
CCATCAGCATATGAGCTTCCTCAGGCAGTTCCTGATACTTCACATCGTCCAGAAATCCCCCGACAGTGCTCAAGATAACTTTTTGACGTTCCCGGTCGCCTGCATGGTTAACGACAGCAACCGGCGTATCTTTCGGGTAATGACGTTTGAGCTGCTCGAAGAGCTTCGGATAATCCAGATGCATGGTGAAGAAGACCATGGAGCTTTGCGTTGCCATTAACTTTTCATTGGTGTCGGTACGACCTGGCCAGTCCGCCATCGTCAGAATCACGCCATTGGTATCCCAGCCGTAAGGAGGACTCATTTTGACCGCCGCGCTGGAAGCCTGAAACGCCCCGACCCCGGGAATGATTTCCGACGGGATGTTCTTCGGCAGCATTTCCAGGAACAAGGTGATGCCGTACAACATGGGATCGCCCCATTGCAGGGAGGCGACATTTTTCCCCTTTGTGACGGCATCCTTTATTTTGTCCATCATGTCTTGACGGTATTTTGCCATTTGTATCGCTTTTGCTTTTGCCGCTTCACTCTTCAGCGTTTGAGGATCAACGCCGTAAAACACCTGGCTGCGATGACCAAAAAACCAGATTTCTTTTCCTTCGATCAAATCTTTCCATGCCGCCTTATCCTCCTCGCCTTCCAGGATAACAATATCCGCCTGCTTGACGCATTGCACGGCACGGAGCGTCATAAGATCGGGCACTGTGCCCATGCCGACGATGAAAAATTTTCCCGATGCGGCAAGTACGCCGCCCGCATAAAGCAAAAGGGAAATAAGAGTTCCCCAAAATATAACCCAACCATGAAATTGCTTTGACATTTTTTCCTCCCGTTTATTCTATTTAATTTTTAGCTTCTTAAAACCTGTATATACGGCTATTCCAACTGATAGGTAATGGGTATCACAAGCTGCGCTTCACCGGGCGGCCTGGGAAACGGAGCAGTGTCACGGACAGTCTCTATGGCGCTTTTATCCAGCACGGTGAAACCTGAACTTTGAATAATCTTGAACGCCTTCACAGATCCATTGGCCATAATGACAAAGGAAAGCACAACCTTCCCTTCCCATCCTTTTCTTCTCGCGGTATCGGGGTAGCTGACGTTTTTCAGAATCCGGTCCCGGATATAGGCAAAATTTTCGTTTAAATACTTTGTCACGACCGCTTCTTTGCCGCCATGAGCACTGCCGATGCTCGGGTTCGTTCCCGTTCCTTCCCTTGCCGTTGTCACCGTTCCGGGAGTGCCTTCTTGAACCGCTTTCCCTGTATCAGCTGTTCCCTGCCCGACCGGGCTGGTCTCCAGGTTGCGGGTTTCCGGAAGTTTCACGACCGGCGGTGTTTCAGGAATGGATGACGGCTGGGGTGACTCTTTCGGCTGATGAAAAGCTTCCTTTTCCGTCACGTTTTGACGGATGGCGGAACTTGTAAACTTTTTTTCTACAAAAGGCGCTGGCGCCGGCATCCCAACTCTTTTGATATCGGGCACAGGTTTTTGTAAATCAAAATCGAGGATGATCTCCTTCTTGTGCTGCCCTATATAAGTACTGCCAATCACGGCCAGAATAATAAGCACACTGTGCAGCAGGAATGATAGCTGGAATGCCCTTGTCTGGTAATTCATTTTGTTTCCTCGGTCTGAAGACTGATACGGGTAAATTCCAGTGTTTTGATGACATCAAGGACGCTGACAAAGTTTTGCAGGCTGATGCTCCGATCCGCTCTGATTAAAACAGGGATGTTTCTATTCATACGATCCAGATCGGTTTGCAATCCTTCCAGAGATACCGGCTGCGAATTCAAATAAATTCCCCCGGTCCGGTCGATTTCAATCGTCTGGGTTTTCAGGGTTTCTCCGGCACGGCTGTGAGCTTTAGGCAAGTCCATGGGAATCATGCCACTGGCGATAAAAGAAGACGTGGTCAGGACAATCGTCAGGAGCACCAGCATGACATCCACCAGAGGGATGACATTGATATAATCAAATTCCTTTTCTTCCACGTTCAATCTCCCAGGACATGAGCAGAACCTTAACTTTTCTCAAAAGAAAATTGTATAAACAGACGGCGGGAATGGCCACCAAAAGGCCGATGGCTGTGGCTTTCAGGGCCAGAGCCAGCCCCACCATGATTTTGCCTGTGTCCATAAAACCTTCCTTGCCGATCATGTAAAACGTAAGCATGATGCCCAGCACTGTGCCGAGCAAGCCAATATAAGGGGCATTGCTGCCGATGGTGGCGATAAGATGGATTTTCTTCGTCAGTTCCAATTCAAGACTTTTTTTATCCGGGAAGGCATCCAGCCTTATGTGTCTAAAATAATAAAACCGTTCGATGGCAATCCCGATGGCAATCATGCTTAAAAAAATTAATAGTCCGATAATCCCGTAATCAATGACAACTCTAAGCCATTCCATTTTTTCTCCTTGCCGTTGTGTAAAATTCCCCGTTAAAAGCTTGCCTTGACGCCTGCATACCACATCCTGCCGGACCCCGGATCGAAAGGATCCGCGTTATAATCATCCAGGATGTTTTTGCACATCAGATAGACCTCGTAATTCTTAAAAATTTTCTGCGATAATTTGATATCGATTTTTAAAGGATTGTGCAGCTCCAACGCGTTGTAATAGGATGCTGAGAAATCATCTGTCGCTTTGGGGATGGAGCTCATGACATATTGAATCTGATTAAATTCAAAGTTGCCGAATATCATGAAGCTGGTGTTTGTTTTAAAGTACGTCCTGAAGTCAAAAGTGAATTTATGTTCGGGGAGTCTCTCGAATTTGTCGCCTTTATTCACAAAGGAATCGTCGATATCCGCCTGATTTCTCGAATGGATATATGTATAGGTGGATGAGAAACTGATATCCGCCATATCGAAGACGTTTGTAAAATTGAGAGTCATCGTCGTTTCCGCGCCGTGTATGACCGCTGAATCGATATTTCTGAAGATGTAATCGTCAATCTTCGTAATATATATTTTTGTAATTTTATCGTCATATTTGCTGTAAAAGTAATCCGCACCCCATGTCAGTTTTTTGTTAAAGAAGGAAAATTCAAAGCCCAGATTGCCGTTGAGCATTTTTTCGGGTTTAATATTGACGTCCCTGCTCCCCAGGTCTGAAGACGTCTGATAGGGAGACACCGTTTTGGAATAGGCCTGAAGCGAGGGGAAAGAGGTTTTCCTGGATGCGGAAGCCTTCAACTTTAAAAAATCCTTAACCGGTTCATACAGAATACCGGCAACCGGATTCAAAGAGTCACGCGTCCCCCACAGCATGGAATCATCCTCGGCCTCGTATTGATCTATCATGTCCGTGCTTCCGTTGATTCCCAGTTTTTTCCGGAAATGCTTCAGATCCTGCGCGTCATAAGAGACACCCAGCGTCAAATCCATATTATCTATTAGCCGCATTTCATCTTCCATGGCCAGGGTTAGATAAGCCGCTTCGATATCCAGAGTTGTGTATTTTCCCGTGCCGTAATTTTCAATCGTCTTTGTTGCCTCCCGGTTGTAAGCTTGATCTTCTTCCTGATGACTGCTGACATAATACGACAGGGCAAAATTCAGTCTGTTCCAGGATGATAGTTTACAGGAGGGATACAGGTTAAATCCGTAAGTCCGGCTGGTCCAGATGGACCAGGTCATGGTGTCGACATCCCGGTTATAGGCCAGAACCCTTTCCAGCGGATCGTCATACGCCATAAACTTGTTGGAATTTTCATAGAAATAGGCATTGGCTTTTATCCCGAAATTGCCTTTTTCGTAAATCACATACGGCGATACCGCATAATCGTTATACTCGGGCCAGCGGCTGGACATGTTGCGCAAAACATATGTTGTATCCGGCAGTCTCCAGTCCTTATCCTGTGTATAACTGTTATAGGTATACATGCTTCGCATGTCGGTAAAATAAGAACTGTTTTCCTTTTCCGTCTGGTTATAAAATAAAGATAGGCCCATATCCAGATCGGGTGTAATGTGATATCCGAATTTACCATTCAGCTTGTATTTTTCGTGCTGCGTATGTTTCCATACGCCCGTTTCGTCGAGATAGTAAACGGCGGCGGAGCTGCCCGGATGCGAGTAGATGTCATTCCGGGTAAATCCGTAAAGATCATATCGTGAAAGCTTTTTGAGCCATTTTTCGCGTTCTTTGCGGTCAAGCTTCTCCGAGATCTCGTATCCTCCTGACTTGTCATAAAGAGCAGACAGCTGATAATAAAAATTGCCCACGGGTGCGCCATGTGAAACACTGGCCACAAAGTTGTCACGTTCGCCGTATTCGGCGGAAACATCCGTGTACATTTTGACGGGTTTCTTTCTAACAAGATTGATGGAACCGACTCCGCCCCGTGTGCCGTATAGTGCTGACGTTGTGCCGCGACTGACAACGATTTCTGATATGTCCAGCAGACCGATGTTGTCAATATCCATACTGCCGGTGTAGGATTCGATTAAAGGAATGTCATCCACGAGCATGGCTACTTTCGACATATCATATCCACGCATATAAAATTGGGCTGTTCCCTTTCGTTGTGTCGATACCTGAATCCCGGGCACCTGATACAGAACATCTTTGAGCACCTTGTCGCTTCTCTCTTCAATATCCTGTGCGGTGACCTCGGTTGAGGTGCCGCCTTTTACTGTTATACTTTTTTCTATGTTTTTGATGCGGCGTTCTTTAACAACAATTCCTTCCAGCTGATAGTTCATTTCGGTTTTCGTTTTATTTTCCCGGCGGTCCTGTTCTTTCAAAGGCTGTATCTGCGGTTTTGTATCGTCTGCATTTTCAGCTTTATATGTTTCCTGCGCCATCAAAGTCGTAGCAGTTGCAAGCACTAAAAACGTTATCCATCCCAACATTCTCATGATTAAAACCCTGTTCTTTGTTTTTTTACAGACATCGTGAATGCCGGTCGGTCAATCGGCATTCACGATGGTTTATCCGGCTTGATACTCGTCAAGCAAGCTCAGTCAATATTCGCTATTCATCATATGCCTTGGCATACGCTGGCGGATTCTTTGCGGCATAATCATACTCAACAGCAGCGGCGCTGATCAGTTCAATCCGGACAGGGAAATTGATCTTGGTTCCCGCAACCACATTGCCGGAGGCATCGATCTGAATGATGAAATCGTAATCCGGCAAATAATACGCCTGCTGCATGGCGGCATACGTCCATCCTGTTTGAGATTTCGTGTCATCCAGGGCAATAATTTCATAGGTATAAGAAGCCGGCGTTCCGGTCACGTAATCCGTGAGAAACTGTGTCAGCGGAATAACGTTTACATTCGTGTAAGCTCCGAAACTTTTCTTTGAAACTTCGAATTTCGTCGTCGCTAATCCCGTGCTTGTCGCGTAGGTTGCATCATCCACATGGTTGTCTGCCGTGGCTGCCACTTCAAATGTCGCGATAGTCCCGTCGGCATCAGGCCTTTTCACATCAATCTTCCGGAACATATAGATGTCATAGACATACTTAATATTATACATTTTAACCTGGGTCGGAGGTTCTGCCACCGATCTGGGATAATGCACTTTCCCGCTGTAATTTAAATCCAGCAGATACCCCAGGACAAACTGATCCCACGTTAAATCGGCATTATAGTACCCCTGGCCGATAAACTTTGTCCGGTTGCTGAATCCGTCCTGCTTGGAGCGGAGGACTACGGAATATAGTTTCCGGGCATCATGTGTCTCTAACACGCCGTCAGGATCCGGCGTCGCCGCATTGACGGCAGCCTTATCCACAAACTGATCCAGCGCATACCCTGAAACCTCCGTGCCCTTGCCGTAATCAATTCCATTTGTTAACGTATAACCGGAAAATAGCGCGGCTGCCTCATTGGCAATAAGACCCCCGTCCTGTTCATATTGATATTGGTCCGGTAGGGTATAGTGTAAAAAACCCGAGGCCGTCTTGACGGCATCATCACTATTGTCTTTTCTGGCAGCAATTTTTTTGTTGTTGTCCGTAGAAAGATCGACATCGGCATTGCTGACCGTGACAGGGATGGTTGCCGGAACGAATATATATCCTTCTCTTTTCGGCGTAATCGTGTAATTGCCCGCCTCAATGCCTGCGATAGTATAATTACCGTTGGCATCGGTTGTCGCCGTTTCGATTACGGCGCCACCAACCGCCGCCGCGCCTGCTGTGCCTGACGCATCATCGCTCAATTCAACGGTAACGCCGGCAAGCCCGGAACCGTTGTCATCGACGACAACGCCCTTCACGGAATAGGTGGGGTCATCGCTTCCACTCGAACACCCGCCAAGAAACAGTGCAATCATTAAAATAAAAAATAAACAGACCATCTTTCTCATATCAAAGCCTCCATAATGAAATATTTTCTTTTTCGTCACGTTCTTCCTCCTTCTATTGATTTATTGGATCTCGTCCAAAAGAAATAAAACGGCAATCCGGAAACGGCCAGGCAAAGTCCGATCAATGAGGTTGCGGGCTTTTCTATAAAAATCTGTCCGCCGATCCAGAGATAAACAATAATGAATAGAACGGGAACGATCGGGTAACCCCAGGTCCGGTATGGACGGGCGAGTGCCGGCCTGTTCCATCGCAGAACCAGGTGAGCGGTACCGGTGGCCACGGAAATAATAATTATGGTAAAAACAACATAGCTCAAAAGGTGATCGAACGTTCCGAGACAAACCAAAAGAGCGGCCAAAACGGTTTGACTTAAAATGGCCAGATGCGGTGTGTGAAAACGAGGATGAAGACGCTTTAAAAAAGACCATAAGATTTGATCTTCGGACATGGCATAAAAGATCCGCGATCCGGCCATGATGGTGGCATTGATACTGGAACAAATAGCCAGAATAATAGCCACGGAAATCAGCAAGGAGATGGCGGGGTTAAACAGAGCGGCTGCGGTCTCCTGCCCCACATTAACGATTCCTGCAAGTCCAGTGAGAGGCAGAGCATAGAGATAGGTGACATTGATCAGCGTATAAAGGATGCTGACAATGACCGTGCCCAACAGCAAGGATAAGGGAAGATTGCGCCCGGGATTTTTAATTTCACTGCCCACATAAGCCGAGGCGAACCATCCGCTGTACGTGAAAACGATGGCAATCATGGCGGAACCGAAAATTTTTGAAACAGGAGGTGCTTGCGTGGAAACGGCAGAGAAGTGTCCCCAGCTGCCGTTTCCAAACATAAGACCGGCGGCAATAAAGATCATCAGAATCATCAGAGAACCCAGAGTAAAAAAATCCTGCGTTGTCCCTCCCCAGCGAATGCCCCGGTAATTAATCAAGGAGAAAAAAAATATTATTCCCAGTGCCAGCCCCTTTTCCGATAACGGATTATTCAAAATCAGCAGGGGTTTCAAATAACTGACTGCCGCCAGAGAAAGAGCGGCAATCGAGCCCGGAATAATGATCCAGAAATTGATCCACCCCAGAAGAAATCCGGCCCACGATCCATAGCCGGCTTTTAAAAACAGGTAGTCGCCACCTGCCTTCGGAAACATCCCGGCCAGCTCGGCATAGGTCAGCGCGCCCAAAAGGGTAACCAGTCCCCCCAAAACCCATATCCCGATAAAGAACAATGGATGGGGAAGTTCCCTGGCCAAAAAGCCGCTGGTCGTAAATATTCCCGCGCCGACCACATTGCCGACAACCAGCAAGGTGGCGTCCGCAAGATTCAATTCCCGTTTAAGCTGCATGTCTCCGTTTCCTTTATTTCAGGCAGAAGCCGACATAAATCATTCCCAGCCAGGACTCCTTTTCTTCATTTTCGTCGCGGACCGCTTCCAGAACCTCACTTAACGTGGTTTTGATCAACCGCTTGCTGTTGGAATAACCGGCACGAATTGCAAAGGTCACCGGGGTGGTCCCCGGATAATATTTTTTCAAGAGCGGGATGAGACTTTCAATCTCGTTAAGTCCCATGAAGACGGCCAGTGTATCGCCTTGATCGGCCGCGGACTTGACCAGAGAGGGATTTTCTTTTAGTGCCCAGGGGGAGGATAAAACAATTGAACCCTTGCAGGCCATTTCCTTTCCGATCAGCGCGTTGGCGGCATTAAAGGCGCTGACGCCCGGAAGATATTGTTTCTCATCATCGGCGAGCGCTGCATTGATTCCACGGAAACTGCCGTAAATCGTCGGATCGCCGTATTCCAGCAGGGCGACGGATTTCCCCTGATTCAGTGCTTCGCGGATTAGAGCGATTGCCTTGTCAACCCGTTGGGTTTTTAATTTTTCCCGTTCGGGATGAGATAATTTTTTGTGCTCGTTGTCTTCAGCGGATTTTGGCACCAGTGTAAAAGGATCAAACAGCACCGGACGATGCCCAATGTAAAAGGCGTAACGTTTGGCAATGTCTTCGGAGCAGACGACGGCGTCAGCTTTGTTCAGATAATTCAAGGCCTCCAACGTTATCAGGCTGCTATCGGCGCAGCCTACACTGATAATATATACTTGGGGAGATTTTTTGAGATTAATGACCTCGATGTTTTCGATGCCTTTCACGTTCCGGTCGGAAGACAAATCATGCGGAATATGCAGTGTAAATCTGCCTTCTTTTGCCGCGTTTGGATTATCGTTTCCATCGGCAACCAGAATGCGTTCTCCTGCCGGATCCAGAAACAATTCTCCGAAGGACACAGCGGCGCGATAACCGTCGGAATGGGTCACCAGATAAACGGTACTGATATCCATTGTTGCCCCCGCCTTTTCCAGAAGTTTGACCAGCGGAACACCGCTGACGTGTTGCACGCCGTGATACCCCTTCAATGAACCGGTTACTTTAATCGTGGCGCTCTCCCGGGGCCAGCCTGACAGATCGGAAATTATCAGAGGCGTTTTGACCGCCCCGTCAACGGCAAACGATGGGACATATTGATCATCGGCATTGCGGATTTTCATCGATGGATTCAAAACCATGACATCGATAGACACAATGGATTCCATGCAACGGTCGGTGTACAAATCGCTGGCTATAATTAATTTGGGAAATCCTATGGGACGATTCAGTGTATTTTGCCACTTCTCGCGTCCCTGGGGCAGTTCGGGCAGAACCGGTTCGGCGGCAAAAGCGATGATGAACTCAGCGGGATTTCGATAAAATACTTCTCCCCAGGAAAGAACGACTTGCTTGCCGACGGCATTACGAATGACAATGCACACATCCAGAAATTTTGAAAAAGAAGCATCTTCTTTCTGTATGTGCGCCATCTCCAGGATTGTGCGCAGAGGAATTCCCCGATAATAAAAAGCACCGGAATAGAATTCATCTCTATCGACTTCATTAAGACGAACGGTACTGGATTGAAATTTGGCAAGGTCTTCGGCTGCCAGTCGAATCGGCTGTTGAACCGCGCCGGAAATACTGAAGCCCGAAGAAGAGACTGCCCCCCATCCCTTCGCCTGAAAAATGAGAAGCAACATGAAGCAACAAGACAACAGCACAACTTTTTTTCTCATCCGGTTAGTTTCCTCCTCAGGTTTTTTTTCTTTGCGGAAAATACCAGGACATCAAAAGGCACAGGACGGCAAAACATACAATGACCACCGCCACACCCGGATCTTTTTTGATGATCAGCATTAATTCCTGATCTGCCGCATTTTCTTGTGAATGTTTTTTTGTAATAATATCCAAATGGATACTCATTCCCTGCCAGTATATCGGATGTAAGACCCGCAGTTCTCTTATCTCTGACGTTTGCGGACCCTGAAGCTCCAGCACGATGCTGCACTGCTTTAATGCTCCTTCAAAAGCCGCAGGCGCCGTATAACGTTCAATTTCCCGGCTGACCACTTCTATACTGATGCCTTCAGGCAACGCGATTTGCTGATTCAAACGAACCGGCACATTCTGTTCATAGATTGCAATCAGACTAAAAAAATGCCCGACAAGGATAAATAAAAAGCAAAAATGAATCAGGGACGGAGCAATTTTTACAGAAAACACGCGGAACCCGGATTGCTTTCTTTGCGGCCATAGTTGGGCTATTCTTTTGGCCGCGCAGACAAACGTGTTGACTCCCAGAAAAAATGCGAGAATAAACAAAAGAACAACCCACGAACTTTGACCTATGTGATATTGCCCGTACTGGATAAACCAGTCCTGAACCAGAGAATGATTTAACGGCTTGAAGAGGCTCGGATTAAATTTTATAAAATAAGCGCCGGCGGCCAGATTTAAAGAGATGGCAAAGATAAGCCAGAAATTGACTTTGATATCACCGCAGAAATTCCAGATTTGTTTCATCACTGCGTCTATCCTCCTATCCTGGGGAAACTGAAAGCGCTTAATTGAACGCTGTAATTAAAAATAAGGAGGAGCGCTGCGCCACCCAGGGCAAACCAGGATTCATGTCTTGAGTTCCAGGTCGGGAAATACCGTAAATGTAAAACGGCGGCATAGTAGCACCAGATGGAAGCCGACTGTATATGCTTGGTGCTCCAGTGCATCGGAAGAGACCAGCCCAGATAGGCCCAGTAGGCTCCGACAACCTGGGATATACTGTAAAAAATAAATCCCGCAGCGATCAAAGAATTAAAAAGTTTATCCTGATCTTTTCCTCTTAAATGGAAGAAAGCAAACCATGCACCAAGAATAAAACAGGCTTGTGCAATGATGTCGATGCTGTAATATACCGACACAAGGATCGTTTGATGCTGGGGTCCGGAAGGCATGATTCCCCGGGGGAAAAACAAGCCCAGCACGGAAAAGAGGCTGACAGGAATAATCGTTGAATCAATAATCGCCCGGATCTCTTCATTTTTGGAAAAGAATCGCATCATCAGGCAGATGGCAGCCATCGACCAGGGCAGAAAATAGCTTGCGTCAAAAACAGGATTGACAAACCAGATGCCCAGAGACAGGCCACGGCTTATTTGAAAAAGGGTATGCGAAATGAAACCGATAAGAAAAGTATAGAAACCGGTTTTCGGTTGACGACAGAGATAGAAAACCAGACCGAGCAGATAAAAAACAATGGCAATTGGGAAAGCGAACTGGAAAATCAACGTAATCACTTAAACTATCTGAACTGAATTTTAATCATGTGCACAGTTTAAAAAACAGTCAAAAACCTCCCGAAATCATCATGCTACACAAAGCATAAGCTATATGTAACATATGTTTTGTATAGCAGATATGTCATTTTTGACATAAATGTCAAGAAGAATTTATTTTTAGTACCTGAAAGCGAGACTTAAAATAGGAGAAAGATAATGATACGCATGGCATATATTATAATAAACAGGGATACTTGACTCGGTGAGAAACGAACCCGTCATATTTCAATATATTTTTTACTAAAGCTTGGGTTTCATAATCAACAAGCTTCACAAAAAGAAAGAGGCCCGGAGTTTTTTACTCCAAGCCTCTTCAAATTTTATTCTTTCAACTTGCTTTACTTTTTATCGTCGGCGATCATGAGTTTGCCTTCGTGTTCCATCTCTTTGACCCATTTCGGATGCAGCATTCTCAATACCGGCAACTCCATCTTCCCGCTGATCATCGCGGAAACAGATCCGGGATTACCAATGGTCCCCAAATACAGGTGAACAAAGAAGAACGCAAAGATGACCACAAAGCCCAGCACATGCAGAACATAAACCCAGTCCATCAATGCCGCGGGTAAGATCGTCGGATACCACATGAAAAACCCCGTGCAGATCATCAGCAATCCGCATAACGCAACAGTCAGAAAGAATGCCTTCTGGCCGGGATTGTATTTGCCGGTCTCCGGGACGTGATCCAGATGCCACAGGTAACCGCCGGCTGCCTTGATCCATTCCCAGTCTTCCGGGAAAACAAATATGCCCGCTTCTTTCCACCACATCGCTATGGCCAATACCAACGATATGGCAAAAACCACAGCCATAATGTCATGAACGGTGGCCAATCCTTTCAAACCGCCGAAAATGAAACCCAAAAAGTTCAACTCTTTGTACATAATCCCCAGTCCGGTATAGCATAAAAGAAGGCAGGAGATGGCCAACAGCCAATGAACGAATCTCTCATATTTTGATGTCACCATTACCATTTTACTTTTCATCTTACGCACCTCCCTGCTTCGTATCTTGATCATAATGCTCCGGATGGGGCTTGTGCGGACCGTGGGTGAAGTAATGTAATAATGATCCGCCAATCACGCCGCCCGCGGCCAGCAGGCTCAGAGGTTTGAGCACATCTTTCCAGATAAAGGTAGAAACCGGTACTTTCGGATCTTGCGGCAGTTCGTCATAAACTTCCGGCTTGAACTGAAGCACATAAATAACGTGTGTGCCGCCTACGAATTTATCGCCGTACACATTGGCGTCGCCGCCCAGTTGCTGTACGCGGGCATAGGCCTTTTTAATCATCTCGTCCTTGGGCCCGATGGTCAGAGCGCCGGTCGGACAGGATTTGACACAGGCCGGGGGAAGGTTTTCCTTAATGCGCGAATAGCAAAGATCGCATTTGTAAATCTTCTCGGTTTTCTTATCGTAGCGGGGAATGTCAAACGGACAGGCCGCAATGCATTCCTTGCAGCCGATGCATTTGTCGCGATGAATACCCACCGTCTTGATGTCCGTATAATACAGAGCGCCGCTGGGGCAGACTTTTACACAGGATGCGTCCGTGCAGTGCATGCAACCGTCTTTGCGGAAGATCCACTGGAAGTTTTCATCCTTGTCTTCATATTCCTGAAAGCGGATCAGCGTCCAGGTGTTCCACTGCAAATCCGGCGGATTCTGGTACGTGCCGGTTTGTTTTGTCCTGAAGCCCGGCATTTCATTCCACTGCTTGCAGGCGACCTGGCAACCGCGGCAGGCGGTGCACAGGGTTGTATCAATCAATTTTACAAGTTCATTTCCCATGGTTTATCCTCCTTAAGCCTTTTCCACGTTGACCATGAATGCCTTGTACTCGGGACAGAAGACATTCGCGTCACCAACGGTTGGGGTTAATACATTCGTGCTGTCACTGGTGCTGTCCTTGGGGAAGAGCCAGCCGTAATTAAAGGGCATGCCGACCTGATGGACCGTTTTTCCTTCAACCGTAAAAGGCTTGAAGCGTTTGGTCACCATGGCCACGCAGGGCGCTTCGCCACGAATGGAGGAAACCTTAACGCGGTCGCCATTTTTAATACCTTTTTCCTTAGCCAGTTTATCGCCGATTTCAACGTAGAGCTCCGGCTGCATTTCCAGAAGCCATGCCTGCCAACGGGTCAGCGCGCCGGTGCACCAGTGCTCGGTGCAGGAATACGTCGTGCAGACATAGGGGAACTTCTCGCTGGCGCTGGCCACTTTATCCATTTCACCTTTGAAGATTTCAATGGCCGGGTTGTTGAGCTGTCCGGACATCGGATTTTTAGCCAGAGGGCTTTCCAGCGGTTCGTAATGCTCCGGGAAAGGACCTTCAGCCATGGCGGGTCCGAACAAAGATGCCACACCATCTTGTTTCATAATAAAAGGATATTTGCCTTTTGCCTTGTCCGCTTGCGGCGGCCAGGGACCATCAGGCACGTCTCCAACCCATTTATCTCCCACCCATTCCAGAATATTACGTTTGGGATTGTACGGTTTGCCGTAAATATCGCAGGAAGCGCGATTGTAAATGATGCGGCGATTGACCGGCCAGGCGAATGACCAGTTGGGGAAAAGCCCCAAACCGGTGGGATCGTCTTTGCCGCGTTTGGTCATTTTGTTGAAACCTTTTTCGTCAAAACTACCGGCCATAATCCAGTTACCGCAGGCTGTGGATCCGTCATCCTTGAGGTTTCCAAAGGTCGGGACACACTGTCCTTTTTTAAACAAAGTGGATGTACCTTTCGCCTTATCCTCGATAACCGTGTCTTTTGTAAAGAGGCCATTGACCTGATGGGAAACTTTCAACACATCCATGTGCCCCTTGCTGTCCAGATAATCCCACTTGAGATTGGTAATAGCCGAGGCATTGGGACCGCCTTCTTTCTGGTAAAGCTTTTTGACTTCAGCCATAATCTTAATTTCGATTTCACCCACGGGAATGGCATCGCCGGGAGCTTCGGCAGCTTTGTATTTCCACTGAACCCAGCGGCCGGAATTGCTCTGCGATCCTTCCTTTTCCATACTCGCGGAAGCGGGAAGCAGGAAGCATTCCGTCTTGATCTTTGCAGGATCGACACCGGGGCCTCTCCAGAATTCGTAGGTTTCGTTGTTGAAAATATTTTCACCCACGAGCCAGTCCAGATTTTCCATCGCCTTGCGAACCTTGTTGCTGTTCGGCGTGCTGACGGCCGTATCCGCGCCAACACAGAAGTATCCCTTGATCTTGCCTTCATACATCGCATCGAACATGTGCATCGTGGAATAGTGTTTCCCGTCATCAATTTTGGGAAGCCAGTCGTAGCCGAAATCATTTTCTTTTGTCACCTTGTCGTCCCACAGGGATTTTAAGAAACTGACAAAGAATTTGGGGTAATTAGAATAGTAATTGGCCGACTGCGGATCCTTGGATTCCGGCGTGCATTTTTTCAAATAGTGTTCCAGCGTGTCCAGAGAAGCCGCGGGCATCTTCAGATAACCGGGCAGATTTGCATATAAAATGCAATGGTCTGTCGAGCCCTGAACGTTGGGTTCGCCGCGCAGCGCATTGATGCCGCCGCCTGCGATACCCATATTGCCCAAAAGCAACTGAATAATCGCCATGGAGCGGATGTTCTGTACGCCCACGGTATGATGTGTCCACCCCAGAGCGTAGCATTCCGTACCGGCTTTGTCCGGAGCGCCGGTCGCGCTGTAGGCTTTGTACACCTTGAGGAGGTTGTCCTTGGATACGCCGGTGATGCTGGAAACCTTATCCAGGGTATACCGTGAATAATGTTTTTTCAGCATCTGGAAAACACAGCGGGGATCAGACAGGGTCATGTCCCGTTTGGGAATACCGTTTGCATCTTTATCGAGAGTCCATGTATCTTTATTGTACTTGCGTTTTTGCGAATCGTAACCGGAGAAAAGACCGTCATTAAAAGAAAAATCTTTGTTTACGAGGAACGACGCGTTGGTGTAATTGACTACGTAGTCTTTGAAGTATTTATTGTTTTCCAGAATATATTTGATCATACCGCCCAGAAAAGCGATATCGGTACCGGAGCGAAGCGGCACATGGAAATCGCAGCGCGCCGATGTTCTTGTATAACGGGGATCGACATGGATAACCGTCGCTCCCTTTTCTTTTGCTCTCATAATCCACTTGAAAGCGATGGGGTGATGTTCCGCGGCATTGCTGCCCATAATCAAAATGACATCCGCGTTTTTCAAATCACAGTAGTGGTTCGTCATGGAACCGCGTCCGAACGACTCTCCCAGAGCCGCTACAGATGGGCTGTGTCAGACCCTGGCCTGGTGATCGATATAAACCAAACCCAGAGCACGGCATTTGACGCTCATCAGCCAACATTCTTCATTATCTACGTTGGAACTGCCGTAGTGGCCGATTGTTTCGCAGCGATTGACCAGTTCGCCCTTGGCGTTCTTCGTTACAAAACCTTTGTCACGAGTGTCTTTAATCAAGCGGGCAATCCTGGGCAGCGCCCAGTTCCAGTCTTTCTCTTCCCATTCCGTTCCATACGGCTTGCGATAGAGAACCTTTTTTAGCCTGTGCTTGTTGGCTTCGGTCAGATCGAAGAAACCGGCACCTTTGGCGCAAAGCGATCCTTCATTGATGGGATGCTCGGCGTCGCCTTCAATGTTAATGATTTTTCCGGTCGCCTTGTCCGTGCTGCAAACCAGACCGCAGCCGACGGAACAGTAACAGCAAACCGTCGTCGTCTGTTTGGCGGCCTTCACTCTGTTCATCTTGTCTAACTCGTCCGCATATGCCCGCGTCGGCTTCAGATTAAGCCCCAAGCTGGACAGGGCAATCCCGCCTCCGACGGCACTGGAAAGAGTTAAAAAACCTCTTCTTGAAATATGCATAAAATCCTCCCCACTACCTATGTCAGTTTTGGTATATGTCAAACGTGGCATAGATTGACCGAAAGTCATACAAAAGTCAATATGTTATATAAAACATATTTTAATGAAGCCGGTTTAATAGGGTTTATTGCTTTTTAAAATCATTAAAAGCTTGACAGAACCGCCATATCGTGCCACTAAAATTATAATCGTAGCACAAATGGAAGGAGAAAATGATCAGAAAACATTTTATAAACGGATTGGTATGGGCAGTGCTGTTTTTCATCGCCGGTCCATCCTGGGCGGCGCATCCCCTGATTACCGACGACACCGGCACGCAGGGGAAGGGAAATTTTCAATTGGAATTGACCGGACAATATGATCAGGACAAAGAAAATGTCGGTGGTGTTTCGATTAAAGCAACGGGAGTTGAGACGGCAGCCACATTGTCTTACGGGATGATAGATAATATTGATCTGGTATTAAGCCTGCCTTATCTTTGGGGAAGAGAAAAAGAAAATGGCAGCCTTGTATATAAGGAAGACGGCATCGGCGATGCTTCATTAGAAGCAAAAATCAAGGTCTTTGAAAAAGAAGGCTTCAGCCTGGCGTTGAAACCGGGAATCAGTTTCCCCACGGGCGATGATGACAAGGGACTGGGCACAGGAAAATTTGGAGGTCAGATTTTTTTCATTGCATCCCAGGAAGTGGAACCGTTCGCGTTTCATGTTAATCTGGGATACATCAGAAATGAAAACGACGCCGACGAGCGCGAGAATATCTGGCATGCCTCCGTTGCCGCTGCCTGGGAAATTGTCAAAGACTTAAGTCTGGTCGCCAATATCGGCGTTGAGCGCAATCCTGATGGCGAAGCGGATGACGATCCTGCGTTTCTTATCGGCGGGATTATTTATTCGATCGCAGAAAATTTGGACATCGACCTCGGCGTGAAATACGGTTTGACAGACTCGGAAGCCGATATTTCTGCGCTCGCCGGACTTGCATTCCGGTTCTAGAGAGGAAGGCGGATAACTGATCTTTTTTAAAAGGAGAATTTAACATGCATATGGCGGATGCTTTACTCTCACCCGCGGTGGGAGCAACGATGTGGGCCGGTTCCGTGGCCGCCATCGGATATTCATCAAAAAAGCTCAAAGAAAATATCGATAACAAAACCATCCCGCTGATGGGCGTCATGGGCGCGTTTGTCTTTGCGGCGCAGATGATCAACTTCACCATTCCCGTCACAGGTTCCAGCGGACATATCGGAGGCGGTATGCTTTTGGCTGTTCTTCTGGGTCCCTACGCCGCTTTTCTGGCCATGGCCTCGATATTGACGGTTCAGGCGCTGTTCTTTGCCGACGGCGGGCTACTCGCGCTTGGCTGTAATATCTGGAACATGGGCATCTATCCCTGCTTTCTGGTTTATCCCCTGATTTACAAACCTGTTGCCGGAGACGGAAAAAGCGCCAGACGGGTATCCGTTGCCGCAATACTTGGCGCAATCGTTGCCCTGCAGTTGGGCGCTTTTTCGGTGGTTCTGGAAACGCTATTCTCCGGAATCAGCGAACTCCCCTTCGGCACGTTTGTCCTGCTGATGCAGCCGATTCATCTGGCCATCGGCCTGGTGGAGGGAATCATCACGGCCGGCATCATCCTGTATGTGCAACAGGCCCGGCCGGAAATTCTGCATGCCCATGCCGCCGCCCGTCCCCTGGATGCCGGTCTTTCCATCAAGAACATTCTTGCAGCATTTGTGATTCTGGCGGTCATTACCGGCGGTGCGCTTTCCTGGTTTGCCTCAACGCATCCCGACGGGCTGGAGTGGTCCATTGAGAAAGTTACCGGCAAGGGCGAGCTGGAAGAGGCAACACAGGGCATTGCGCCTGTCCTCAAAGATATTCAGGAAAAGACGGCATTTCTCCCAGATTATGGTTTCAAACCGCCCGCGGACGAACAAAACACGGAGGAGTCGCCCTCGGTCTGGCCGGGCATTGAACCCGGAACATCTGTCGCCGGAGTTGTCGGATCGGCCATTGTGTTGATGTTCATCATTTTCATCGGTTTCGGCATACGGCTTTTTAAAAAACAATAACTTTTGTCATCATACCCGGCATACGCCTTGAAAATAGCTGGATTTCCTGTCAGGGCGTATGATATCTAGAATCAATTCTTAAAGCCATTATCGGGCCAAATCATGTCATTTGACATTCAATACTATAATATCGGCTTCCTCGATCAGCTTTCCTACAAGAGCACCTTTGTGCACCGGCTGGATCCACGGGTCAAACTATGTGTTACCCTGCTTTTTCTGCTTACGGTCATTTCCTTTTCCAAATACGAAATTTTTGCTCTGCTGCCTTTTTTTCTTTTCCCGGTGCTTCTGATGACGCTGGGCGAGATTCCGTTTATGTTTATCTTTAAAAAAGTCCTTCTCGTTTCACCTTTCGCCGTTTTTATCGGCATCTTCAATCCGCTGCTGGATTCGGGACAGATATCGATAGTCAACGGATATACGATTTCGGCAGGATGGCTGTCTTTTATTTCCATCCTGCTCAAGTTCACGCTTACCGTCAGCACGGCTCTGCTGCTTGTCGCCACCACCTCTTTTCCCGGTGTCTGCCACGCGTTGAGGCAGTTGGGGCTGCCTTCGGTTTTTGTTTCACAGCTTCTTTTTCTTTATCGCTATATTTTTGTCCTGATGGAGGAAACCATGCGGATTGTCCGGGCCAGAAATATGCGCTCTTTCGGAGACCGAGGCAAGGGCATCAAAATCTTTGTCCGCATTGCGGGAACGCTTTTTTTGCGGACGGTGCAGCGCGCGGAACGGGTCTATAACGCCATGTTGTCCCGGGGCTTTCAGGGAGATATGCCCGCGCTCAAACATTTTCAGTTCAAAACCGGCGACATGATTTTTGCCGCGACGGTTGCGGCGTTTCTGTTGATCTTCCGGTTCTGTCCGGCAACCGAAATTCTGGGCCGGTTTGCACAAGGAGTTTTTTCATGAGTCACCATATCGTCGAGTTTAAAAATGTTTCTTTCCGCTATCCGGACGGAACCCAAGCCCTCCAGGATATTTCTTTCCGGATCACGCACGGGGAGTCGGTGGGAATCATCGGCGCCAACGGTGCGGGCAAATCTACGCTGCTGATGCACCTCAACGGCTACCTGATGCCGACATCGGGCACGGTGAATATCGGCGATGTTTATCTGACGAAGAAGACGCAACCGGAAATCCGCAGAAAGGTCGGTATCGTTTTTCAAAATCCCGACGATCAACTCTTTATGCCGACCGTGTATGAAGACGTGGCTTTCGGACCGCTAAACCTGGGCTTGGATGAAACCGCCGTGCGGGAACGGGTGGAATTCGCCCTGCATCTGGTCAACAGCCTGGACCTGAAAAACAAACCTCCTCATCATCTCTCCTGCGGCCAGAAGAGCGCCGTCGCCATTGCGTCCGTCATGGCCATGGAGCCGGATATTCTGGCCATGGACGAACCGGCGGCCAATCTCGATCCCCGATCACGGCGCCTGCTGATCAATCTGCTGAAAACCTTCGAGCATTCGAAGATCATCGCCTCACATGATCTGGATCTGATTCTGGATGTCTGTCATCGGTGTATTGTCATTAAAGAAGGAAGGGTGGCCGCCGACGGCCCGGTTTCGGAGATCCTCACCCATCAGGAACTGCTGGAAGAAAATAATCTGGAACTGCCCTTATCCATGCAGAAGCGATAACCCCTTTAAACGCATCAGGGTAAATCCTTCCCCTTGGTTGCCATCATGAATCCGGCATGTTTGACGCTTTTGATCGATTTGAGTTTCTGAAAGAGCTCCTCAATTTCTTTGGACTTGCCCCGGGTCACAACAATTTCAAAACAATTATGATGATCGAGATGAATATGCTGCGTGGAAAGAATGCAGGTATGATAATCATGCTGCACATCAAGCACTTTGGTGACTAATTCCCTGGTGTGATGATCATAAACCAGCGTGATTGCGCCGGTCACTTCCTTGTTTTCCGTCCATTCTTTCCGGACCAGTTCCTCGCGGATCATGTCGCGGATGGCTTCGGAACGGTTGGTGTATTTCTTCTGCTTGATATGCCGGTCGAATTTAACCAGCAAATCTTCTTCCAGCGATACCCCAAATCGAACCAGTCCGGGCATACGATCAACTCCTTCAGTGATTTTTTTATGTAAATACAGGCAACGTCATTGAATAGTCAAGATGATTTATGCCGGCCTGAGAGCATCTGTCTTCTTCTCCAATTCTTCAACCGGTTCACAGTTTACGTTTTACGGCGCTGTGGCGGTTGCGAATTTTATTGACATATTGTAAGTATGTTAATTATAACAAAACAAGATTCAATAGCCTGGGGGGAGGCACCGATGGAAATCAAATATAAAATCTGGATTGAAGAAAACGGCAAGGTCATTTTCGGCAAAGGCCGCGATGAAATTCTCAAATCCATCGAACAGCAGCACAGCCTCAATGCCGCCGCCAAGGAACTGGGAATGTCATACCGTGCGGCCTGGGGCAGACTGAAAGCGTCGGAAGAACGCATGGAAAAAAAACTGGTGGAAACCAGCGAAAAAGAAAAAGCCCTGCAACTGACGGCTCAGGCGAGAACCATTATCGAAAGATTCGAGAAACTGGAAAAAGATGTGGAAAACATATTAAAAGAGGCCGAGCAGGAATTTAAAAAATTATTTCAAACCATGGGGAAGTAAACCCGAAATACCCGGTTCAAGCCCTGCACTGAACTGCAAGGCATTCGGATTGCGCACCTTGCATTCCGGAAAAATTACGCCTTCAACCCCCTAATGAAAACATTCATGCTTTCCTGAACGGTAGAGTGAATTCTCTCCATTCTTTTGATCGGATTGCCGGTGAAAAGGAAAAGTGAAATAACACCGTTCAACATTCCCCAGATGGCGTTCTGCATCTGCAAGATATTGTCCAGCGGTCTGAATTCACCGGAATCGACTCCTTTTTGAATAATTTCCGAAATAACTTTGATGTTTTCATTCGTCGACCGGATCAGCTCATCGCTTTGCTGCTGCGTCAAGTGCATCTGCCCCGTTTGCATCATGAACGTCATCAGAATTCTGAAAAGTTCCTTGTCGCTGAGAAAGAAATCGACATAAATACGGGCAAACTCCAGCAGAAGCTGGGAGGCCGAGGCTTCAATCAGGGAAAAATTCTGAATGCGTTCGTTGAGGGAAATGTTGTCGGCAATTAAAATCTGTGTGTATATTTCTTCTTTGCTTTCAAAGCAAAGATAAATGGATCCCTTGCTGACTTCCGCCTTTTCAGCAATACTGTCAACCGTAACAGCTTTGAAACCCCTTTCTAAAAAGAGTTTTCGGGCGGCTTTGAGTATCGTACTGCGTCTATTTTCCTTTTCTTTTCGTTTCCTGTTTCTTTTTTTTTCTTCCACGTCGAACCTGATCACCTTTTCAAATCATTCGCGTAAAATCAAGGCCAAACAAAAAATGACCGGCGTTCATAAACATTTGGAAGGTGCATAAATTAATATCGGGGATGTGTCAAGGAAAAACATCCGCGTTGAAACGGGGCTTATCCTGAAAATGATAATTCTATGGATTAATTTAATTTTTCCAGTTCCCGGACAATGCTCTCCAGCGGCGGACGCTTATTGATGTTGTGGACATCGATGTAACGGATGATACTTTTTTTATCGATGATCAAAATGGCTCTCTCCGAAATGCCGTCGGAGCGCAGTACGCCGAATTGATCCGCCACGGCACCGTGCGGCCAGAAATCAGACAGGACATCAAACCACAAATGGCCCATCTGGTTTGTCCAGGAATACAGCGTGGGAATGTTGTCAACAGAAATGCCCAGTAAAACGGCGTCATTGACGTCAAAGATGTCTTTCACGATGTTGTAGCCCGGCCATTGATCGGAACACACCGGCGTCCAGGCAGCCGGCACAAAGGAAATCACAACATTTTTCTTTCCGCGGTAGTCTTTCAGAGAAATCGTTTTGCCGCTGACGGCTTTCAGCGTGAAATCGGGCGCGGGCTGGCCAACCTTGACTTTCAATACACTGTCCTGAGGCTTCAGTTCGCCTGTTTCATAAACATTATTTTTAAAAACATCGGACAAGGCGAAAGCCCCGGGTGCAAGAAAACAAATCAACAACGCTGCCAAAATGATCTTTTTTTTCATGGCCGCCTCCTATTTCAATCCCGCTGATTTAATAATCTCTTTCAGGAAAGTTTTGTTATCTCCTAAAGCGCCCGCTTTGGAATAAATCACGTCCGCCTTCTTTCCTTTTAATTTAACAACAATGAAATAGGGCGTTCTGACCTCTCCCATGATTTTATGGATCTTGAAATCTCCATCGGGAACCAGAGGAAACTTCACGCTGTATTTCTTCTTGAAAATATCGGTTTCATAGATGGAGTTGCCCGTGCCGATTCCGATGATTTTAATTTTTCCTTTAAGCGCCGCATTTTCTTCAATGAGCTGATAAAGCTCGTTGACGGCGGGAGCTTCCGCCTGACAATGCGGGCAATACATGCTGAATATTTCTACAATCACTACATCCGCCTTGATCTGATTGATTCTAAAAGATCCGCTGCTGGACAGTCCGAGATATTTCAGTTCACCGGCGATCACCGGTTTGGACAATTCAACATCGGGAAACCCCTGCCCCACCTGAGGGGGTTTCACTTCAGCCGCTCCTGCCGACACCGTCATCCACAACGCAGCCAGCAGTACAATCAGGACGGACGCTTTAATTTTCATGATTCACTCCTTTGGCCGACAATCCATTGTCGGCTTGAATTGTGTTTTTAATAGCACATTCCGGGAAAAATATTAAGCACGATCTTGCTTAAACCCTCAAAGTGCGGCGGTTTAAGCATCCGACGTCGCCTGGCCCGTCTCCGGCGAATCCCATGAAATATAGCTTGACTTTGATGGATGTTAAGATTAAATAGGGCCACTGCAGCAAACAATATGTTGCTGAGAAAAAAGTTGAATTTAAACATTTTGAAGTACAAGGTTAATCTGTAATATTCTTTAAAGCATAGTGTGTATTTATCCTGCCGGAGAGATTCTCATTTATCTTTAAAGGTTTTAAGGTTGCAATTCTGTCATAGTGTTAATTCGACTTGGAAAATTTACGAAAGGAGTTTGTGCAACTATGCCAGAAGGGAAAGTAAAGTGGTTCAACGCCAACAAGGGTTTCGGTTTTATCCAACAGGATGAGGGCGGAGATGTTTTCGTTCATTTCAGCGCGATTCAGGTCGAAGGCTTTAAAACGCTGAATGAAGGCCAGCGGGTATCATTCGATATCCAGCAAGGCAAAAAAGGGTTGGAAGCAGAAAACGTTAAACCCATATAATCTTATAAACACAGGATTCGCCAACAAAAGCACCCGCTGTAGAGATTGATGCGGGTGCTTTTTTGATTCACGGAACAATGAAAGATTTCCTGTGGTTTGCTGTGAATTGCTTCAATATGTCTTGACAAAAACAAAAAATTTGAGTTAGTGGCTTTAAGTTTTTTTACGAATATTCCTAATCATTCCGCGCCATACGGGAGGACTTGATCGTGTATTTCTCCGAAGAAATGCAGGAGGCGTCTTTAAAACTGACCCAGAAATGGGAAAAGGAAGTCCAAAAGACGTTAAAAAATAATCCTGAACAAAAAAAACGTTTTTCCACCGTGTCGGACACGGAAATTAAAAGGCTTTATACCCCGGAAGATATCAAAGACATCAATTATACCGAAGACATCGGCGTTCCCGGTGAATTTCCTTATTTGCGCGGGAATCAGGTTACCGGCTATCGGGGACGTTACTGGACATTCCGCATGTTTTCCGGCATGGGCAGCGCCCAGGATACCAATCGACGCTGGCATATGCTGCTGCGCGAAGGGCAAACCGGATTGAGTACGGCCTTCGATTTTCCGACACTGATGGGCTATGACAGCGACTCGCCCAAAGCGCTGGGCGAGGTGGGCAAATGCGGCGTCGCCATCGACACCCTGGAAGATTTCCTGACCCTCATGGAAGGCATCCCCATGGATAAAGTCACCACCTCCATGACCATCAACCCTCCGGCAACCGTTTTATGGGCCATGTACTGCGCGGCTGCAGATATCAAGGGGATACCGCTTTCCAAAATCGGCGGCACCATCCAAAACGACATGCTTAAGGAATTTATCGCACAGAAAACATTCATGTGCCCCCCGGAACCTTCCGTCAAACTCATCAGCGACACCGTGGAATTCGGCACAAAATATGTTCCGCGCTGGAACACCATCAGCATCAGCGGCTATCACATCCGCGAAGCGGGAGCCACGGCCGTCCAGGAACTGGCGTTCACCATCCGTGACGGCATCGAATATGTGGATGACGTGATTCGCCGTAAAAAAATGAATGTGGACGACTTTGCGTCGCGGCTGTCCTTCTTTTTTAATTCGCATATCGATTTTTTTGAAGAGATATGCAAAATGCGCGCGGCCCGCCGCATGTGGGCGAAGATTATGCGGGACCGTTTTCATGCCAAAGATCCCCGTTCCCTGTGGCTGCGCTTTCACACGCAGACGGCCGGCTGTTCGTTGACGGCTCAACAGCCGTACAATAATGTTATCCGGACCACCGTGGAAGCTCTGGCAGCGGTCTTGGGCGGCACACAATCGTTGCACACAAATTCGCTGGATGAAGTGCTCTGTCTTCCTTCCGAGCATGCCGTGGAAATCGCGTTGCGCACGCAGCAGATTCTGGCCGAAGAAACCGGCGTGGCCAACACCATTGATCCCCTGGCCGGCTCTTATTTCATCGAGTCTCTCACCAACGAAATGGAAGAAAAGGCGTGGGACTATATTCACAAGATTGATGCAATGGGCGGTATGATTACCGCCATTGAAAAAGGTTTCCCCCAGATGGAGATATCCGACGCGGCTTACAGGTTTCAAAAGCAGTTGGATGCGGGCGAGAAATCCATGGTAGGGGTGAACAAATATGCCACCGACGTCACGCACCCGCTTCCGCTTGTTGATATTGATGAAAAGGTGGGCGAAGAACAAATCAAGAGGCTCAAGAGTGTGCGCCGCAAGCGCGACAGCAAAGCCTTGAAAAAATCTCTTGAAGACGTCAGAAACGCCTGCAAAAAGGGGAATAACGTCATGCCTTGCTGCATCGACGCGGTGAAAAATCTGGCAACCCTGCAGGAAATATGCGATGTCTATCGCGACGTTTACGGGGAATATAGGGACCCGGGACTGTATTAAAACCAAGCCGCCCTCATACGGCTACCTTTGTTGGCATCGTCGTCGGCGTCCTCGACGTATTAGTAATGCGCCTCCGGTGCCTCCTCGCCGCCGCGGTATCCTGATGAATGCAACTTGGTATTAGAGATAATTTAAGGAGATAGTAATATGTCGGAAAGAAAAATTCGCGTAATGGTTGCCAAACCGGGCCTCGACGGACACGACCGCGGTGCCAGAATTCTTGCCCGCTGTTTCCGCGATGCCGGTTTTGAAGTGGTCTATACCGGCTGCCATCAGACCCCGGAACAAATCGCCGCATCCGCCATCCAGGAAGATGTCGACCTGGTCGGATTGAGCTGTCTTTCCGGCGCACATCGCGCCCTTTTCCCCCGGGTTGTGGAACTTCTGCGTGAAAAAGGCGCCGGGGATATCGCCGTCATCGGCGGCGGCATCATTCCGGAACAGGACGTTCCCATGCTTTATGAATCGGGCATCAAAGCGATTTTCACTCCCGGAACAGCACTCGATTCCATTGTGGAATGGATTAAAAAAAATATCAAAACGCACTAGAAATTCTCTTGAAGCTTTATGGATGCCACCATTAAAAAAATCTGCGCGGGCGATGTTCGTGCGGCTTCGCGCCTGATCAGAGACATCGAAGACAAGCGTCCCGATGCCAAGGTAAAAATCAAAAAACTCTACGCCCACACCGGCAAATCTTTCATTATCGGAATTACCGGCGCCCCCGGCGCGGGTAAAAGCACGCTCACCGACGCGCTGATTTCCGAATTCAGAAAACTGAACAAAACCGTCGGCGTGCTGGCCGTCGATCCGACCAGCCCCTTCACCGGCGGCGCCATCCTGGGCGACCGGATCCGCATGCAGCGCCATGCGGCAGATGACGGCGTTTTTGTCCGGTCGCTGGCCACCCGCGGCGCTCTGGGAGGGCTCTCTCAGGCCGCCGGCAACGCCATCCATGTGATTGAAGCCATGGGCAAGGATATCATTATCGTCGAGACGGTCGGCATCGGCCAGCAGGAAATTGATATTATCAATCACGCCCACAGCGTGGTGGTCGTTCTGGTTCCCGGGATGGGCGACGAGATTCAAACCATGAAGGCCGGATTGATGGAGATAGCGGATGTCTTTGTCATCAACAAGGCCAACCGCCCCGGAACCGGACAGTTGCAGACAGAACTGTCTTCCATGCTCAATTTATCCCCGAAAACCGCTGACGGCTGGAAGCCGCCGATCGTCCTGGTGGGCGATGCGTTTGAACGGGCAACCTTTGACGAAAACACCGCCGAACTGGCGCGGAAAATTGAAGAACATCATTGTTTCCTGGAACAAAGCGGCCAACTCACCGAAAGAATGCATCGCAAAGTCATGGCCGAAATTAAAGACGCGCTCGGCGCCTGCCTCATGGAACCCCTGATGCAATCCCTGATCAGCAGCGGCGAGATGGGAAAACTGTCCGAGAAAATAAAGAACAGGAAATCCGATCCCTATACCGTGGCGGAAGACATCACGGAAAAATTTTTTCAAAAACAGGTGAAAAAATGACCATGGTTAAAACGGAAGACCCCGCTGTTTACAACGTGCGCAGCAAGAAATCTTCGGGTTTAAAAACATCGAAGGAAAATGCCGTCCCGAAACAAAAGGGATTGGTCATCGTGATCACCGGCAACGGCAAGGGGAAAACAACCTCCGCGTTCGGACAGGCCCTGCGGGCCATCGGCCAGGGCTATAAGGTTTTTGTTCTGCAATTTATGAAGGGGAGAAAATACGGCGAATTTATTGCCGCGGAAAAATATTTATCGAACATCACGATCAAAATGTCCGGCCTGGACAGTTTTGTCATGCGCGATCATCCCGCGGCCATCGATATTGACATGGCCCGAAAAGGACTGGATATCGCCCGCAAGGCCATTATGAGCGGTAAATACGACATGGTCATTCTCGACGAAATCAATGTGGCGCTGGATTTTAAACTTGTCGATTTAAAAGACGTGATGAAACTTATAAAAAACAAGCCCGCTCATGTGGATCTGATTTTAACGGGCCGCTACGCACCGAAGGAAATCATCAAGCTCGCCGATACCGTCAGCGACGTTCAGGAAATCAAGCATCACTACAATGCCGGTATCAAAGACCGCGCGGGAATAGAATATTAAACACCTCATCTTTAAAATTAACGGAGGACAAATATGTTTGCATGGCTAACCAGTCCGGAAGCGTGGATCGCTCTGGCGACGCTGACGGCATTGGAAATTGTTCTGGGCATCGACAATATCATCTTTATTTCTATTCTGGTCAGCCGGCTGCCGAAAAACAAACAGAATTTTGCAAGAAACACAGGGCTGATGCTGGCCATGTTGACACGACTGGCGCTTCTGTTTTCCATCTTCTGGGTTATCAAACTGACCGCGCCCTGGTTTACGGTATTCGGCCAGGAAATTTCCGGACGGGACATGATTCTGATCGGCGGAGGACTCTTTCTGCTGGCCAAGGCCACGCATGAAATTCACACAAGCCTGGAGGGCGCTCAGGAGGAGACTCCCAGACTTATTTCATCCAGTGTGGCAGCGGTTCTGATTCAGATTGCCCTGCTGGATATTGTCTTTTCTCTCGATTCCGTCATCACGGCGGTCGGTCTGGCAAAGGACGTTTCCATCATGGCCATCGCCATCATTTGTGCGGTCGGCGTCATGCTCTTTGCCGCCAAACCGATCAGCAAATTTGTGGACGCCCACCCGACCATCAAAATTCTGGCTTTATCTTTCCTGCTTCTGATCGGCGTGACCCTGGTGGCGGAAGGATTTGACGTCCATGTGCCCAAAGGGTATATTTACTTTGCCATGGCGTTTTCCGTGGGCGTGGAAATGCTCAATCTGCGCATGCGCAATAAGCAAATGAAACCGGTCAAATTACACAAAACAGTATATAATCCTGAAGCATAAGTTACCCAAAAGAGTTTAGAAAAAATAAAAAGGAGAATGCAATGAGTAACATAAGTTTTGAAGGTAAAGTCGTTATTGTGACCGGCGCCGGATCCGGTCTTGGCCGCGAATATGCACTGGAATTTGCCAGAAGGGGCGCTTCGGTTGTCGTTAACGACCTGGGCGTTGCCCGCGACGGATCGGGATCAACAAAAAACGCCGCCGATGCGGTGGTTACCGAAATAAAAAACTCCGGCGGAAAAGCGGTTGCCAATTACGACAGCGTGGCAACGCCTGAAGGGGGCATTAACATTGTCAAGACCGCAGTGGATACGTTCGGCACGGTCGACGTTCTTGTGAACAATGCCGGTTTTTTAAGAGATAAATCGATGATGAAAATGACCGCCGACGAGTGGGACGCAATCATGAGCGTCCATCTCCGGGGAGCGTTCTGTGTGACTCAACCGGCGTTGGCGGTAATGCGCGAGCACAATTACGGACGAATCATGGTCACCTCTTCCACATCAGGGATCTTTGGAAACTTCGGCCAGATTAATTACGGCTCTGCCAAGATGGGCCTGGTGGGTTTTATGAATGTCCTTAAACTGGAAGCGTCGAAGTTCAATGTCCACGTCAATGCCATTGCGCCCACTGCCTATTCCCGGATGACGGAGAACCTGATTCCGAAAGAGCTGGCTCCGAAGCTGCAGGCGAAATTCAATGTCCCCATGGTCGTTTATCTCTGTTCGGAAGAATGCCAGGAAAACGGCTCCATTTTTACGATGGGGGCTGGCTGGTACGCAAAAACGGCTATTGTATGTGCGACCGGCGCATGCCTGGGAGACGGATCGCGCGATATTCCCGCTGAAGAAGTGCGCGACAACTTTGCGAAGATTTCCGATCTGACAGGCGCCAAGCCATTGTATGATTCGATGGGAATTTTTGAGCTCATGGGCCCCTTGCTTCAGTAAAGTCGACATAACAGATCGCCTCGAACAATGCGCTGAACAAAAATCGCAAAATCCTGCATACGCATTGAGGATCATCAATAACAAGCCTCCGTTTTCGTATAAAGAAAACGGAGGCTTAAAAATCTCTGGAGAGATTCAGATTTGAATAACACCGGTCAAAGCGTAAAGCGACGTCGGCAGTGCAAACGGCAGGATCTCCCGCGGACGGCGGAGACATGCCGCCGCGAGGCACGTCAATCGGATTTTATTCGCCTACAAAATTCGGTTCGCGTTTTTCAATGAAAGCGACCACGCCTTCCGTCGCATCCTTACTGGTTTTGAGTTTTTCGATCCACTGCTTGTCGGCTTCCAGACCCGCAACAATGCCTTTTTCCAAACCGATGTTCATTCCGTTAAGTACTGCATTTACGGCTATAGGCGCTCTTTTGGAAAGCGCCTGCGCGAAGTGCATGGCCTCCTTCATTAAATCGGCCGCAGGGAAAACCTTATCCACAAGGCCGATCGCCAGAGCGTCGGGACCGCTGACTTTTTTGCTGAATAAAATAAAATCCAGAGCTTTGGATTTGCCGATGATTCTGGGCATTCTCTGTATGCCTCCCCAGCCGGGGGTCAGCGCCAGATTCAATTCCGGACATCCGATCTGGGATTTGGGATTGTCTGTCATAAATCGAAAATGGCAGGCCATGGCCAGCTCACATCCTCCGCCCAGAGCGTGGCCGTTGATGACGGCGATAACGGGTTTTAGGGAGCGTTCTACTTTATTGCATACGTCTATGCCGTTGGGTCCTTTGTCAATGTTGGCAACATCGGCAACATCCATTCCCGCGCAAAAAGCCTTTTCTCCGGAACCGGTCACAACGACAACCCGGGTCTCCTTGCTGGTCTGTACGTCGGTTATGATCTGATCCAATTCTTCACGAATGCCCAGATTGATGGAATTCATCGGCGGACGATTTAGTGTGACAACCGTTACAAAATCTTTTGTTTCGACGATAATATTATCGTAAGCCATCTTGACCCTCCTGATTTTTTGTTTGTGGGAATGATGTAATCATTTTTTTGCCTCCCCTTCAAGCAAAATCACGTAGCCCTCCAAGGGAAGTCCTGGACTATACTTCCGCCCCAAAGGCGGAGTATTATCCCCATACCTATGCAGGATAATTCAATCTGCAAGTTCCAGGGCCGGCTGTTTCTGAAACTCGGATCTCATTCCCCTCCAGTTACGGCGGGATTGTTCGACCCGCAAATTTCAAAGCCCTTCGTTTTTGAAATTTGAGTTTCACAATAACGGACCAAAATCCCCTTGACACACAACCACCTGTCTCTTATACTCGACCACGCTGTAATCAACATCAATGACATAAAGAAAATCGTTTTCTCTGACCGGACGTATTGAGACGCGGAATGGCTCGACTCTGCATCACGACGGGGAAAAGGTCAGGGAAGGTTTCGATTTCCTGAAGTCCGGGCGCGGCAAGATTAACGGCTCGTTCAAAATGATCGGAAGATAATTGATTACCAGTTCGCCCGGCTAACCGGCCGAGCACAACCAAACAATATCACACAAGGAGGATCATCATGGGTGAAGCAGTAACAAAAGAAATAAGAGACGGAGTAGCCATATTAGCGATCGACAAACCGAAGATGAACCAGTTGAGCGGGGAAGTTTTCGAAGCCATGCGGAAGCATCTCGACGCCGTTGAAGCCGACAAAGCCATCCGATGCGTCATCATCACCGGCGCGGGCGAAAAGGCCTTCAGCGCGGGCGCCGATCTTGCGAGCGGGTTCGGTGATTTCAGCGCCGTCGACTTCCTGAAACGCGGTCAGGACATCTGGAACAAAGTTGAATATTTTCCGAAACCGGTCATCGCGGCAATCAATGGACACGCCCTGGGCGGCGGGTGCGAACTGGCTATGGCCTGTCATATACGCTTCATGAAGAAAGGCGCTCGCATAGGCCTGACCGAGACGAATCTGGGCATCATGCCCGGCTACGGCGGAAGTCTGCGCCTGCCAAGGCTCGTCGGCAAATCGAAAGCCCTGGAAATGATCTATCTCGGCAAGCAGTGTGAAGCGGATGAAGCTCTCTCTATCGGCCTTGTCGACCACATCACCGAAGGAAATGTTGTGGACGCCGCACTCGAACTGGCAAACAAGATCGTAAAACGGGCTCCGCTTGCCGTCGCGGCAGTCACCAAGCTGTGCAACATCAGCCCGAGCATCTCCGCTGAAATACACCTGAAGATCGAACGCGAAGAGCTCGGAAAACTCTTCAACTCCAAGGACGCGCAGGAAGGCATCGGCGCCTTCTTTGAAAAGAGAGAAGCAAACTTCAAGGGAGAATAAGAAACAGCTGCTGCTGATACGAATCTCCAGCCTCCGTTGCCAGTCTATCAGGCGACGGAGGCTTTTTAATGAGACCCAAACTTCAGAAACGCAGTGCACTGAAGTTTGCTGGTCGAATTATCCCCGAAGCGCAGCGGAGTGGGATTGGAAATTATCATTGAGCACAGCGGAGCGGGATTGAACACTCGCCAACAATATTACCAAATTCATCATTTTCTAATGTCTTCTCTTCTCAGAGATGGTCCCTGTCCCGGCAAACCAGAAAAGGTTGACATATATTTTCGATTATATTAGTTGTACAGTTATTCAGAGAGAAAGATATGCTCAATTTTAAAAATATTTTATATCCCATTGATCTGAACTCCGAAAAAATTTCTTCCCTGGAAACAGCGCTGGAATTTGCCCGGTTACTGAATGGCGCTCTTCATATTTTCTATGTAAATGATATTCTGGCAGGGTATCGACACCCGACCGATCACGAAGACGCTGTGGCTCTTCGGGTCAAGGAAACCGTCGATGCATCGCTTCTGGAAAATATAAACATCATCTATGCCGTCTCCAAGGGAGAAACAACGGAAGAAATTGTCAAATATGCGCAAGACAACCAAATTGACCTGATCATCATCGGTCATAAGCATCGCGGCAGGCTTTATGCGAGTCTATTTGACAGCACGGATATCGACACGATTGATAAAGTTTTCCTGCCTGTTTTAGTTATTCCGGAAAAGTAATTTCAGAAAATCCGATAATCGGCGTTAGAGATTGCCGTATTCAAAACCGTCATCAATAGCTGACAAGGAGAAAAAATGAATTTAATGCAGGAATCCTACCTGGGCAATACCTTACAGGCCTGGCTGATTGCTTTATCCATATTAATTGTTGTATTCATTATTTTAAAACTTATTCAGGCGGTTGCCGTCCGCAAACTTTCACGTCTGGCGGTATCCACAAGCAATCAGATCGACGATCTTCTGGTCGGCTTACTGAAAAGGACCAAAGGATTTATCCTGATCATTGCTGCCGCTTATCTGGCTTCGCTGACTATCACGCTCAAACCGTCCGTGGGTCAATTGTGGCAGAAGGTCGTTATTCTGGCTTTGATATTACAGGCAGGTTTCTGGGCCAGTAGTGCAATCGCCTTCGCCATCGGCAATATTATCAAAAAACGTTCCGAAGAAGATTTTTCGAGTAAAACCACCATCACCTTTCTGGGATTTGTCGCCCGTTTTGTTCTTTGGATCGTCATCCTGCTTCTGATTCTTGACAACCTCGGTGTCAATATTACCGGCCTGGTTGCAGGGCTGGGCATCGGGGGTGTTGCTGTGGCGCTTGCGGTGCAAAATATTCTGGGCGATCTGCTGGCCTCTCTCTCCATCGTCCTGGACAAGCCCTTTGTCATCGGCGATTTCATCACCGTGGATTCGCTTTCCGGAACCATCGAACACATCGGGCTGAAAACCACCAGAGTCCGCAGCCTCAGCGGAGAACAACTGATTTTTTCCAACAACGATCTGTTAAAGAGCCGCATTCGCAATTACCGGCGCATGTCCGAAAGACGTATTATTTTCAATTTCGGCGTTGTTTATCAGACCCCCCTGGAAAAATTGAAGACGATTAAAATGATCGTCAGGGATATTATTGACAAAACAGAAACCGCCCGTTTTGACCGGGTTCATTTTAAAGAATACGGCGATTCATCGCTTAACTTTGAAGCGGCATATTTTGTCCAAAGCTCCGATTACAGCACTTATATGGATGTTCAGGAATCCATCAATCTGGAAATATTCCGCAGATTCCGGGACGAAGGCATTCAATTCGCGCACCCGACCAGGACGGTTTTTATCCAGGACGAAAAACAACAAAAATGATGAAAGTTGTCCATCGTGCTTTAATATTATTCTTGACCGTGGTTTTTCCCGCCGTCGTTTTTGCAGGCGGTTTTGGGCTGGACTCTTCAACCGCAGACATCGGGACCCTACTGCCTCTCTGGACAACATTGCCCTTTACCGGCATACTGCTTTCCATCGCGTTGATCCCTCTGCTCCTTCCCCGGTTCTGGCACCGTCATTTTCCGAAAGTGTCGGCCTTTTGGGCAATTGTTTTTGCCGTACCTTTTATCTTTTTTTTCAGAGAAAAAGCGCTTCATGAAATCGCCCACATCATTTTGATCGACTACGTTCCCTTTATCCTGCTGCTGTGGGCCTTATTTACCGTATCCGGAGGAATTTACGTCAGAGGAACATTAAAAGGCACTCCCGCTGTCAACACAACGGTGCTGCTTATCGGCACCCTCCTGGCATCCGTCATCGGCACCACGGGAGCATCCATGCTCTTGATCCGCCCCATTCTGCGGTCCAATGCCTGGCGCATTCATAAAGTGCATACCATCGTTTTTTTTATTTTTCTGGTCAGCAATATAGGCGGTTCGCTCACCCCCCTGGGAGATCCGCCCCTGTTCCTCGGATTTCTGCACGGGGTCCCTTTTTTCTGGACGATGCATATATTCCCGGAAATGGCTGTGGCCAGCGTCACGCTGCTGCTGATTTATTTTGCACTCGACTCCCATTATTACAAAAGAGAAAATAAAACCGCGATCCCCGAAGAGGAATTCGAACCTTTAAAAATAGAGGGCGGACGTAATTTCATTTTTCTGGCGGGCATTATCGGCGCTGTGTTATTCAGCGGCAGTGTCCGCCTGGGAGACGTGAATATCCTGGGGATTCATCAGACCACAGAAAATCTAATCAAGGATGCCGTGCTGATTCTGATGGGGCTGGCATCGTTGGGCTTTACGGCCAAAGAGGTCCGGAAAAACAATGATTTCGGCTGGGCTCCGATGCTGGAAGTGGCGTATCTTTTTGCCGGAATTTTCATAACGATCATCCCGGCGCTGGCCATTTTAAAAGCCGGCGAAAAAGGCGCCCTGCACTGGCTGATCAAAGCAATCGATTCCCCTGCCCAGTATTTCTGGGCGGTTGGAATCCTTTCCAGTTTTCTGGATAATGCCCCCACGTACCTGACTTTTTTCAACAGTATGCTGGGCAAATTCTACCCGGGAATGCCCGAACCTGCGGCAGTCGCGCTGCTGATTGTTGAGAAAATTCCTTATCTGGCCGCCATTTCCGTTGGCGCGGTTTTTATGGGCGCCAATACCTATATCGGAAATGCGCCGAATTTCATGGTCAAATCCATTGCGGAAGAAGCCGGCGTCAAAATGCCCAGTTTCTTTGGATATATGTTCAAATATTCCATCCCCGTCCTGGTGGTCCTGTTTATCGTCATGACCTTTGTCTTTTTCTAGAATTGCACACACAAAACGGCTGATGCATTAATTTGATTGTCCGGGGAATTTTTATTTCTTTCGGGATCCGGCCTTTCTTCCCGGTTTGCCGGACGAGGATGAAAAGTCACTGACGCCATTGATGTTTTTTTCGACGTATCGTCTGAATTTGTCGCAGCCGTCTTTATAGACGTCTGCCATTTTTTCCGCCGCCGTTTTGAAATCGTCCGGCATCCAGGTTGTCTGACTCAAAAAATCATTAAGCAGTTGCTCGTTTTGTTCCTGAAACTTGAGAATGGCATGATAGTCGAAAAAAGCTTCCGCCTTTGCGTAGCCGGCATCGATATCACGTTTGAACGTTTCACGATTCTTTTTACATTCCTCGCTCCAATGCCGGATGAATTTCTTCATCCGGCCATCCATTCCCGGCATACAATCCACAAAAGGTTTCAGGATCTCTTCCGTCTGGTGCTGAAACATTGCCATCATGGAGAACCAACTGTCAAAAAATATTTTATTCAGATCGATCATCTGCTGCAGAATTTTTTGTCTTTCCATCGTTAATTCCTCCAGGCCTGACAGGCCCCTTTCATGAAAAAGGGGATTATGGGGAATTTTATTTTCGACCGCTTTAAGCGATTATTTTACGGCATACCCGCGGCTTTCCAGACAGGCCGCAATGGCGCGTCTGTATTCTACTCTTCCCTGCATCACCTCATCGGCAGAACGACCTGAAGAAATTTGAGTCGGATCATAGTCGGCCTGCTCCAATGCCCACTGATGGCACTCATACCGGTCCAGATCACGCTGTTTTTCGCTCTGCCCCTTGCTGGGATAGATAAAGAGTTTGTCATCCATGAAACCTTCATCTTCATCGTCCGTTACCGGAGGATTTTCCATGACCTCTCCCTGAGGCGGATGAACAACCACGTAACCTCCCGGGGTTTGCGTGTAATAGGTACCATTCGCATAATAGTACGGTGCGCCATGCACCCGGACGGTGGTGTAAAAAAGTGGCAAAAACGGCACAAAAATTCCGATCGGCGGAGCGATCACTTCATAGAGTCCGCGGTACGGTCTGTACCAGACGCCGTGAGACGTGGAGTAATAACGAGAGCTGCCGTGACGGATCACCCGGTGATCGCGGGGAAGCGATCTGAAATAATGACCGCGGACGGGATACGCGCGATTATGGCTGTGACGCGCATCAAAGAATTGCTTCCGATGGTGTACTGTCGATCCTTTCTTCACGGTACGTACCGACGATTTCCTGGAAGGCTGCGCCTGTGATGCAGGGGTGAAAACCAATTCGCTCACAAAAGTCAACATGAATAAGGAAAGGACAACGACAAAACACTTTTTAAAGTTGAATTTTACTGAAATCATCGTAACCTCCTTATGCATGCAAAACTATTTTACCGTATATCCGCGACCTTCCATGCAGGCGGACATGGCCCGCCGAAACTGCAGGCCTTTTTTCTCCCTGCGGAAATCGCGTCCCTGATTACGGTTGTTGTACGCCTCTTCCATTTGCCTGGCTGCTTCAACCCGGGAAGCGTCAGAAACCATTCCGGCCATGGCGCCACCGGCCGCTCCGATCAATGCCCCGCCGCCGGCGTGTCTCGGTCCGGCAATTAACGCACCCAGAACCGCTCCGGCAATCGACATGGCTATGGTATCCTGTCCCGGCGGCGGCATGGGAACAACGCGGACACGCTGTTCCGGCACAATGGAGGATTCGCTGGGGTCAAAGCCGGTTTGTTCCATGGCCCAGGTATAGCAGGCATAGTGATCGCGCGATTGCAAATCCGCCGACTGATTACGGTTGGGATAAAAATAAATTTGCGTAATAGCCCTGATATTTTCATCAGGAGACGGCCGGGTCACCATTTGCTCCTGTGGATAATAATAACAGGAACTGATTGCAAAAATGAGGGCAAGGAAAAAAAATGTTTTCCATTTCTCATTCATCTTTCTGAAAAATATTTTATGCATGTTTTCCCTCCCTGGTCCTGTTAATTTTTTTACGGCTGTTTTACAATAATAGCACTTTTCAATTTTTAATTAAATCAATTAAAATCATTAATCAAAATGAGCCCTTTGGGCTTATGCTGCCTCAACACGGATGAAAAATCTTTTGCGATTAACATATCTATCTGTTATCTTTATTCTTATCTTCCTGTCTGAAAATTATCTTTCAGCCGGATTCGCGGAGCGCCATCATGAAAGACATTATGAAAAAGATCCGACAGCTCGCCAATTTCATCGCCCATGACATCTGGAGAATTCGCCGTTCCCAGCTTTCTGCCGGCAAATCCTTCCTGATCAAACAAGCGAGGGTTCTGATTCTTTCCCTCAAAGGTTTTCATGAGGATAAATGTCAGCTGCGCGCTTCCGCCCTGACTTTTTATGCTCTGATTTCGATCGTTCCCGTTGCCGCCATGGCTTTCGGTATCGCGAAAGGCTTCGGGCTGAAAGAAGCCTTGGAAACACAGCTGCGAAGCAGGCTGGCCGGTCAGGAGGAAATCGCTGCCAATATCATCGCGTTTTCCCATTCTCTGCTGGAAAAAACCCAGGGTGGCCTCATTGCCGGTGTCGGTCTGGTTGTTCTTATGTGGGCTGTTTTCAAACTTCTCGGTCAGATTGAATCTTCTTTCAACGATATCTGGAAAATAAAAGAAAAACGGTCGATCGGCCGCATGTTCGGCGATTATCTTGCTCTGATCATTATTTGTCCCGTCCTGCTCATTCTCTCCAGCAGCACAACCGTATTCATCACGACGCAGGTGAGTGTCATTCTGGAAAAATTTACCGTCCTGGGATGTTTCAGTTCTTTCATCTTCTTTTTGTTGAAGCTTCTGCCCTATATGCTGATGTGGTTTCTTTTCACCTTTCTTTATATTTTTATTCCGAATGCCCGGGTTCGCTTTTCCTCCGGCCTTGTTGCCGGTATTATTGCCGGAACCATTTTTCAGATCGTGCAATGGGCCTACATAACCTTTCAAATCGGTGTCGTTCATTATAATACCATCTACGGAAGTTTTGCCGCGCTGCCGCTTTTTCTGGTCTGGCTCCAACTGAGCTGGACCATTGTTTTATATGGAGCGGAAGTATCGGTTGCCTATCAGAATGCAGATACCTATGAATTCGAACCGGACTTTCTTCAGGCCAGTCACCGCATGCGGATTCTGCTTTCGCTTCTGGTAACGAGTCGTGTCATCAAAAATTTCATCCGCGGAGAGAAACCCATGACGGCACTGGACATTTCCAGTCAGTTGGGAATCCCGATTCGTTTCGTTAATGAAATCCTTTTCGATCTGATAAAAAGCCGGATCTTTTCTGTTGTGGAAATCGAGGGGGAAGACAGGCGCGGTCATCAGCCGGCGATTGACGTCAGCGGCCTGACCATTCAGGATGTCATGGACGCTTTGGAAACAAGAGGGATGAACACGCTCCCCCTCTCTGATCAGGACGGGCTCAAATCACTGGCCGATTCCATGGACGCTTTTTTCAGAAAAATTGAAACGCTTCCCGAAAACAGGTGCTTAAAAGATATTTAAATTCATTATGACAGGACCTTAACAAGAATAATCATGGAGATCATACTGGGAATAGCGGTGGGCATCGGGTTGAGTGCGGCATGCGGATTCAGGATTTTTGTTCCGCTGTTGATCATGAATCTGGCCGCCTTAAGCGGACAGATTCAGTTGCCGGCGGAATTTGCCTGGATCGGCGGCACCTACGCAACCATTGCATTTACTTGTGCCACCCTTATCGAGGTGCTTGCCTATTACATACCCGGCGTTGATCATATTCTGGATATCATCGCCACACCTGCCGCAGTCATCGCCGGAACCATCACCACAGCGTCCATGAGTATGGACATGTCGCCTTTTCTGAAATGGACCCTGGCACTGATTGCCGGCGGCGGTATAGCCGGGCTGGTGCAAGGCTCGACCGTCGCTCTGCGCACAAAATCCTCCATGACGACCGCGGGAACCGGGAACGTCATCGTCGCTACGCTGGAACTGATCGGGGCGGTCGTCATTGCCGTCATGGCCATTCTTCTGCCCGTTGTTTGTCTGGTGATCATCGTGTTATTTATCGCTTTTGCTTTTAAAAAAGTCGGCGTGTTCATATTCAGAAGATTTAGAAAACCGATAAAGCAAACCGATAAAAATGCATTTTCCCGCCGACTGCCGCGGGGATGATCACGTTCGTGTGTCCTGCACGCAACAGGAGATGAGAACCCGACATCCTGTCCGACCTGAGACTGCCCGATGATTCCAATGCACGATTTCATGCCTTCAAAAGGATCTCCATAAAAAAGGGATATGCTCCCTGACAAATGGGGAGCATATCCCTTCCATCCGATTCGAATCCGTTGACTATTTTGCCGGAGCCGCTCCAGGAGCGCTCATTCCCAGAGTTTCCATAATCTTCAGAGCCTTGTCTTTTAACACGGTGGCCATGCTGACTGCCGTGCTGAAATCGCCGCCGGCAAAGCTCGTCTGGGCCTTGGCCCATTCGTCTTTGGCCGAGGCCAGAGTGGCTTTCGCCTCTTCAAACTTCTCTTTGGTCAGACTGGCCGGAAGTTTTTTAAGTTTGGAAAGGCCATCAACCTTGCCTTGAATATCTTCAAACATCTTGGGAAGCCCCTGGCTCATTTCCGTCCATTTCCCGGTCAGTTCTTCCTTCTTCGCTTTTGCCGCATCCAGCACTTCCTTGGCCCTGGCGGAAAGAGCAGTCGCTTCTTCCAGAGCGGCTTTGTATTCGCCTTTAACAAATTTTTCCTTCACAGCGGCAAGTGAATCCTCCAGCGACTTGACTTCGTCCGGAACAACTTTAGCTGCCTCCGCCTTGGTAGCGTTAACGGCTTCTTCCGCCGCTTTGATCGCGATGTCGGCCGCGTTTTTTCCGCCGGAACATGAAATCAAAAAGAATGCACTTACACATAACGCAACCGCCAAACAAAAAATTTTCTTATTCATAGCCGTTCATCCTTTCATATTTTTAAAATATGGACTCTTTTTAAAATTTTGTCAGATGTTTTGTACCGCACGTTTTTTATTAAATTCTTTTCGATTTCTTTAATTTGCTTCCCGGCGTCACCTCCTTAATTGCTTTTTTCTGCCTTATTAATCATTTTTTCAGGGCCGGTCAACTGAAAAGATCAAGGATTTTAAAGTTATTGCGGCGCAAATCACCCTTCATTAAGACCTTTTCCATACTTTACATAAATTACTATCATATTTCTTAATGCAATATTTTGCTCAAACTTTTCATTTCAGGACATCGATGGTCTTGACTTTGAGATGGATTATAAGATATGGAGTGGTCGGTTTTGTTTATTTTTTAGAAAATAAGCTAGATCAATGGCTTCAAAAGCTTGAAGGTGTACATTCCAGTTGAAGAAATTACTTCTTAAAAAGTCTGTCTGAGTCATTCAGATTTTATAGAAGAAAATAATCATAACGATAAGGAGTTTGAACGATGAAGGATGTTGTAATTGTTTCGGCGTGCAGAACAGCGATAGGAACATTCGGAGGAACTTTAAAGAATGTGATCGGTGCTAATATCGCGGCGGTTGTCATGAAGGAAGCCATCAAACGGGCAGGGATAGAACCGTCAATCATTGATGATGTCCGGTTCGGCTGTTGTCTCGAATCCTGTAATACACTTAATGTGGCGCGTGTAGGAGCTCTTTTAGCCGGTATTCCGGAATCGGTGACCGCTGTAACCATGAATCGCGTATGTATTTCGGGCATGGAAGCCGTCCTCAGCGGCGCAGCCATGATCAAAGCCGGAATGGCCGATATTATCCTGGCCGGCGGCGTCGAGCATATGTCCGGCACACCCTACGTAAGTTTTGATGCCCGTTGGGGCTGCCGCCTTCAGGATACTACTTTCATAGATTCCATGATCCGCGCTCTGCATTGCGGTTCCTACGTCATGCCGCTGTCCGACGACGGCCCCGTCAAATCAGGTCAGCCTTTTGAAAGTTTAAAGGGCAAACCCTATATCATGGGTCATACAACGGAACTGATTGCTCAGCTTTTGAACATCAGCCGAGAGGAAATGGACGAGGTCGCCCTGCGCAGCCACAACAACGTCGAACGCGCCACCAAAGACGGCAGTTTCAAAGAGGAGATCGTACCGATTGAAATCCCCCAGAAAAAAGGCAAGCCGCCCATCATTTTCGACAAGGATGAACATTTCCGCCCCGGTTTGACCATGGATCAGTTAAAAGCCCTGCCTCCGGCATTTATTCCCAAAGTCGGCAAGGTGACAGCCGGCAATTCCTCGGGGCTCAACGACGGTGCTTCCGCCATGATCATTATGTCGGCGGAAAAAGCCAAGGAATTGGGACTGAAACCGATCGCCAGAATACGTTCTGCAGGACGCGGCGGTTGCCATCCTTCCGTGATGGGATTAAGTCCGGTTCCAGCCGTGAAAAACCTGCTCAAAAACGATCCGAAGCTTACCCTTGATTCTTTTGAATTGTGTGAAGTTAACGAAGCGTTTGCCGGGCAGTACCTCGGTTGCGAAAAAGAACTCGGCTTAAAACGTGACATTACCAATATCAACGGCAGCGGCATCGGGCTGGGTCACCCCGTCGGCTCCACCGGCTCTCGAATTATGGTTACATTAATTCATGCCATGCGCAAACACGGCAAGACGCTGGGACTGGCCACGCTTTGCGGCGGCGGAGGCGTTTCCATGGCCACGGCTATCGAAATATTGTAAGAGAGATTCCCCTCAGGGAATTGATTTTTTTTCTGTTTCAGGAAGAACAGGAGTTGCTTTCTGTTCTTCCTGAACGGATTCTTCTTTTTGTTCCTCCGTCTGCTGAACTGGTGCACTTTCCTGTTCGGTGACTTCGGGGACACTTTCCTCGATCTGTTCTTCCGTTTCCTCCTCGCTTTCATCCGTCGTTTCAGAGATCACTTCTTCATATTCAGGGATGACAATTCCGCGGCGCACCATGATCTGGTAAATTCTTTCCGAACGGTATGCAACATATTTTGATCCACCGTGAGGACTATATCGGATGGGATTGGGCAGAATCGCTGCCAGAACTGCCGCTTCCCGGGGTCCCAGGGCGGCGGCGCTTTTCCCGAAATGTTTCCGGGCCGCCGCTTCAATACCGAAAACGCCGTCTCCCCATTCTGCCAAATTCAGGTAAAGTTCCATAATCCTTCTTTTGCTCAAGTTCCTTTCCATCCGCCAGGTCAGAATGGCTTCTTTGACTTTCCGAATGGGATTTTTTGAGGGGGAGAGATACAGATTTTTTGCCAGTTGCTGCGAAATCGTGCTGCCGCCGGCCTTGAATTTCTTTTTCTTAATATCTTTTTCCAGGGCTTTCTGCATGGCCTCAAAATCAAACCCCTCGTGAGACCAGAATTTATCGTCTTCGGCAATAATGACCGCTTTCATGACATAAGGCGATATCCTGGATAGAGGCACCCAGATTTTCGTAATTTTTTTGTTGACGCCTTCTTTTTCCCACATTTTCTCTCTGTGCTTCATAAATGCCGTTTTTTCAGGACTGCTTTTTGCCAGAGACCCCACCCACGGAAAAACAAAATAGCGCCCCACATCGATAATAAAATATGCTAAAAATAGAACCAGAATAATAGAAATAATTTTCCCGAAAAATCGCATAACAGCCCTCTTAAAAAAATTACCGTCTTCCATCGTCTTTTGATACCTCCGGTTTTCAGCCGGAAATCCCCTGACGGCAGGCACTGCCATAACCGAAAATCGTTTTGAAATCCAATAATAATTTACTTTGTCGGCGCAAAACACTTTTTGCCATAGAAATTCACTATTTGCTGTTACAAGATCATCCACTGCTGTAAAAAAAATTGACAGACGGCTTTTTTTTTAGTAAGAGTCCAGAAAATTATGTGTTAATTGTGCATGAGTCAAAAAAAAATGCACAACAGGTGTGCACAACAACAGGTTATAAGTTTTTTCGGTTAAAGCAATGATAATAAATCGAAACATGTACACCGTTAATAGGATAATACCCCCCATAAAACAGGAGGCATTTCATTATGAAACGACAGATGACTGTATTCTCAGGACTCTTTGTCCTTTTTTTGTTGTTCGGTCTTAGT
>Ga0209717_1000625_pt1 | contig 42545 bp, 36 predicted proteins | sample AD_UKC048_MetaG_FD_184418 | JGI IMG/M metagenome (GOLD analysis project Ga0209717, IMG submission 184418) | Active sludge microbial communities of municipal wastewater-treating anaerobic digesters from USA - AD_UKC048_MetaG (SPAdes) (version 2) | ecosystem: Engineered > Bioreactor > Anaerobic >...
CTGACGGCCGCCGCGTCTTCCACGTCCCGCTCCTCCGCCTTGACCGAACGGATGCGCAGCCAGACCAGCGCCAGGGGTGCCTCGGCCGCCAACAGCAGCAGCACCGGCGCCAGAAGCAGGGTGCGCGAGTAGGCGAAGAGCTGAAAGGCCCAAATCAGCACTGCCGCCGAAGCGGTCATGATAAAGGCCGCCTTGACAAAGGGCTCGAAGAGATGGTAGAAATTGGGATGCTGGTGTTTGATAAATTTGCCGGTCCACTCGGCGCTGAGCAGCCACATCCCCGCCATGATCAGGAACATCATCCAGCTGCGTGAATCCAGTTCGGCCGTGCCGTACTTGAACTGATGCACAGTGGTAAAGAAAAGGATGAAGAGCAGCAGATCGGTCAGCGCAAAGGGGATGGACTGCCGGGCCGTCCTCCGCCGGGAGGTTATGGCCGATGCCGCGATGCGCCGGCGCAGGTTCGGGTAGATCAGCCCGGCGATGAGAATCTCGGCCAGCAGCAGCAGGGAGAAGGTGCCGAGGATGTGGAGGCGGGCGAAATCGCGCAGGTCCCAGATGACCAGGGTCAGCGAGGTGGCGAAAAGCATCAGCAAGCTGGTGCGCACCAGCATCAGCAAAATATCGCTCAAGCCGGTCAGCCCTTTGAGGGTAAATTTATGATTGGAGAGCGATATCACCAGCCAGGCCGCATTCATCAGCAGCAGCAGTTTGGAATAGGAGTGCGGCAGCCGCAGGGTGCCCTGGCTCCAGTAATGCAGGGCCATAAAAATCAGATTGAGCAGCGCTTGGTCAAGCAGCATTAGTCGGTGGCGTTTGAGAGCGGTCATAGGCCTTTTCAACGGCGCCGCACCGGCGATGGCGGCAGATAAATTGAACATGACTCCCCCTGTGTGCATAACACGATAACGCATAGCAGGTGCTAGACAAATCTCTCCGTATAGCCCGGATCCTCGCGCATGCGCGCCAGGCTTTCGGGATAGGTTTCAATGAACCAGGTCATGAATGCCGTCACATCGATCTTGCCGGCCAGAAAAGCCTGATGTTTCGCCGTGAAAGCTGCCCTGATATCCGGCATCTCCAGCAGCTCCCCGATCTTGTTCCGCGCTTCGGCGGTCAGCGTGGGAAACGAGAAGAGCATGTTTTTTTCCTCAGCCTCCAGGCAATAGCCCATGCGCAGGCCGTTGAGCAGCACCGCCGGCGTGCCCAGCACTGCCGCCTCCGAGGCCATGGTGATGCCCTCTCCGATATAAAAGTCAGCGAAGGCAAGAGCATGATGGATCCGCTCCGGGGGCAGCGGGAAAAGCCAGGGGCCAAAGGGCTCCGGCAAAGGCGTCTCCGAAGTGATGAAAAGGCGCTTGCGGGCGGCGATCAGCCGGATCAGCTCCAGCCGCTTCGCCTCGTTCATGTGCGGCAGGCCGATATCGTGCGAGGCCTTCCAGGCCACAAAGCGCACCAGGACAAACGGCTCATCCACGGCCAGTCCCAGCTCTTTGTGGATCGCCGGATCGGGCCGAAAGCGGCGCGGATACAGATAGGCCAGCTCGTGGTTGCCGGCGTAGCGAAAGTGGTCAGCTCCCAGATCGCGGCGATAGGAAAACGGCGTGATCCTGACCTGCAGAAAAGGCAGGGTGAAGGCGTCGACCAGTTTGCGCGGTTCGGTATCGATAAAGGCGAGATGGGGAATGCGCAGCAGGGCGCAGATCCAGCTGCAGTGCAGCGACGCCGAACTCACCGCCATGGCGGGCCGGAAGCGTCTGGCCACACGGTAGAAGCGGCAGAGCGCGGCAGGCAGGTTTAGCAGTTTGCTCACCACTCCGCCCTTGTTGGCCGCCAATACTGTATAGGGAAGCTCAAAGGCCCTGAGCAGGGGGAGCAGAACATCCTTGTCCTTGGCGACGATAAGGCAGTTCCACCCTTTTGCGCGCAGCGCTGTGGTCAGATGGCGAAAGCGGTGGAGGTCGGCGGGATGGCCGACATCGATGAGGATATGCCGGGATCGGGGCGCTCGCAAAGCCGGCTCAGGAGGGCTTGGGCAGGAGAATGCGTGCAAAACGCTTGAGATAGAGCAGGGGAGCCGCCGGCCCCTGGTTCCGCCAATCTGTTCGGGTCGGCCGCAGGCGGAACAGAAAATAGCGCGTTTTCTCCCGCAAACCTTCCCGGAAGCGCAGATCCCAGAAAAAACGCTGCCAGGCGGAAGGGCGCTCACCCCCCTTCTTTCGCCAATGGGTCTGGATCGCTGCCGCCAGTCTGCGCGCCCGCCGGTCCACCCTTTCAGCCGCCGCCTCCGGAAGGGAGACACCTAAAAGATGGTGAGCCAGCAGCACGCCGGTGGTCATCATAGCCAACAGGCCCTGAGCCTCCAACCATTCAACGGTTTGCCGCCAGACCGGTTCAGGAAACACTTTTATCATCATCGCCAGATCGAGCAGCGCGCGCAGTTCGCACCAGGAATTCTTGGCGCCGTGAATGCAGAGCAGATAGAGGGTGACGGCATCATCGAAAAAGGGAACGGGCTGGCCGAGAAGGGCAAACGGCGTGGTTCTTAAAAACAGCGCCTCTTCCCCCAGGGGCGGGGGCGCATAGCCGTTGGCGATGTCCCACTGCAGATCCACCAGCACTCTGCTCTCCGGGTGGCGTAATTCGATGCTGTAGAACCGCTCCAGGGAATCGGCCGCCTCGGCTGACGGTGAATATGACGAGAGTTGGAAGCCGAGATCCAGCAGGACCTGAAGAGCCGCCCGGGCCTGCGGCTTTTTGACCAAAATATCATGATCCGTGCAGGAGCGGAAAGCAATGTCGCCGAACAGCCGCTGTGAAAGCCCGATGCCCTTGAAAGGAACGGCGTCGATGCCGCGGCGATCAAATTCAGCGCAAAGAGTGGTCAGGCTTTTGGCCAGCCGGACGTAATGGGCGGTCGTCGCAATATAGCTGCGCTTCAGCGCCTGGCGGATATCTTCAGGAAAGCTAGAGGCTGCGGGATGGTGAAAGAGCAGCGCCACCGCACCGGTTTTGCGCGCTTCGTCGAGCAGAGCCTCGCTGTTCAGCTCCGCGGGCAGGCCGTCGGCAGATAATGCCCCCAGGAAGACGCGGACCAGGGCGATGAGATCATCCGAGCACAGACCGGTCATGGCGGCTGGATCACGAAGCGGCATGGGCTGCGGATGCTGCTGCACGGCTGAGTCCGGCGGATGACAGTTCCACCCTGTTTTTACTTTCCTCAAGATGCCGGGCGATGGCATTGACGGTGGTATTCAGCGCTGCCAGTTCGTTCATGTCGCCGCGCTGTTTGACGAAATGGTCCAGCAGCTCTTCTTTATCGGCAAAAGGGATCAACTTTGGCCAATAGCGCGGCTTGATTTCCATGTTGCATGGCAATTCGAGCAGCCGCGCATAGAGCCAAAGATAGGCCATGCGCTTCAGGCCATAGGTGGTCTGGCCGATATGAACCGCTTCATGAGGGGCGAGATTGATTTTTTGAAATCCATAGCCCTCATGATGCGCCATGGCGATCACCAGATGCAAGGTATCGTAAAAATCTACCCAGCCTTTGGGCAGATTGTCATAGCCGAGACCAAGAGAATTGATTTGCGCCTCAATTGAGGCGGGAATATTGTAGCTGCGCAGCGCCGAAAGGCCATAGCGGTTCATCAGCGACTTGAGCAGCGGCGTGTTGAAGAACATCAGATGGGTGGTGGGAAACAACAGGCCGGTTTTGGGATTGATATGGCTGTAGAGATAGGCCAGCGCAGCATGGTCATCCAGGCGGATATCCTGCAGCGCCTGGGGGCGAAAGATAAAGAGATCGTGATCGATGATGCCGAAATTGTGCGGGTTGGTGCTGAAGAGGAGATCGATCACCTCGCCGTGCCTCAGGCTGCTGCCGGGCAGCAGGGTCAGGCGAAACTGCGGGATGTGCGGATATTTCTGCAATAAAAAATCGGCATCCAGCTGGCTGGCGCCATTGATGATGAACGCCAGGTTCAAACCCTGCAACAGCTCTATGCAGGGCAGCAGCAAATGCAGAGCGTCGGGCATTACGATTAAATAATAGTGCCCGCCGCTTAGCTGCAGCTGCTGATCGTGGAAAGCATGCAGGGCGCGGCGATTTTTATGCAGCAGAATTTTGGCGTTAAGAGGAGCGCACGCTTTAGCATATTGCCGCAGCAGCAACCGTTTGGGCGCTTCGACGAGCAGCAGTGAAAGCGGCTGTTTGCCAGTTTGCCGGTTGATGCGCCACCAATTGCGGGCTGTTGCGCTATACGATTTTTTCACGATTCTGTGCGCTCCTGGCGTGAAAAATCCACCGCTGCGCCATCCTTATGTATCTTGGCCTGCCAGATATTCATGCCGTATTTGACGACGTTCTTGGCGTTTTGCACCAGCAATTCCCTGGTCCAGGGCCATGGCCTGTCATGCCAGCGTTGTGGATGAAAGGTGAACATCACTTGATTCGGTAGAGTGCCTGACTCGGCAGCGCAGATGATGTCAAAGGTGGAATGATATTTAGGAAACTTTTTACCATCCTGCACGACCTTGTCGCGGACGCTGACGCGGTCGCCGTCCCAGCGCCGACCGGTATCCGTGTAATAAGCGACTTGTGTGAAATCGATGTCGAAATAGGGTTCGCCGATAATTCCAAAATCGCGATAATCGTATTTGGTCCACAGCAGCCGGCTGTCCCATTTACTCAGCGGACTGCCGTGCATGCAGATGGTTTTGATATCCGCGTATTTGCGCATCATTGCCAGATTTTTGACAAAACTCACGATACCCTGCTCCAAAAGATCATCCAGCTCGGCGTCTTTTTCTTCTTTCTTTTTTATTTTTTCCTTTTTCCTTGTTTCGGCCACCCGCGTCAAATCTTCATAATGATAGCCGATTTCGTGGCCCAATTTCGCGATCTGCTCGATGATGGCTGGTTGAAAACTCTCTGGCACGATGCGGAAATAGTAGGACCCACGGATTCCAAAGCCCTTTTGAATTTGGGCAAAGCGAAAACTGTGGGCTGGTAATGCATCCACGTCATGGCGCAGGATGATCGACTCATTTCCTTCTGATTCAAGATATTCAACAAATGGGGAAAAATGAAGATAATCCAGAGAGGCAATAAATTTGTTAAAAGCAGCAAATGTAAAATCAAAATGATAAAACATTCAGATCAACATTCTACTTGAATCGCCATTGGTAATCCGGATCCTTGCGCATGATTTGTCCGCTGTCCGGATAATTTTCCACAAACCAGACCAGAAAGGCGGTGACGTCTATTTTATCCGCGAGCATTTTATCTCGGCGTTTTTGCCATTCATCCTTGACATCCGATTTGAGTAGTTCAATGGCTTTCTCAATCGCTTTAATTTGATCTGACTCGTTTTCAGTGAAATTATAGATCAAACCATAATCTTTCTCAAGATGATTTGTATAGTGAGTGCCCTTTTTATCTAAATAAACAGAGGGCACACCCAGCATAGCACCTTCTTCTGCCATGGTTGAACTTTCGCCAAATAATAAACAACTAAAAGCCAGGGCATCATGCATTTTATCAGGTGGTATCTTTATTCTGTATTTAACTAAATCATCGGGCAATTCAGATTCGGATGAAATAAAGACCTTGGCATATCTTTCAAATTCACGTATTGCTTTGATTTTATTGAGATAAGTGATTCCTTTATAACCATAATCATGAGTTGCTTTCCAGGCAACGAATCTTAGAATGATGTATTTTTCATTATTATTAACATCCAATAAATCTAACACAGATTCATGAGGGGAAAAATGCTTTGGGTGTAAATAAGCAAGTTCATGATAACCGGCATATCTGATTTCCTTTTTGCCTAGCGATGGATGCGCATAATCTCCAGTCAGCACAGCAGCTGTAAACGGCAGATAGAGCCTGATCTGCTCAAAATTAAAGGTATCTTCAAGCGATATGTGGGGTTTGCGCAATAAAAAAGCGGCATGCGCCGCATAGATTGAACCGTGGCTCACAAACACATCCGGCTTGAAGCCGAGACCTGCTACAATTTCTCTAATATCAAACTCGACAAGCCCTAATATTTTTCCGGCTCGAGAAGACTTCTTTTTTCCAAATAATTTGTACGAAAAGCCATATGTATTCAGTAACTCGATCTCGAACTCCTTATCGCGGCAAGTAAATAGCAGCTCATGCCCATTTTCCTGCATCTGCCAGGCAAAGTTTTTGAACAAATGAACATGTGCTGGATGGCCGATATCTATGAGGATATTCATTAAGTTAACTTTGCCATCAGTTTTAATCCTGCCTTGCCTAATGAGTAAAGAAACGGCTGCGTCACTTGGATAAAGCGGCCATGCTCTACCAATTCTCCGCCAAATTCCTTTTTATACTTCCGCACTCCATATTCCAGGTCAGATCTGCCTGCACCCATAAAATCAAGCACAGCAAGATTGTTATTGACACCATATTCAATCGCTGCAAGCACAGCGAGATGAGTTGGGAATATCTTTTTGTGGTAATTCCTAATTCCGCAATAATAAAAAGTATATATAGCGCGATTCGCTAATATCGGGAAGATGCTGCCGCCGATCACAACATCGTTGTGTTTTACAATAAATACTTTTCCTATTCCAAATTGATAAAAAGCGTTAAAAAAATCAAAAGACGGAAGCGGCAGCCTTACTCGATCTTTGTACAATCCAGATAGAATGCAATACAGCTCCTTTAATTCTTTCTCGTTTTGACATTCAGCATAAATTGCACCTTCTTTTATGCTGAGTTTTATCTCACGCCTTCTATTATAATCCATGCCGGAATAGATATTTTCAAGGGATTTTCCAGAAAGCTTTAATTGAAAGTTTTGATAAGGAACATATTTCCATCCAAGTTGTTTAAAACTTTCCATTTGCTTTCCATAATCAAATAAATTCCTCGTCTCAAAATAGATCACATGATTACGCATAACCTCGACAAGCTTAACCAGCAACAATTCGTTAGCTTCAGGACAATCAGGATCAAACACGGGTCCGCCGTAAATAATCCCGCGTCTTGAGAAGTATCCTTTGATACCACGTTCTCTTTGCAGCGTGATCACGGCTAAAGCACAATATCTTCCTTTATGTTCAATCGCCGCCGCCACTGCTCGATAACCCGGCACTGCGTTGATAAAATCATAATAGTTATATGTCTGAAAAGGCGACGAAAAGGGATTCTCTTTTAATAGATCATCCCACTTGTACCGATCGATTTCTGTATTCAATAATAGCTTCAATCGATAAACTCACGAAACCATAGTTCCAAATGCAGCCACTTCCAGATTTCTTTAGCAATATTTATCTGGCCATCAAGATGCCTTTGATAAAGCTGGAGCGCCTTATGATTATCGATCAATCTGCGCTCAACCAGACTTTCTGATGTAAGTACTTCTTTTACGATTTTTTGGAATTGTGGGGAACGAAACCATTCATCCTGAGGCGTGTCAAAACCGATCTTGTCTCGGCGAAGCCTGATCTTCTCGGGCAAAACGCCCTGCATCGCCTGGCGCAAAATGTATTTGGTCATACCATGATGGATTATCTGATCTTCAGGCAGCGCTAAAGTTTTTTCTACCAAACGATGATCTAAAAAAGGTACCCGCGCTTCCAAAGAGAACCACATCGAGTTGCGGTCTTCCCACTTCAGCAAATGCTCCAGCTTGTATTCAAAATGATCCAGCAGCGCATCGTGCAGGCTGTTCGCGCCGTAAAGGTTGCCCGCGATGGTGTTCCCATCGCTGTAAGCCTTGGCAAATTCATGACGTAGATACCCTTTTTCATCCAAACGTGCTTTGGTACGCACCGACTTGGGTAGAAGAAAATAAGCAAAGGTCTGCAATCCGTATAAGGATCGATGGTTGTGTATATAGTGCGCGATTTCAGAGACCAATAATGGCAGACGCTTTCGGTGGAGCAAATCCTTGAAGAAGAAGCCGAAAAAATAATGATAGCCAGCTAACATCTCATCAGCGCCTTGGCCGTCCAGCGTTACAACCACATGCTTACGAGCAAGCTCCATCACTTTATACTGAGCGTAGACTCCAGTGGATGGTATCGGCTCTCCATGTGCTCTTATAAAATCATTTAAGTCGGCACATAATGTTTGCGCATCTGGACTCGTGTAATACATGGTATCGATTTTACTGCTGAATTCGCTGATAAACTCACGTTCATCGCCATACTGGCCATGCCCATATACCGCAGAAAAAGTAGTCAAATCGCGTTTTTTGTTTTCTTTGAGCAATATCGAAACAATGCTCGAGGAATCCAGCCCCCCGCTGAGGCACACACCCACCGCCACATCACTGCGCAGTCGTAATTCTACCGCATCCGTAAAAAGCTGCCGAAATTCCTCAGCACTTCGGAATGGCTCTGTATTCAGCACCTCAGGACGCAACCGGTACCAAGGAATGATGTTTATGTTAGGTTTTCCAATAATACTTTTAATGACCAGATTACAACAGCCATGCTGCAACTTTTTAATACCTTCAAAAAAGGTCAATTCATTATGATCGGTACGGTTAAATATCAAATAATCAAAAATGGCTTGATTGTTAGCACCCGGCTTTTGCGGACAGGCTTTTAATAACGCAGACAATTCCGATGCAAATACGAAACAATTATTATCTGAATAATAGTAAAATGGTTTGATGCCATATCGATCGCGTGAGACAAACAGACTTTTATTTTGCCGATCATAAATCGCCAACGCCCACATGCCATTAAATCGCGGCAAACAATCTTCACCCCATTCTCGATAGGCTGCTAAAACAACCTCAGTATCAGTACGTGTTGTGAAAGTGTGCCCCTTGTATTGCAGCTCATTCCGCAGCTCAATATAATTGAAAACCTCCCCATTAAAGATAAGCACGTGCCTGCCATCCCTGCTGATCATGGGCTGATGACCAGAAGGAGATAAATCCAGAATACTCAGACGAACAAAGCCTAAACCAACATTCCTTTCAATAAATACTCCTCCATCATCAGGGCCACGATGCTTCATAGTGGTCATCATGACGCGTAGATCAGTCTCGTCAACGGCTCGATTACTAAAATGTACAATGCCGCAGATTCCGCACATTTATTTTTCCATAACATTCGAATAAACATCGATGATTCTACGGACTATTGAATCACTGTCCAAGCCGATTTCCATAATTCGTTTGCGCCCTTGAGTACGATTTTTCGCTCTAGCATAATCAAGTGCTTTAATAATTTTTTGATGGAGATCTTTTGGATTAGCCTCGGCGATGAAACATCCATCTGTATTGCCTAAAATATAGCGGACATCTCCAACATCTGTCGTAACAATTGGACAATTACACGCCATAGCTTCCTTGATTACATTAGGAGACCCTTCGTGATATGAAGTCATTAAGAGAAAATCTGCCGCCGAATAGTAATATGGCAATAACTCCTTCGCAATATCATAGACCGCTAATAACTTAATGTCTAATCTCCCTAATGAATTTACAGAAGACACTGCAAGTTTGTAATTTTTTTCAATACGAGATGGATTGGAGACAAAAATCACATAAAATAAATTTTGCCTTAAGCCCAGTTTGTCACGAGCAATATTCTTAGGCTTTTCTTTAAAAAAATTAATATCAACACCGTTTGGAATAGTGGTACATTTATAGTTTTGACCAATTTTGCTATGCATTTGTGATGATTTTACTATGGAATAATCATATAAATTACGCGCAAAAAATATATTCAACTTAGAAATACATTTACTCATTAGTGTGTATTTATTATTTTTTCCAACACTACCTATAATATCATCTCCCATAAAAGAAACTATCAATGAATGTTTTCCATGATTTGCCAAAAATGCCACAATACCGCATAAACCATAATGTGCATGAATTAAATCAATTGATGAATCCTTATTTAGCTCTTTTCTGAGAAGCCAAATACTTCGTAAATAATTTTGCAAACCATTTGCAATTAGAAAGAACTTTATATTGAAAGCCCAAGATAGTAGCGATTCGGCTTGTCGCTGGATTATTGGTGAAATTTGTTTACGGCTACCCTGGCTTGCGACAAAAAGAATATTCATTTGATGAGAATTGTAAAAGTACAATATGGCAACATATGTTTAAAGAAAATTGAAATAGATCTCGTATCACTGCTGTCCAAAATAAAAACTAGTTGAATCAAAAAACAGAGATTTAGATGGGATTTTTCCCATTTTTAAATACCAGGTCCATTTTGCTGTCCAACATATCACAATGGCAGGCTTTGTTGGACAAGCCGGGGCCTTTGTGGTGGATGAAAATACGGTTGATTCACCCATTTCCACAAATCCTTATAAGTCAACAAGTTCATTCTCAGCATTGCAGATAAATTTGAAAGTGACCAGTTGATCGTTGATTTGAATTGAAGATATTTTAATATCATGATCGCGATCAGTGCTGTCCAAATTTGGATCATGACAGCGTTGAATGAAGTGCCGATAAAGGTTTTAATTCGCAGGTTCTGTTTCAATGCCTTGAAAAATAGCTCGATCTGCCAGCGTTCTTTGTAAATTTCACCAATGGTTGCGGCGGCTAAATACATGTTGTTGGTCACGAACTGAAGGATTTTATCATTTTCAGGATCCCATATTTCAACCATACGGAGATAATGAGGACACTTTTTCTTGGAGTAGAAGCCATCCAGTTCGATCAATTGATCACTGATTAGATTCTTCCGATGAGGGATCTTGAAGGACTCAACGATCTGAAAAACGGCATTCCTTTTCAGGCGTGTCACAAAGGATACCGATTGTTCAATCCAGGTTGCCCAATGAGCATAGTCTACCAAGCCTCGATCAAAGACAACGATCGTACCGGGATCAAGGGAAATTGACCGTAAGACATTGACTTCATGGACTTTCCCGGTGGTCACATTGACGAACTGGGGCAGGTAGCCTGCATGGTCTAGCAACAGATGGAGTTTTATTGCCCCTTTGGTCCGTCGAAATTTGGCCCAGTCAAACATGCTTAAACATAACTCAATGGTTGTGCTGTCAAAACTCAGCAGTTTGTTTTTGAATCGAAATTTGTGTTTGCCACCAAATTCATTTTTACAAAGCCCATAAAGATGATAGAACAATTTCTCATAAAGCTGCCAGTTTCTATGTTCATTGGTATAGGCCAAAGTCGACCGACTGGGTGCTTTGGAAATACCCAGATGGACGACTTTGCCCAGAGATGTTGCCAATCCACCACAGATTTCCCGCAGAGAGTGGGCTTGTCCCAATTGGCAAAACATCATAGCAACAAATTGATCCCAGCAGGAAAATCCTTTGCAATTTCTTGAGGCTCTGACTTCTTTGGCCAGAACATCAAATTGAAGCCTGGGAAAAATCTTTAGTATTTGGCCGAAAATGCTATTAAATTTGTTCATGAGATAAGTCTCCGTTGGTTTACCAATATATTTTATCCGCAAATAAAATATAAGGAGACTTGTCTCTATTTTTTATAAAAAATTTCTATCTTGGACAAGAGTGATCTCGTATTTATCCCTATTTATTGCAAATATAAGTGGACTTTTTCACACTTTTCACACTCTTAAGAAATTCTAAAAAAGCAAAGTCCTGAATCCAATACTTACCTTCGACAAATTTATACTGATTATCTTGATAGAGGTAATAACCTGGTACCCCATTAACGATAAGCTGTTCCGCAGTTTCAATTCCAAAAAAAATTGATGCCTCAATAATTAAATATTTGTTTTGCTTACTCGATTTTAGCATATCAACTGCTATCATTATTGCATTAAGCTTATCTCTGCAGTCTACAGCAATTTGCATAGCTTCAATTGGAAGATCTCTTTTTACTACTAATCCAGCCCCTGATGCTCGAAAATCATTCTTAGGTTTCATTCTATAATAACCAAATATTTTATCTCCAACGACAATAACTCTAAGATCATAATCAGAATCTGAGATATACTCTTGAAAATAGATGTAGTCTTTCTGCTTTAAATATGTATGATATGTCTTTTTCCCTGAACTAAACACATAATTTACGTATCGTAAAGCTTGCCTTTTATTTTTCAATATATCAACTCCTCTGGATCCGGAGCCTATACATATTTTACTTACAATTGGATACGAACATTTTTCAAGATAAGACAACGTTTCTTCCCTATCAGTTGATATAAAAGTTGGTACGTGTGGCAAGCCAAATACAGAGAAGAGATAGTATTGGAGTATTTTATTTTCGTAAGAGAATAAGCTATCAAATGATGGAAAGCATTCTTTCCTTAATACATTTTGTAATAAAAAAATCTTATTCTTAGCCTCGTCCAATCTAGCGGGAGATGAAGAAATGGCCCAAATAATAAGATCGTATTTTAACACCTTTTGTAACCAATCGGATTGACAAATATTAAATACTTCATAGTTAATGTTATTATATTCAAGAAAATTAATATAACGAATATTGTTATCATTCACTGGATTAACGATTTCATTTTCGCCATATTGTGCTACACCAACCATAATGTCACATGAGAAATCTAAGTATATTTTATTTGCATCTTGGATAAGTTGATCTATTATTACTAACTCTCGCTTAAATATCAATTTTTTGTAGCTTATCTTTAATTTTTTAATTAATGCTAGATGAGAATAATTATTAAAAAATGGTATAATCCATTTTTTTAAAGAATAGTACATGATTTCTCCATATTCACATAACTGATGGCATTATTGGTCTAAAATCCGGATTATGTGTTAATGGCTAAGTGATAAAATTGCCGGCATCTAGCCGATCTTTCTCTTGATTTCATAGCGGTGCTGTTTTGGCCAAGACAATTTCATTCGTGACTGGGCATACGTTTTCCAAGATCAGATTGCCACTTTTAAATTAGAAATATTCATGTGGAAATATTTTTTTCCTTTTCTGAAATGAGAGAATATCAGCGTTTTTAATTACTCCATTATCAATATCAATTGCATTCAGCAGTGTTGGGTCATTTTTAAATGACTTTATACCTTTTACAAGGATCGGAATAAACGGTAAAAGAGCCAATGATATTTCTCTGCTTGCTGCACGCCAAAGATATGTTGGCGTATGATCAACAGAGTAATAGTATATATCCTCAATTTCGATCATTGGTTCTTCGAATGTTGTTGGGCAGGCAAATTCAAAACCCATACCTTTATCACAAGAAATATCAATAATAAGGCATCCGGTTTTGATATATTTTAAGTCCTCAAATCGTATAAAAATAAGTGGATTGTTTACATCTTGAAGAACGCCATTGACTATTATATCTGCATCCTTAAGAAAATTAGTTAGAGTAGTATGCTCTTGCAAATCATCCACAAATAACTTCTTTTTATGAACCCTATATGACTTATAATAAACATCGGGATCCTTATATGAAATCAAATGATAGTCCCTTTTGCTTAAAACATGAATATTATTAAAACCTCTGCCATGCAGGGCACGAATAGCGCCCCTTGAGACAGAGCCATATCCAAATATTACAACCTTTTTCCTTTCTCCATAAAAGCCATCAATACCCATAAGCTGCAATGCATGAAGAACTGCAGCATATCCTGCTATTTCATTATTTTTATAAAAGATATGTATATCCTTGCGATTGTTAATCCAAGTATGCATATTTTCCCATGAAATATATGTCAATTTCTTGCTAATTGCACATTGAACGATTTCTTTATTTTGCACGCAATGCGTCCATCCCCACAAGATCTTTCCATCTGGTAATAGCTGTAAATCCTTGATCGTAGGTTTCGGTAGAGCCAGTATGTCAGCTGATAGCAACAACTCTCCTCTGGGAAGCGTTTTATAGCCGATTTTTTCCAAATCACTGTTGGACATGTTAAACTCAATACCATAATTATTCTCCAATAGTATGTATTTTCTTATTTCTTTATTAATGAATGGCAAATGTGGTGGATAAATTGCTAGTCTTTTCTCATTTTCTTTCAATGATGTCTTTAAAATACCAAAAATCATGATTTACTCCATTTTAATTATTCAGTTCAAATACATATTAGGAATCATGTATTAATGAATGTAAGGAGAGAGTCAAATGAAGGTGCTGATTTAAATGATTTGGTAAATACAAAGAGATGTCCCGCAAACATTACAATTACACGTTCGATTGATCGATTCTACCAAACAAAAGAAGCATGTAAAATGGATTATATTTTAATCAATTTAACTAAATAGCCATTATTATTTACGCAATAGTCTATCACTTCATCAGTAAATTCTCTAAAAGCAGGACCACTATAGAGTTGAATTGTTGGATGACTAGTAAGGTTGATTTCCATAAGTCTTACTCTTTCTCCTCTATCTATAAAAAAGTCGAAGAAAAGTTGTCTATTGAACCAATCCTTTTCTGCTATCGACAAAGCCATATTGCACAAATCTTTATAATATGGGACAACATCAATTCCAGTACAATGTGGTATATATCTACCACTTTCATCTATCCCGCAATTAGATAAAATTCCTGAATTATTTATTGGAATCCAAAGCCCGCCAGAGTGTAAATTATCTGCAAATGAACCCTCTTTACCTTTTTTAAGAACGACTTGCATCACAAATACCTTATTAGTGGTTACTGATCTATATGTTACAACTCTAAATGTATTTACCGAGGACCGATTAAGCCTTTCCATAAACTCAGACTGTTTTATTCTTTCCTGCAACACACAATCATTCATATTATTCATCACTGTTAGGAGATTAAAGCCATTATCGCTTACAAAATCACCATTATTATTCTTGTTAAAAAACGCCACATCCCATCCTGACGAGGTGTCTAAAGCTTTTTTTAATACCAAACATTGTTCATTTATATTTCGAATGTAATCATTCACATCATCGATTAAATTATACTCCGAACCAAAATTGAGACCATTTATCTTATTAAGATATGTATGAGGCAAAAGATTAGAAAAATCATTTAATCTATGTTTATAAAGACTTTTATTTTCAGTATAGGAACAATATCTAAAATTAGAAAGAATCCCATCAATAGGAAAACTATATAAATAATCCGGTACATAGTTTAAATCTACTTCGCCGTTAACAGCAGAATAGATTTGGAAAAACCTGGGAGATGGGAAAGGATCTATCTGCTTCCATTTTTGAATATATTCCTGTATTGTCGCTTTTGAAATATGGATATTTTTTTTAGGTAAATTTTTTTCCATTTTATTAAGCAGGGATAAATATGCATTACGCTTGTGTAAATAATGCAGCCACCAATGAGTTTTATCATATAGACGTCTGTACAATTTATCCATTAATTCCTCCGATAATTAACTTGTGCCTAACTATTTGATTACAAAAGACTTTATCTCAATGATTTTATTATGGAAAGCTCAGGCTTTCCTAAAATCATTATAGCATTATTTATTTCCCATACGATTGTAATAGTATAGCATTTGTTTTATTAGCTGTAACTTTTCTGGGTCACGGCTAATAATATCAACATTGATTCCAAGCTTATTTACTAAATTACTTACATTAATATTACTTTCTAATTTGTTGCTCTTATAATTTCTTCTAATAGACCTAATTTTTAATCTCATACTAGGGGATATGCTATTTTTAAGCGCCAATTTTAGAACATGGTGAATCGGAATATTTTTCTTAAAATTAAACCCATAATGAGATTGAAAACTCGCAAGCTTTGGATTAATTTTATTGATCATTTCCATCTCAAAGCGATATAAATGACCTAGATACGGTATAGCCCGATATGCAAACAATGAATTGTAGGCGTCAGAAAAAGGTGATAAATGATAAATTACCTGGTTGGGAAATATTGACCTAAAATGGCGATTAGCATAGCCATATATTTCGTTATAGTACTTTTTAATACCGAATCCATCAATATGATCATTTATATTTAAAATATTTTGAACCTTTACAATGTATCTTTCAAGAAAATCATTTCTTAATCTATGATTATTAATTACATAATAATTATAAAGAACATGTTTTTTTATCCATTTATCTAAAGATATCTGCGTTGTTTTAAAACCTTCAGCATTTCTATACTGTTCTCCTCCTACACCGCTGAATCCAAGTGATGATGATAGGGGCACGAGCTTGTAATATTCCATTGTGTTATATATCTCATCCCAAAAACACTCGGAGCGTATTTGTCCATCAGTATATAGATATCCCTCATCAAAATCTGGTATTTCATTTTCGGTCGAAGTAGTATGTGATAGTTTATGTGCTTTCAGGACAGCAAGATTAAACCCCATTTTTTTAGAAATATCATTTGATATTATATAATCTTTTGATACACCATATTCCCAATTAGTATAACATTCTGGTTCAATGCCATGCCGTAATAAAAGTGCAAGCAATAGACGGCTGTCAAAACCAGAACTTAAGCCTAATCGAACACCATTTGCGTATATTGTTTTTTTAATTTGATCCATATACTCATCCAGCCGATTGATTTGTTCTTCTACGGCTTGATTAAAAGATCGTATGGAATTAGCATAATCAGTTTGTTTATAGCTATAGATATCTATAGAGTTTATTTTTGATAGCCCTAAAGAGGGAATCCATCTTTTAATCTCATTAAACTGCGTATCCGGTGGGACTACCCCGTGCGCTAAGATATTTTCGAGCATAGCTTGACTAGAAATTGTAAAAGAACCTGGTTTGGAACAAGCTATCGCAATTAATGAACTTGATACGGCAAATCCATCCTCACTGTAATATAATGGCAAAAAACATAGTCTGTCTGTTAGAATTCGTATTTTAAAATCTATATATTCAATACAAATGAAATGCCCTATTAAATGCTCCTCATCAATGGACTGGTTTTTTATGTCAGCATATAGTTCTTGCAAGCTTTCGGGTTCATTTAATCCTTTATAAACCATTGTCCCAATATAACCAATAAAATCATCACCATTTTGCATATATTGTTTCCGCGGGGTAAGAATTTTATTGAATAACATCAAAGAATATTCATCACATTGGCACTCAATTGGTTTATTAAAGCCTCGCTTTTTAAACATATTTACAACTTGAGTTTTATCGTTTTCTATTCTATAATGAAATAAATAAAATGCACCCATGCCAGGTATTACTCCTATGTTTGTTCGTTAAATAATTTAAAGGAGTTGGAAACAATTCAAATAATTAAGAAACTTTGTCATATACCACTTGATTTTTTCTTGATGGAAAATAAAATATTAGCATAAAAAAAACCAAATCTTTCATTAATAGGTATGAAATAGGAGCTAACCTATTGTATTTCTTAATAGATTTAATTATCAATATGACAATATAAGAACTTATCAAGAGTATTGATAACTTGACATTAATAAACAGACATACCAAAGCAAGAATCAGGTTAAGCGCACTGTACTCCATTCTAAAAAACCTTTTTAATGAAAAAATGTTAAAAAAGTTCTCTCGATAAACCACAATTCTTCCAAAGATGTATCGTTTAGTTAATAAACTTTTAAAGCTATCTGTTCTTTTGCTTTTTGTTTCATTGTGAATTACCATTGGTATATTTAGCCATAACTTAAATATGCCATTTTGGGCCAGCCTGAGAGCCAAATCCGGTTCTTCTCCACCTACTAAATAATTTTTCATTCCTCCTACTTTTTCCCACAGATATCTTGAAATTACAAAAGATCCCCCAGAAAAAGCTTCAAAGAATGGATTATTTATATTTCTTGGATAAATATTTGTCGCCAATACTTTATTGTTATCATTATATACTTTATCGATTAGATAACCACCTATAAAAGGATAGATTAATTCATTATTTTTATTAAGTATATAATTTATAAAGTTCTCAATTAACTCCATATCGCCATCTAAAAAACACAAAATATCCTTGTGCGATTCTCTTGCACCTATGTTACGGGCAACAGCAGCATTATAGCCTTCAGTTATCTTGTATATCTTGACTCCAGGATATTTCTTAGCGCGTTCGATACTATCATCTGATGAATTTGAGTCAATATATAAGATTTCGGCGTTTTCAAAATTGTTGGATTTGATTGTTCTGAATACGCTTTCCAAACATTTTGTTAATTTCCAATTCTCATTTTTGCCAATAATTATGAAGGAGATCATGAATTATTTCTCAACAATTTGACTTAAAAAGTGATTAACTGGTCGAATATTTATCGTTTTGTCCTGGCTAATAATATTCAAGAATTCATCGAATCCTTTAAAATAATGATCATTAGAAAACAATACCCATGGGTGGAATCCTATTCCCGCGATATAATTTGTTTTCAGTCTATTGTATAGCTGCATAAAATAAGACAAAGTGTCTCTTCCAGAAAATTTGGAATCAACCAAACCCCAATCATCACCAATTGTACAAAAACGGTAAATTTTATGTTTTATGAATCTTGCTACATAAACATATGGATTCAAATTCTTCGGGCATGATATAACTTCATAATTATATTGATATTTACTAAGCATACTAATAGAAGTTAAATTCCACAACCCACAGGGTGAATGAAATCCTTTCACCTCTGCCTTGCCGGTAGTACTTTGATAGAATCTCTCAAAATCAAAATATATATCTTTGCGTGAGGATTCTAACGGGATTATATGATAATATGTGTGTGAAGCAATCTCATGACCTTTTATGCCAATTTCATCAATTGTTTCAGGATATTTTTCGAATATTTTCCCCACGGTGAACCAAGTTGACTTAAAATCATATTTATCTAGCAAATCAAGAATCATATAGATATGAGAATTTTTTAAGCTTGTATTATATCCTCCAAATTCTCGTTCATAATCAAAATAAATAAAGAGATTTTTTTTACCTGCAAATGCGGGTGGTAGGTTAGCCTTTTTAAAAAAGTAACCATTCCTGAAAACCCGATAATATACTTTACTATAAATATCACTGAATCTCATCGTGCTCTCATCAATGTTTCGATTAGCATTCCTCTAATTGGTTTGAGCTTTTTAACATATGTGGGCATAAATTGCACGTGTTCCCCACCAAAACCATATTTAAAATTCCAGATATTATATTGGGAATGATTTTTGTAAGGAACAGGACCTGGACAAAATCCTAAATCATAGTATCTTATACCTCTTGATTTAAGGTAAGTGATCATTTCCCATTGAGCCATTGGGCCTGGCGAAGGGCAATCGTTAATAAGCTTAAAGCCTGGATCCATAGCCCCGTACATATAGGCACCAATATTTACTTTAGCACACAAGGAAATATTAATAATTTTCTGTTCATAGATTAAAACAAAAAGGCTTGCAAGTTCAAAGTCAAGTAATGACTTTATGAGTAAATAAAATTCCTGCCTGGACATTGTACTAAATTCCTTCATTTTCCCTAAAGTTGAGTACAATTCCCAAAACTTTAAAAATATCTCCTGATTAAACGAATCATATCTTTCAACTTCGATTTTGGATTTCAATCCTTTTCTCACTTCGTAACGGGTTTGTTTTTTCATTCTTTTTAATAATTCATCCTCAGATAAGTGCAAATCTATCCAGTATGTGTAATCTTCGTTTTTTAATGGCCTAAAACCATTACTAACCAGTAAATTGTGAATCATTTTTGAATAAGGAATTTCATTACCATTGATAAGTTGTGGAACCCGCGGATTGATACGCAAAAAAACAGCATTTCGTGATTCAGCCCATTCTAGAAAGTGAGTAAGTAATTTATCAAAAAGTACTTTTGCTGGTTCTCCAAGAAATATAAATCCCGAATTAATGGAAGCAATTTTAAACGTTTTTTTAAGATAACTACGCGTTAAAAAATGAACTCCAGCAACATCTTTTTGATTTTCCTCATAAAGATAAGAGATCACATCCCATCCTTTTGATCTATAAATATCAAGATAGGGAATACTGCTTAAATAATTCCCGTTAATGGAATTACTTAGTAAATTAAACCATCTTTCCTGGTCAGTTTGATTATTATTTAATTTCAGGCAATTCATCGTTATATTACAACTTTCCGAAGTGGATTCTTTAAAAAACCTTTAACAGAACGAAAAACTCCAAATATTGGCCATTGAATAACTAGATTTTTTTTGCACAATTTATACCCGTTATTCAATACGGATAGTACTCCTTTTTTATTAGAATCATGTATTTGAATATAAATATTGTTGGCATTTCTTCTAACACAATAGTTTATTCTTTCCAGTTCCATTCTGGTATGTAAACCCTGATGACGGTACTGGGGTAGACAGACACCGTCCTTTAATAGAAAATCTCCTTCATGCAGATAAATTCCAAAGTCTTCAATATAAGGAATTGATTTTATGATTATCCAGGCAAGATAAGCAATCTCACCATTAGTTATATCCATGACTGATAATGGGATCCATGCTCCTGTCTTTAATCTTAATTCTGAATATGTTGTGTTATCCTTACTGTTATTGTGCATTTCAAATTTTTGGAATTTTATAATTTCATGAACAGAATCAGTTATTTTATATTTATCATCAATTTCTGGTAATTGTATAGAGTATTCAGGATTGGATAAGATATATGTATTAACAAGATAGAATTTTGGTAGTACATCCCATAATACTTGACGAATTGTAGGAGAAATAAACGGACGTAAAAGTTTTTTAATTCTTTCATTCATTATTTGGGCTCCTAAAAAGGAAATATGAAGCGTTTATATGATTGAATATTAATGCCAAAAAAAATGCCGAATCTGTAGGCATTAAATACGATATCATCTCCCTGCTGGTAGCATGTATAATTAAAATAGATAGAATAGCAAGACAAAATATAAAAATTGATTTATCTACTATTTTTGCTAATTTATAAATATATCTTAATATAGCAATTATTAATATATATAATAAAACAAATCCAAAAACACCACTTATCAATAGTAATACATGATTTCCGACATGCTTATCATAATATTCAGCTGAAATGGCACTCAATCCGAATCCAAAAATCGGACTCTCGTTAAATCGAGCAAGAACAGCTGGCCCTCTTTCATCCCATCTATGAGCAGTATCCTCAGCAGTAAAATCGCCCTCAGCGACAGCTTTTACTGTGCTGAATCTTTCAAATGCTAGCATTAAATTATCGATGTATTCAGTACTTAATAATGTAAATACAGCAGCTCCAACAATTATCCCACCAATAACCTTTGGCATCAATTGAATTTTTAAAGTATATCGAAAAATGAAAATAATAATTATAAAGAATGTAGCTAACATCCAGCCACGAGTAGCTGAATTAATTATAAACAGAATTGATAAAATCAAATTTAACCATAAATATAAACCAGAAAATTCATTTTTTGCATTTATAATATAGTACAAAGATAATATCATGCTATAGAAACATAAATATATTCCGCCTATTTGCCTGACTAATGTGCTATCACCGTCGGTCACTATTGCTGTGCCAGGCATATGCTCAAATCCAAATGAAATGAATTTGGTTACAACTCCATTACCAATTATATCAAAAATGCTGGATACCACAAAGATGGATGTAAATAGAAAAATAATGCTGTTGAATTTCAATAATTTGGCATAACTAAATAAACGTGGTACTACTATAAAAAAAAGTATACCGGGCAAGTATGTCATCAGCATTGCGATTTGACGCATAGAAAATCCCCACTGGGCTCCCCATAGAAATAAAAAAAATAACATGAAAACAATAAATTTATAATAACGTCTAAACAGATCATCTTTTAAAAATAAAATGGTTTTTCTCTTGTACGTTTTAATTAATATGATAAAAGGTATAATAGAGCTAATATCAATTCCAACTCGTGACGTTAATTGAAAATACCAGCCACTCTCTCTATAATAAAACATTCCCCAAGGATACGTCAAGATAATCCAAAAAAGAGCAATCCAGAAAACATCATTCTTTGATCGATAATATAGAGTAAATAAAAAAGTGAAATATACGAAATTATATGTAGTTCCCCTTAATTCATAAACAAAATATCCACCAATATAGATTAAAAGAAATATCTTAATTACTTCTTTGTACGGTAAAGAAAATTTATCTGAATGGAATAATTTTGCAGTATAATTCATATCTTTTTTATGTACGGATTATAACCTTCATTAGTTTGTTTACTTATTAGCCAGCGCAAACCCCATAAATATCCCCTTAATATGGCTTTTGAACACTGTTGTTCCATATTACTGCGGAATAAGGATTTGTACAATAGTTTCGAGTAATTTCGTATTTGGCTAATAATGAAATATTTCAACTTTAGATTACGATATTGAAATAAAAACTGTCCCTGTCCAATATAAAAATAAACGGGAGAAAATTTATTTTTGGCGCCAACTGTCATGCTAACCTTATGCCAGATTTTTGCTTTAGGTGTATAAATCAATTTATATCCTTTTCTGAGAGCCATTTGACAATAATCGCCCTGTTCAGCATACAAATAAAAATAGCTGCAGTAAGGTCCCACATCCTCATATATCTGTTTAGGAATTATCCAAAATACATCATCAAGGGAATCTCTCTCGACTTCTAAATCACATTGTCCAATATCTTTTTCATTTTGTCCTGGATAATAAGTAGTTTTATATCGTTTATCTTTGAAAATAACACCCGTATGCTGCAAAACATCTGGTTGATCATAATAATAAACTTTGCCTGTTATAATGGCTTTATTACCATGCCTTTCGGCAGCTTCAATTAAATACTTTATTGCGCTTTTCTCAATTACAGTATCGTTATTCATCACCATGTAATGATCCAGATTACGTTTACTTGCCTCAGCCAATCCTAAATTAACCCCACCAACATACCCTAGATTTTTATCTGTTCTTACTATCTTTATTTTTTTTTCTTTCCAAAATCTATCAAACAGTATTTGATAGTCACTTTTTGATGAACCATTATCAATTAAAACAATTTCATAATTTGTATAGTCAGAGTTTAATAGAGATTCTATACAAGGAATTGTCTCATGACTTAAATTGTAATTTATAGTAATAATCGCTAACATTTAACAACTCACCCCAATATGGCCAAAAATCTTTTTAACAATAAATTCTTGATTACAATTATTTCTTCACTTTTTCTATAATAACTAATTAAAAAATAAAATAGACAAAATACAAGGCACTGAATTAGCACTAATATAAAATTGGATGAAATTAAATACTTAATTGGATAAATCAATATTGATAATAACAATGAGATAATAAATATGTCTATTAAATATCTAAACTGAGTCGATACAGATATACCTAAATATTTTGATATTATAAAATTGTTTGCTAAAAATTGAATAAATAACTGAATAACTAAACTTACTGCCATTGCGTGGATACCAATGAATGAAGAGATTATCAATAACATGATTAATAATAAATTATATAATATACCCAACTTCATATAAATATCAGAGCGACCTTTTATTAATGGAATATTTCCGCTAATAGTAATCAGCGGCATCAACATACCTCCAATGCTGATAATTTGAAAAAATATGACCGCGTCTATCCATTTTTTCGATAATACAAGAATAAATAAAGGTTTTGCTATAATGATCAAAAGAAACATCAGAGGAAAAGAAATAAATGACGCTGCTCTTATGAATCTTAAATAAATTTTATTGAATCTTTCATCGTCTTCTTGGATCGAAGAAAGCACAGGATAACTTACACTTTTAAATACATTTCCGACGATACCGCTAGGTAGACTACTTATTCGACTACCTTGATAGAAATAACCTAAAGTCTTAAGGTTGTAAAATTTCCCTATCAAGAAATTATATGATTCATATGCAATACTATTTATGATATCAGCAATTATGATATGCTGTCCGAACTTAAAATTCTCTTTAAACGAAACTTTATTAAATCTTAAAGCAAATTTCCAAACACCTAGCCGCCATAACATAACTGTTGAAATCAAAGATTTCAATAGCAATTGCGTCACGAGACTCCAAACGCCAAACCCTGAATAAGCCATCGAAATTGCAAAGAAACCTGCCACCAAGGTAGAAATGATATTTATTTGAGCAATCTTTTTAAAATTGAGAGCCCTCCTTAAACTAGTCAATTGGACAATTCCTAACCCATGTAAAATTAATACTAACCCAATAACTTTGGACAGTAATTCAAGTTGAGGTTTCTTAAAAAAGGATGCAATAAAAGGTGAAAGCAAAAATATTATAAAATAAAAAAAGAATGACAAACATAAATTATAGACGAAAACAGTATCATAATCCAGCTTGGAAATGCTTTTTTGACGTATCAAAGAGGAACCTAATCCACCGTTAATTATTGTATCGGAAATTGCAATAAAAATTCCAAGCACTGCTATTAAACCAAAATCTTCAGGTACTAACAGACGTGCTAAAAACACAGTAATAACAAACCGCAAAAAATTTAAACTTAATGAGTCTACTCCACTCCACGTAAGCCCAGAAATTGTTTTTTCCCTTATGCTCATTTTGTTAAATATTCTTTAAAATCTTTTGATTAAGTTCAGCACTTTTTGACGCAATCAATAGCAGTTCAACGCCAGGACACTTTCTGAAATTAAGATACTTGACAATCGAGTTTATAGGAGATAAAATATAAAAAATAATAAAACTATTGGGCGCAGTAATTTTTTGCCAGTAGTAATTTTCTGATTTAAAATTCCTGACAGCTACTAATTCATATGTAAATTTACTTTGCTTTGATAATATTTTTCTTAGTTCATTTTCATCTGGCAGACCCTTTTCGATATGATCCAATGTCCAATGATTTAGTTCCTTATTATATTTTTTAAGCGCTTTAATATAATTCATGCATAATTTTTCGGCATATAAACCTGCCGGGAAATTTAAATAAATACCTTCTTTTGAAATTCTTATCATTTCCAATAAAATTTTTTCCCTTTCGTGTTTATCTATGTGTTCTAATGTATGTACAGATATAGCCCAATCAAAAGAATTGTCCTCGCAATCAATACTTTCACCCGATCTACCTCTAATAACGTTAAAATATTTTTCTTCAGCCGCATTTAACATGTCCTGATTGATATCATATAATGTAATATTTTTTCTTCTAAGCGCAGTTTCCAACCTTCCGTTAGCACCACCAAAATCAATTATTTTTTTGTATTTTTGAGGATCTACTAAGTAAAAAAAAACTTATAAAGGTTTTATTCGTAAAAAGGTCTCACTATCATAAATAAATTGAGATAGATGTGGTACAAATTTTAATAAAATTAAATGTTTTAGATATTTTTTAAGTTTCTTCATAGATTAATATCCTTTATCTTTTTAGCGGGAACTCCACCTACAAGAGTTCGGGAGGCTACATTATCTTTTACCAATGAGCCAGCTGCAACGATTGAATTTTCATCCAAGACTACACCCATTAAAATGATCGATCTTGAGCCAATATAAACATTGTTCAACACTTTTATGGATTTTGAAATAGCAGGATATAAAGACCTTAGTTCAGATTTGCTCATATCTAGGTGAGTTAAAAATGAACTTTGCATTGAAATAACAACATTTGCTCCAATAATTACTTTATTTCTTAAATCAAAAAAACAATTTTTCCCTATATGACAATTATCACCAATTATTAGATTAGAATAATCATTACAGTTATGGAAGATTAAACCAGTTTCAATATCACAATTTGAGCCTATCTGTGCCCCATAATCTTTTAATATTAATAACACTGATTGTTTATCTAATCTCTGTAAAAACATATTAGCGAAGTCAAAGCCAATTAGTAATCTTCTAATCCTAAATCTTAGTAGGTTATAATAAGCAAATATCAGTCTATATCTCTGAAAAAGCCTTAATCCTGTTTTCATTATTTTAGATTTTTAATAAATTTATTTTTCGCGATTGTATGCAAAAAACAATACTCTTAGCACCTGTTAGTATAAAAAGTGAATCCAGCGGCAACCTATACCTCCAAACTGTATAAGGAATGGCAAATATATGTATCAAACTATATATCGTAATAATGCTTATTAATAGATAAAATAATACCTTATATTTATTATATAGCAAATAAAAACCTGGTATCGAAAATAATAGCATTATACCGTAAAACAATAAAGATATAATATTATGCGTCAAAGATCGTTTCTCGTAATAATATCCCCCCCTACTCCATCCTCCAAAATTTACAGGTGAAAACATTTCTTTAAATCTTGAAAAATACGATTCGAGCACTGAGTGCTTATGGGGGAAATTCCCGTTAGCCATCTCTTTTCTTTGTGCTAAAGAAATTTCACACCCGCCATCTGACCTGGTTTTTAGGCCTGATATGATAGAATCAATTTGCACAGGATGTATGTAGTAGTAATCGAGTGTATAGGCATAATCCAATGTATTCTCTCTTGGAGAATTGCCGAATATTTTATCAGTAATTCTTTCTGTTCGCGTAGTGATAATAACTAATCTATCAAACTTTTTATAATTCCTTGCAGTCCAAGGCAACATTAGCAGAATTACAGATAATAGGAATAAAAATGAATACTTAAATTTTATTCTTTCACAACTATTGTTTTCTGTAATAAATATGAAAATGAAAAGAATCGGAACTAATATAAAATATCTTTCATCATTGTGAATAGAAAGCGTTACAACGAAAATTAAAAAAATAAAATAAATTAAGTTTAATTTATTAAATATAAAACATTTGGAAAAAATGTATATAATTAATATCATAAAGAATGCCATTAACACATCCTTGCCTGGTGTCGGTATAAAATATAAATATATTGGACTTATGGTTATCCATATAGCGGCTAAAAGGGCAGTTGACTTATCAAAAACCCATAAAGCCAATTTATATACGATTACCACCATAAAACTTGATATTAGAGAGTTAACAATAAAAATTCCCAGCCAGTTATCACCCAATAAATAAATCGTCGCAGCATTTAGCCAGGGAGTAATTGGGCCGACCACGTCTTTATATGGATGATCAGTCGTGTAAAATATATTACCCTGATTAACTATGTCCTTAGCAATAATATAGTAGAGATTACCATCATAATTGCAATTACTTCTGTCCATTGTAACAAAGAAAACGATTGCTAATACTATTCTGATCAAAAATGCAAACACGAATAGATATACTATTCTTCTATCCAAATCCAAATTAAGCCTGTTTTTAAAAAGAATTGAAATCCTACTCATCATTCATGTATTTCCCTAATAAAAACTGACAGTGCTTTAATTGCTACTGAAGATGTAATACTAACTTCTAATTGTTTCACACAAAATGTTTACATCTCAATAAATTTTAGTTAGGGCTAGCATGCAATCAACTGGATAATGATGAAAAACTTTATTTTTTTTTAATTTCAGAACTTTTTCTCAGTTTGTTTTCCAAAATACTTACAAACGAAATCAATTCCTGTATACGGTCACTCATCTCGGAGATTTTCACAGATAGATGCAGAACATAAAGTAATAGAAATGAGATCAAACTTACAATTACTAGAAAAGAGGCATCTTCAATACCTAGCAATGTAGCAATTGATTTATAAGCTTTTTCGAAAACAACAAGACTTAACATGAAAAGAGTAATTGCCATCCATAAAGCCGAGTAAAAAGGCTTCATCGATTTATTACGTAAGGAGAATAAAAGAACAAAAAAGAATAATACTCCGAAAACGAGGACTAACAATTTTATATTTAGTGACATCTTATCACACTCTCTTTATTATAGTCCCAATAAAGCTGATAAAATTATAGATAGGAAATTTAATGGCATTCTGAATATTAAATTCAGATACACCCCCAGAGCGCCTTTTCATCAATACCGGTACATCTAGTCTCTTTAGGCCCGCATCATATGCCACAAGTGAAAGCTGAGTAATACTCTCAATTTCATGTTTAAAATTAGTCGCAAAGAATTTAATCGCTTTTTTATTATAAGCAATGAATCCAGAAGTGATATCAGTAAATTTAGATTTCGTTATTAAAGAAATCATTTTGGAGAAAAAGAAAATTGTAACTCTACGAATAAAAGTAGATTGAAATCCCTCTTTGTTGATATATCGCGAGCCTGTGACTATATCAATACATTTATCTTTCAACAATGGTCCAACAATTTTTATTAATTCAGAGGCCAAATGCTGATTATCTCCGTCCATATGGCAATAAATATCGTAATCATGGTAATAAGCATAGGCAAATGCGGTTTTTATAACTCCGGAACTCCCCCCTGTATTAACAGGATGAATCAAATAATCAATGCCCAATTCTTTTACGATTTGCACGCTGCCATCTGTTGAGCTATTATCGATTACAAGTATATCTGTTTCAATCGATTTATTCTTCAAAATATCTTGGATCGTGGCAAATATGGATTCTTCTTCGTTATAGTTTGATATGACCGTAAGTATTTTCATAACATTCTCACAAAGTATTCAATACATATTTCACGAGGAATATTTGTTTATTCCCGCTCACTGCTGTCCAAAATAAATTGAAAATTGCATTTGGTTCAATGAAAAAACAGTAAGTTATAGATTAAGTTTGGCATTTTTTATTTGAGGTTCTCTTATTGCTGTCCAAGATATCAGAAGGCAAAACTCTCCTGGAAGGCTTTTGATGGCGCCGGTGGACTGAAATAGGGATGGTTCACCCAACTCCACAAATCCTTATAAGTCAATAAGTTCATTCTCAACATAGCAACCAGGTTTGACAAGGACCATTTTATTAGTGATTTTGCTTTCCTGATGTTCGACAGTTGTAGGGTAAAAAAGATCGGGCTTAAGCCCTATTAAACAGTGATATAGACATACTTTTCCAGATGGAGTCGTGTTACTACAAAATCAGCTCTAGCGTATGTCTACAATAGAACCGGGTTCTTTGATATCCAGCTGCTTGAGGAATAATCTCTGTCGCTCAGTTGGCTCTGTCAATTGGGAGACCTTTTTCCGGTCCATAACAAATTGACCAATCTGCATCCGTCCCATCTCCTGACGCACAGATCGCCAGGAGGCCCCTGTTTTGTGCTCGACAATTCGTGCCAGGACCAGGGCCAGAAAGCACAGGAAGATATGACAGCGGATCCGTTCGTCCTTGCTGTGATAATTGGGACGCAACTGGAGCGTGGTCTTCAACGTCCGAAACGCTTGTTCCACATCGTTGAGCTGCTTGTATCCCAGGACAATATCCTGCAGCGATAAGGTATCGTCACTGGTCTCGATCAAAAACTTGCCATCATACCGGCTCTCATCGGCCACCTTGCCTTTGTCCACTTTGAGCCGGCCATCTTGCAGTTCTTTTACATATTTGCCATAGACCGCGTGGGACTTGAGTGCACACGTGGCTTTGGTATGGGCTTGCCCTTTGTGGCGATTGATCTGTTCCAGCTTTTTCTCGATGGTCGCGACAATTTGCTGGCGCACCAGGAGTTGCTTCTTTTCCTCCTCGGTGTTGCGCACCAGGACCAGCCGCTTACGTTTTTCGCCATCTCCGCCGAGAGAGACTTCGCGAGCAGAGAGATGTTCCCTGATCTCGGTATAAGGCCCTTTCCGGGCCAGGGCCAATTCAGCTGCCGGCTCGCCGTTTTTCAGCTTGCGACCAACGATGTAGTGCCCACCGGCACGCTGCAGATACTGCAGATTATCCTCGGAGGTCATGCCGGCATCGTGGACAAAGATGCAGCGGCCTAACTGCCAGCCCACCAGATCTTTTTTGACCTTTTCGATGGTATTCATGTCGGCCGTATTGCCCGGGAAGACCCAGTGTTTGACCGGAATACCATCACGATTGACCGCCAGCCCGATGACTACCTGCGGCAGATCGGCACGCTTGTCTTTGGAATAACCGCGCTTTTTCAGCTCGGTCGGGCTCTCGGTCTCAAAGTAGGTAGAGGTCGTATCAAAGAACAAGAGATCCACTTCCAGATTCAGAAGGGTCGATATCGACCAGAAGATCTCTTTTTCCAGCTGCTCCTGCCGTTCGAGCAGATAATCCATGGCCCGGTAGAGCACCTGTATATCGACTTTCTCCAGATCCGGAATATGGACATCATGCTTGATCCATTCGGTGATGGCCAGTTTGCTGGAGGGCGCCAAACAGCGATTGGCTACCATCGCAAAGACCGCTTTGCTGATCGGCACCTGAATTTTACTTTGCTGGAGATCTTTCTCCAGGATTTTATCCAAATGCAGCTGCTGCCAAAGGGCGGCCAGAAGGTAGATGCCGCCAAAACTGCGGCAAGAGGTGAATTTGACTTCTGGAACCCCAAGATTGATGGCGGCTTTGGCGGCCAGCGCATCTTCTGGTGAAAGAAATCGTGAAATACTGGCTACCAGTCGCTTGAGCTGCTCGATGTCCAATTCTTCGACGCGGCCGAAGTTGTAGAGGACCTTGGCAACAGCGAAGCCCTTAATCGGATCACGCTCGTTATGGGCCAGTTGGACGTAAGTGACCTTGGAGCCATCTTTGTTTTTGCGAGAGATTTGTCGTATATACATGCCTATAATATAGGCATTTCAGCGATTCCTGTCAAGTACTTATTTACAATATGTGTGCCTACGCTTTTTCGCTGATTTTCGATGTAGATTTGCTATAAATATTTATCTTATCCAGCCTGATCAGGCAAAAAGTAGCCTACAACTGTCGAAGTCCGGCTTTGCGGTCACGAAACGCTAATTTGCCAGGCACAGATGGAGAAAATTCGAGCCGTTCCATCGCTGCGGTTATGACACTGCCCCTCTCTGCAGGACACTTTACTTCCTGTGAGGTCACTCTGTGCAGCGCAATGCAGGCTGCTTCCGCTTTGTACTCTTTGGTAGAATAGGAAACAATACTCCATGACATCGACAGATTCTCATCAGGTTCGTTCCTATTATGATACCTTTTCACAGCAACAATTAAAAACCGGCGTCAATATCCGCCACCGCACGATTCTCCGCAATCTCAAACAACTGGGTTTGCGGCGCGACAGCGCCGTGCTGGAGATCGGTTGCGGCATAGGCATCCTCACCCGCCTGCTCGGTGGTTATTGCCACAAAGGAATCATTGTTGCCACCGACATCAGTCCTAAATGCATCGAACTGGCTCAACAACACACCCGGCAAATGGACCATGTCCGCTACCACATCACCGATATGGACGATTTCAGCATTCCGGATAAATTTGATTTCATTCTTTTGGCTGACGTCCTGGAACACATCCCCCTGGAAAAACACACCGCCCTGTTCGCAACGCTGAAAAAACAGAGTCATCAGAATACAGCTGTCGCCATCAACATCCCGGATCCCTTTTTGCTGGAATGGTACCATGCACATGAACGGGAAAAACTTCAGATCATCGATCAGCCCCTCCATGCCAATCTTTTGCTTCAGAGTGTCTATGCCAATGATTTTTATCTGGAAACCCTGTATCGTTACGCATTGCATACCCGGGAGCCGGATTACCAATGAATGGTCCTGAAACTTCGCCGGAAGTTGGGCAGCATCCGACCTAAAAGCAGATGGCATTTGCGTCGGCAGTCGCTTTGGGCCAGAATTTTTTATTAATATCTTTTTATTTCCTAAGACGTCGAGCAGCGCTGAATTATGGTCAGCGCCAGGCATAAATGGTGGATTGTGCAAAACGCGCTTATATGGAAAAGCGACAAAACCTGTCCAGCGGCTTTTATGCCGCTCACGGCAAAAGAAAAGGACAGCTTGGCAGGTGAATGTTAATATAAACGATAAAATGAACCCGTATACAAAGAGAACAATTATAAAGAGAACCAGTAATTGCATTTGACCAAAAAGACGTTGTCCGGATAGACATTGAACAGTTCGCGCATATCGTGGCGATATGAAAAACGGCCCCCTTCGACAGAATTGCTGCGCCCCTGCGACCAGACCAGAAACAGGGTCGATCCGGCGCGGTACTCCCACCTCAGCACCAGATTCGAGCGGAACTGGCGGAAATTGAAATCGGGCTTGTCAAAGCGGAAATCCTCCTGGCCATCCGCGTCCTCGTCGATGGCATACTGATTATTTTCCTCGTCGTAATCTATCTCCTCACCGCCAAATGTTTCAAACTGATCGGAATGCACACTCGCGCGCGGCCGGGTGACGGATTTGAAGCGGGTATAGTTTCCGGCTGCGATGAATGGCTGGCCGTAATACTGAATCGACAGTTCGGGGGTCAGACAGTAGTCGAAACGCACTACCATGGCCAGGTTTTTCTGATCGATCCGGCCCATAATGTAGCGCGGCCCGCGGGTGGTCTCGATGGTATCGACGTACTGCAGATCCTCTGTGCCGAAAGAACAGGAGGGATTCAGGGAGAGGCTGAAGGCGGCAGAGGGACGCACCTCAATGCCAGCGGAATAATGGTTGAAGCGGGTAATGCCATCCTGATTGTGATAGTTCTGGCCGCTGCCGAAAAAGCTCAGCGTTTTACGGTCGTCGGTGGAGAAATTATACCAGATATTTGTGCTCGCCGGATAATAGATCGCCGGTCCTCCGCGCAGGGCGGATAGCCCCAGCCACCTGGTCTCATGGCTGATGCCGCCCCCGGCATGCCAGCTGTTGGTTAGGGTCAAGTTCACATTACAGTTTGCGCCCCTGCCGATGAATTCACCCCCGAAATTCCAGAACTGCCATTCATTGACGTTGGCATAAAACTCGCGCAGGATGCTGTGCGGCTTCAGCGTGCGATACTGCGCCCAGAAGACCTGGATGAGCTGATCCGCCTGGCGCATATAGCCGAGATCATTCAGTTCCAGGCCGGGTGTGCGCCAGATGCCCATGACGAGGAACCGCCAGCGTCCGCCGCCCACCTTGCCAAAGCTGGTGGAACCACCGGTGCCGGATAGTGTGGTTCGTGATGAATCCACTTCGATGTGATCCGCATCAGGACGCTGGAAATAGCGCGCCGATGAGGTCTGCGCCTCGAGCAGGGCTTCCTTGTGGCCGCGAATGTGGCTGAAGGCGGTACGGAAATCCACCAGCCAGTTCTGCTTGTTCCAGGCATGACGCAGATCGATACCGCCGGTATAGGCGGCGCGATTGAGAAAGTTGAGTTTGTCATCCTGGATGCGCCGATGGGTACCCGTCATCATCAGCCCGACGGAGGTGGCACCGGCGCCATAGTCTTTTTGCAGCCGGCTGACAAAATAGTTGCTCAGGGGTTCGACAGCCTCATGCTGCGAGGCCTCTCCGCTGCTAATTTCCGCCTCCTCAGGCTGCGTCATGGCATCGAGCACCCCGACCGAAAGGCCGCTGCGGGTCTTGCCGCTGAGTTTGAAGGCGCCCAGGATCGAGGTGTTGGCGGGCGCACGAAGATATTCATCCTCTTCAGTTTCGATTTCACGCTGCGGCGTCCGGCCGATGCGGCGGGAGTAAAAGAGCTGGTCCATGGAAAGATCGCCGTCCCCCATGACCAACCGGTAATCGAAAATGTTTTTGCCCTCGATGAAGAAGGGGCGCTTTTCTTCATAAAAGGTTTCAAAGGCAGTGAGGTTGACCTCCGAGGGATCGGCCTCGACCTGCCCGAAATCGGGATTGATGGTGAAATCCATGGTCAGGTCCGAGGTGACGCCCGCCTTGCCGTCCAGGCCGCCCTTGATGTGGCCGGTGCGGCCGGGCGCAAAGGGGTTGTCCGGATCCGGACGGCCCGTGCTCAGATCGCTGACGGCGTAGGGGAGCAGTTCAACGCGGTTGGGTTGGACGAGATTCTTCAGGCCGTGCAACTCACCGAAAAAGTGGACCATTCCTGAGGCATCCCTGGGGATGTGCTGCCAGAGGGTCAACTCATCCTTTCGTGTCAGTTCGCGGTAGATCTCGAGGCCCCAGATCTGCTCCGGCTGGTCCGGGTAGCGCAGCTGGCTGAAAGGGATGCGCATTTCCGCGGTCCAGCCCGAATCGTCGATGGCTGTTTTGGCGAACCAGACCGGATCCCAGCTTTCATCCTCGTTGTCGCCATCGTTGCTGAAGATGAGATCCTGTCTCACTCCGGCGGCGGTGACGCCGAAGGCGAAGGCCGTGCGGCGGTCGAAATAGCTGTCGAGGATGATCCCCGCTTCGTCCACCTCCGCATCGCCGTCGCGGCGGGTGAGGCGTGAACTGATTTTGTCCGCCTGCCGGTCGTGGCTGCGGATCAGCACATAGAGGTTGTCCGCGTCGTAGACGATCCTGAACCCGCTCTTCTCGCTGGCAGGCGCGCCATTGTCCGGTTCGTGCTGGGTGAATCCCTGACCGGGATCAGCTTGCTGCCAGACAGCGTCATCGCTCCGGCCGTCGATGACCGGTGCAGCGAGATCGCAGAAATGCGCGGTATAGATTTTCTTGCCGACATCCTGCGCCGTTCCCCCTGCGACGCTCATCAAAATCAGCATGAATAAAAGTTTTTTCATCGTGGCCGTCTCTCAGCAGTCAAGTGGGAAACAAATCGGGGGATTGTACCATCCGTTCCGGCCTGGCAGTTCGGGGGAAATGAAGAGACTCACCGCATTGACCATACTCTGCAGAGCTCTTCAAGGCTTCACCCACGGAAACATACAGATGGAACGATAAAGCGGAGAGAAAGTTACAGCTGCCTGGCAGGATTCCGGATATCGGTTCACATTGGCCGGCTCCGGTTCAGGCCCGGCACCGGACTCCGGATAAGCCCCGGCGGCTGGAGAACCCGCCGGGATGCAGAGAATAAAAAAAGTCACATTTATCTTGATCGCGTTCAATTATAGAATTATATTTGCCATCGTCGACCGGCTGCTTCTTTGGCACCCGCTGCCGGCCGGATCTGTGCCCGATTTTTCTGCCGCCGCCTGTTAAAACGTGCTCCACTTCAGCAAGGGAGTGAGATAATGAAAGCCATTCGTGTTCTGATCCTGGTATCAGTTCTTTCGGTCATGCCCGTCCTGCTTCAAGCCGTGCCCCAGGAGATCAACCTCCTGCCGAACCCCGGATTTGAGGCCCGCACGCTCAGCGGCTGGTCGGGGGTGGATTCGTGCCGGGTGGAGATCCATTCCCGCGCCGGCCACTCCGGAAAAAAGGCCCTGGCGGTGACGCCGCTGCGCGCGCGGGGAGGGGTCGCCTGCGATGTCGCAGCACTCCTGCAGCCGGGGTACCGCTATGAGGCCGGCATCTGGCTTCGCAATGCCGAGGCGGGATGGGGTCAGGTCGATCTCTTCCTGGCCTGGCAGGAGGCCGGTCAGGAGAAGCAGTTTCTCATCGGCCGCGCCGACTGCGACAAACTCGTCTGGACCAGCCTGGTCCAGACTTTCTTCGTCCCCGAAAGCGCGGCGCCGGGCAGCCTGCGCCTGATCTTCCGCAACGCCCTGGACCACATCGCTTTTCTCGTCGATGACGTGGTTCTGCGCCCGGCGCTGCAGCTGCGGGTAACGCACCCCGCCGCCGCTGCCGCACCCGAACTCCAGGCGCAGATGGGCCCAAAGCAGGACCAGCGCCGGGTGATTGCCGCCTCGATTCAACTCTTCGACATCCGCAACCAGGCCGCCGCCCGCTTCAGCCTTCCCCTGGATGCCCCCTTCTCCCCCTCCCTGCCCGACGGCTTTTACCGCGTCAGCGCTCATGCCCGGGACCTCGATGGCCGGCTTTTCACCGTTGACAAGAGCCTCCGCATCGGCCGGCCGGAGCAGCTGCAGCAGGAGCTCGCCGGGAAGGTCACTGCCCTCCTCTCCGACCCGGGGCTGGCCCGCTACCACGGCTGGATCAGCTACCTGGACTATATGATCGGCTATGCACAGCAGCGGGAGGGTGACGAAGGCGAACGGACCCTGCAGGCGCGCTACCGGCTGAGTCAGTGGCTGGACAGGATCCGGACCGATCCCGCCCTGCTGGATACCCTGAGCGGGGTGCAGGAGTGGGCTTACCTCTCCCGTGTTGATGATACCGGCCAGCCCTTCAAGCTCGCCATCCCGGCCGGATACGATCCCAACCGCACCTGGCCTCTGGTGATCGTCATGCACGGCTACGGCGGCAATCATCTCGAGTATTCCGGCGGCCTGCAGAGCAATCCCGACTATTTCGAACTGCACATCCTCGGCCGCGCCCGCGGCGGCTGGTATTACGACCTCTCCGAAGCCGATATCCTCGATGCCGTCGATTACGTGCGCGCCCACTGGCGCATCGATGACCGGCAGATCCATCTCAACGGCACCAGCATGGGCGGAGGCGGCACCTTCAGGATGGCCGCCCGCTATCCCGACCGCTGGGCTTCCGGCCGGCCGATCTGCGGCATGGGCCAGGACCAGATCATCCGCAACAGCCTCCACGTGCCCCTCTACTCCCTCCACAGCCAGGATGACCCCACTGTGCCGGTCCTGCTCTCGCGGGCTCCGCTGCAGGCGCTGCTGGCAGCCGGAGGGCAGGTGGTCATCGATGAGACCAACGGCCTCCAGCATGCCGCATGGAATTATCAGGAGGGCAATGCCCGCGCCCTGGCATGGATGACCGCCCAGGTGCGGCCCGACTTGAAGGAGATCCGCCATATCGATTTTACAGCCCGGGACCGTTATTCCTGCAGCGCCTACTGGCTCAGGGTGGCGGAGTGGGGCCGGCTGCCGGGGCCGGCCCGTTTTCAGGCCGTCGCCGGCCGGGACAACCAGCTCTATCTGACCCTGGATAATCTCCACGCCCTGCTCATCCGCACCGGATGCTCTCCCCTCGATCCCCGGCAGGCGTTAAAGCTCTCCGTCAACGGGGGGGTGCCCATCACCCTCTCCGCCCCTCTGCCCGACTCGATCCTGGTCAGCCAGAGTCCCGCAGGCTGGTCCGCTTCAGCCGCCGGGCCCGACACCGCCTCTTTTACCCTCCATACCCCCGGTGGTGTTCATAACCTCTACCATCGCGAGCCGCTGCTGATCGTCTACGGCACCGGGGGCGACGAAGCGGGGCGCAAGGCCATGGCCGCAGCCGCCCTCGCCGCCAGCAAGAGCGTCCACCCCGCCTGGGTGAGCGATCAGGGCGACATCAAGGACGGCGTGCCCAGCCATCACATTCTCTACGGACGGCTCAAGACCAAACCCGATACCGCAGTGACACCGGCCGATCTGGAGAGACACAACCTGGTGCTGATCGGCCGGGCGGAGGAAAACCAGCTGGTGCAGAGAATGGCCGGTCAGCTGCCGGTCCGCTTCGGCCCGGAGATCATCTGCTCCGACAGCCTGCGCCTGCCGGGCAAAGGCAGCATTATGGGACTCTATTTCTACAATCCCCTCGCCCCGGCGCGGCTCATCTACTGGGTGGCCGCAGACGATCCCTCCGCCTACCGGCCCGGGACCATGCTGCTGCAGCTGCAGGAGGAGAATCCTCTCGGCTGCGATCTGCTGGTGATCGGGGAGAATCCCTTCAGCCTGGTCAAGGTCCGTCATTTTGACAGCCGCTGGCGCTGGGCGTCCGGTCCTGAAAAGGCCGCTCCGATCGCCGACGCGGACAACAGTTTCGGCCGGATCGCGGCGCGCACCGCTGATGCGATGCGCATCGCCGGCGGCTCGGATTACGCCCTGCAGATGGTGCAGGCCCCGCCGGAGCTGCCCGCTGTTGCTGCGGGCATCACCACCTGGGCCGATATCGCCGCGCTCTACCGGGCGACCCCGATCGGAATCGTGGAGATGACGGGCGCCGAAATCCGGGACATAGAGCAAGTCCTGGCAAAGAGGCAGGCGCCGCTCCGCGTCTATCCGCAAGTGGAGGCCGGAATCGAACCCGCAAAAAATTACCGGGTAGCACTGCCCCTCAGCTTCCATCTTATGGGCCAGCTGAACGCTCTTGTCCGGCGCGTGCCGGACTCATTTCAGGTGCTCGATTTGACCCTTTTCAAGGCGATGGAGCAGGTCTTGTTTTAGGAGGAGAATAGAATGAAAGGAATTCTTGACCGGATCAGGAAAGAGCTGCAGCAGGAGGCGGACGAAAAAACCCGGCAGAGCGGTCTCAGGTTCTTCAAGGAGCCGGTCCAGCTCTACGGCATAAAATCCGCCGCCGTCGAGACCCTGGGAAAAAGATATCTCAAGGAGCTCCACGGCAGAAGCAAGGTGGAGATCCTGCAACTGTGCGAGGAGCTGTGGCAATCGGGTTATATGGAAGAGAGTTTTATCGCCTGCATGTGGGCCTACTCCCGGCGCAAGGAATTCACTCCCGAGGATTTCCCGCTTTTCGAAAGATGGGTTGATGCCTATGTCAGCAACTGGGCCGCCTGCGATACCCTCTGCAACCATACCATCGGCGCCTTCATCCAGAGCTACCCGGCCCATCTTGCCGATCTCAAGCGCTGGGCCCGCTCCCCGAACCGCTGGATGCGGCGCGCGGCGGCCGTCAGCCTGATCATCCCGGCCAGGCAGGGTGACTTTCTGCCGGAGATATTTGAGCTCGCCGACATCTTGCTTATGGATGAAGACGACATGGTGCGGAAAGGCTACGGCTGGATGCTCAAGGCGGCCAGCCAGGCCCACCAGCAGGAGGTTTTCGAGTTTGTCATGGCGCGCAAGGCGGTGATGCCGCGGACCTCGCTGCGCTACGCCATTGAAAAGATGCCGAAGGCGTTGAAAGAACAGGCGATGGCGAGGGAGCCGGATCGCAGGAAAGGCGGGATGAGATGAAAATACCACTTTATCAAATAGACGCTTTTACATCGAAAATCTTCGCCGGCAATCCGGCTGCCGTCTGTCTCCTGGACGAATGGCTGGAGGAGCCGTTGATGCAGTCGATCGCCGCGGAAAACAACCTCTCCGAGACCGCTTTTCTGGTCGAAAGCGGCCGGGAGTGCGAGATCCGCTGGTTCACTCCGGCCACCGAGGTCGCTCTCTGCGGCCACGCCACCCTGGCCAGCGCCTTCGTCGAGCTTTGTTGCCGTGCATGGCCGTCAGAGAGCATCCACTTTAAAACCCGGCAAGCCGGACCGCTGATCGTCGCCCGGAAAGGGGATCTTCTTGAAATGAATTTTCCCGCACGGCCGCCGCAGACCAGGGAAACGCCTTCAGGTCTCGGTGAAATTCTCGGCGTCAAGCCGTTGCAGGTGTTCAGTTCCGAGGAGGATTTGCTGGTGGTGGTGGAGGATGAAAAGGCCGTTCTCCAGGCCAGGCCCGATTTTGCCGCCCTGTTGAAGCTCGAGTCCCGCGGGATCATCATCACCGCTCCGGGCAGCCGGAGCGATTTTGTCTCCCGCTTCTTCTGCCCGGCTGTCGGTGTGCCCGAAGACCCGGTTACCGGCTCAGCCCACTGCGTGCTGATTCCCTACTGGTCAGCTGTTCTGGGCAAAAAGGAACTCCACGCTTTGCAGATCTCGAAACGGGGCGGCGAGCTGTGGTGCCGTGATGAGGGCGATCGCGTCAGAATTTCCGGCCGGGCTGCCCTCTATCTTGAAGGCACGATCGTGATTTGAGCCGGCGGATAGCCTCTGTGGCCAGGGCTGTCGCCTCGCCTGGAATGAAAACAGCGGGCGATACAGCTGTTGATCACAAGACCCTGGCCACCTGTTTCACCCCAGCACCGGCCGGCAGCCGGCGATTCACTTACAGCCTGCTCTTCGTCAAGGCAGAACCCTGATCTTGATATTACGAAACTCCACCTCGTCGCCGTGCTCCTGCAGAAGGATGTGACCCTCTTCCAGTTCCCCGAATTTCGGCCAGACTGCGTATTTGCTGCGTGAGACCAGCGCCTGCCACATCTGCGTTCCACGTTCATATTCCACCTGTTTGATGCCATTGAGAAAATGGGCGACCTTGCTGCCGTTGACGACGATGCGGGCCCGGTTCCAGCCGTATTTATTCTGACGTTTGGCGGTGTTCTCGGTTGGGGTATGGCGCAGTGCATCCGGTGCGATCAGATCGTATAGGGACGCCAGAGTACGGTTGCCTGCTGTGCCCAGTTTGGCGTCCGGATGCAGCTCGTCATCAAGAAGCTGAAACTCGCAGCCGATGGCCGAGCCTTCACCTTTGTTCATTTCCGGATCGACGAAATACTTGATGCCACTGTTGGCACCCGGCGTCAGCTTGAAATCGACCTCGAGTTCAAAATTACGGTACTTGTCTACTGTGATGATGTCGCCGCCGGCCCGCGACTCGCCGCCCGCGCTCTTCAGCACCGTGAGTACACCATTCCGGATCTGCCAGCCCTGTTCGGGAAAGGCTGCCAGTTTGGCCCCCCGCCAGCCCTGAGTCGTTTTTCCGTCCCAGAGCAAGCGCCAGCCCTCTGCGATCTCCCTTGGCGTCAACCGGTTGTCAAGATGGCTGATCTGGGGCACCGACGGCTCCTCCGGGGATTGCCAGCGTTCGAGCTCCTCGGTCATGATGCGGAGGTTGCGCCACTGCACCTTTTTGCCCTCATCAGCCGTATCCTGGCCGATGCTGTGGACCTGCAGAGCGATAAAGCCGGAGGGTGTCATTTCGTCGACGATATCGGCGGTCAGCTGACCATTGACCCAGACCCGGATACGGCTGCCGATGGCTTCGACACGATAGAGATTCCATTCACCGGGTTTGAAAGCCGTTTTGCCGGCCGGGTTGCATTCGAGATTGTAGAGCCAGCCACGGCGTGCTTCATCATAAATGCCGCCGCTCCAGGCGCGCGGGGAGGATTCAATCTCGATCTGATAGCCATGCACCCGTCCATCTTGATATTCGGGTATGCTGAGGCTGCGAATCTGGACGCCCGAGTTGAGGCCATCATCGACCATGGTTTCAAATTCAAGGATGAAATCGTCATACACCTGCTTTGTCGCAAGAAAAGAGTTCGGAACGTTGATCCTGCTGACGCCAGTGATAACCCCCTCCTTGTAGAGGAACTCGGCCTTGCCGTTGAGCAGTTTGAAATTTTTGAGATTCTTGCCGTTACATAGGTTCTGCCATTTCTCCTGTGCCTGCGCCGCCGTCAGCAGGCAGGCCAGCACCAACATCATCAACATAGTTGCGGTTTTTTTCACATTCAGCTCCTTGCTCCGTAAAAGACGATACTGTTGATGTCGCTCCCCGCTGACCTGGCCGGCGCGGGGCCGGATGGCAAGCTCCCGGCCCTTAGCACCCGGCTTCGAAGGCAGCACACTGCCCTGCAGGTGCACGGGAGATCAGCGATATCTGCTCACCGTCTCGAACATCGCCAGGATGTTCTCGACCGGCACTCTGCCGATGATATTGTGCACCTGCTGAAAGACAAATCCCCCCTCCCCCTTCATGATCTCGAGCTGGCTGCGGACATGGGCCCGCACCTGATCAGGCGAGCCCTGGGGCAGGATGGTCTGGGTGTCGCAGCCGCCGCCCCAGAAAGTGATCCGTCCCCCGTATTTCTTCTTCAGGGCATCCAGCTGCATGCCCCGCGCGCTGATCTGCACGGGATTGACGGCGTCGAGGCCGGCATCGATGAGATCCTCAAGCAGAGGCTCGATGCCGCCGCAGCAGTGGAGCAGGATCCTGACATGCGGCGCCAGCTCCTTGACCAGCTGCCACATGCGGGCGTGGTAGGGTTTGTAATAGAGGCGATATTTATCCGGACTGATCATGGGCCCGTTATTGGTGCCCAGGTCATCGCCGAATCCCATAATGTCAATGTAGGGGGCGACGGCCGGAAGCCACTTGTTGATCGATCTGCAATAGCCATCACAAAGCTTCTCCGAAAGGCGGATGATCTGCTCCGGATAGAGGGCGCTGTAGAGGAGATAGTTCTCCATGCCGTAGAGAGCCTGCGGCCCCTCGATCATCTTGCCGCCGAAGCTGGCCTGAATCGCCCGGCTGGTCGAGGCGCGCAGCCTTTTCGCGCCCTCGCTCAGCTCGGCCAGCCCCTCCTCATCCAGCTTCAAGTGTGATCCCGGCACCGGTGCCGCCGCGCGCATACTGTGGGCGGAGGCCGTATCGACATCGGAGAAATCGGTGTGTTCGAAATCGCTCCCGGCCAGAGGGTAAAGAATCTGCTCAAAAAAATCACAGCCCGGCTTTTGCACTCCCACCGGCGTACCGTCCGGCGCGAGCAGGAGCCACTCCTCACCCCGCTTCTCGAGGTTGGCCGCGGCGGGTATCTTGCAGGGGGTGCCATCCGGCAGGGTCCACTCTTTCCAGAAGCGCTCTTCATGCCAGAAGGCACGTCCCAGTTCGACGGTATCGACCTCGAGGGCCGTCAGCACCGGCTCCTCGATGATGGCCAGCTGCTGCATCATGTCGTAGACATAGATATCCCCGCTCGTGATGCCGAGCGCCCGCTTGACCCGGGCATAGGCCATGGCGGAGATGCCCGAAGAACGGTGGCCGCCGAAATCGATCGGGATCTTGTCGGGATTCCTGTAGTCGAGTGCTGACAGCACCCGTTCGCGCGAATTCATCATTACTTCCTCGCCTGATGGGATAGATGATCAGCTGAACTATAATACACCTTGCCTCCATGAGAACCCATTTATTGATCAGAACTGCCGATCCGGCGTGTCGCCGGGAGCGAAGAGCAAGGCGGGCAGATCGGTGATATGTTCCACCACCACAGTGGCACCCGCCCGTTCCAGTTCGTCCCGGGTGCCATAGCCGCAGAGCACACCGGCGCAGGGGGCGCCGGCCGCGACCGCAGAGCGGATGTCCATGGTGGTATCGCCCACCATCAGACAGCGTTCGACCGGGAGATTCAGCTGCTGCGAGG